>OFEW01000020.1_pt1 | contig 13604 bp, 5 predicted proteins | sample 1521191 | NCBI WGS metagenome assembly OFEW01 (sample SAMN04272335, study PRJEB24112) | coral metagenome | biome: Coral reef; feature: Shallow seawater; material: Coral tissue | host: Coral | place: China: South China Sea | collected 2014
CTGGGAAACTGCACACCTACCCTTCCCTTAACCCAACAGTAAGACTAACTTATTAACTTATTATAACATGTTGGGCTAGGGGAGGGGTAGGTGCGCATTTGCCCAGATACTGATATTGATCCCAATTTCTTAGGGGGATAGTTACATGTAGGTCTCTAGTTGAAGTAGAGAACACCATTAAAACTTCTTTGTCACAGAGTCCCACTGATGATATTTTTTGCTGAAATAACCTTGATCAATAGTTGTACATGTACCTTCCTTTTCTTAAAATGTTAGAGAAGTACTGCAGTCCTATACACTGTACATGAACTTGTCTTTTCTTGCAAGTTGGCTTGGGTTTTTCATTTTTTGTTTCTTTTCTGAGCTTTTAATTTAACCATTAAGTCTTACTCAGTGTTAAAATGCCACACTTGGCTGCAGAAACGACCCTAATAAGATCTAATAACTTTTTTGGTCCCCTAGGACTCCCAGTTGATGAACCGGTTTGTCAAAAATGAAACAGTCAGCAAATTTTGGTTCGGCATCCCGAATACGCTGCGAATATCATGCTGGTCGGAAGAAACCGACCGAAATTTCAGGAATTTTTGGCATTGCCATAATGGCAAACATCTGCGGTCTTCATGTGTCGATGCACTGTAGCATGGCAAGTGAGGTCATGGAGAGCCTCCTCTCTTTTTTAGTTCTGTCAATTAACCATGCTTTTGAATTATCAGATTTTGGTACTGTAGCTAAAGCTGCAAGTGAGGTGACATTTCATAAGTTGACAGCTTCCGTTGGATCACAAGATTCGTAAACATTGTAATCGGAGACATGAGTGATAGTGGCTTGCAAAACAGGCTCGCGGCTGTATAAACTGCTGAATAAATTGGAGCAACTGCCAGCCCCTGCCCCAGCCCACAAGACATAATTTTTCTGCGTAATAAATCCATCTACATCATTACCATCGTCGATAAAACTAACATGGGTTAAAAAGCAAGAAAACACTACTTTAACTTTCATCCATTTTGACTTTGAATTAAGGGAGTATGTTACCCCTAGCAACCATCTCCTTAAGGAGAGTTATGCATCACAGAAATGTATCTCCTCTCAAACTAGTAGAAGTCTCTAAGCATAGTGCACAAAATAAACAAAATGGGAGTAACTGTAAGATAACCTACCACATTGAATGCATTAGTGAAAAGGGCTGGCTATGTGCAGTACGTGGTACGCAGTACGCGGCACGCGGCATGAGGTAAGCAAAAATAATAAATTCAACATGGTGGTGTAACTTATATAGCTGGCTATGCAGCACAATGGGGTACGCGATACGTGCAACGCAGTACGGGGTATGCGGAAATAATAAATTCAAGGTACATAATACGCGGTGAAAATAAATTCAAGATGGCGGGGTTTCTTAAGCAGGTAAATTTCATACTTTCTGCAGAGTGAGCATAGTGAGCATAGCAGCAGTTCATAATCTAAATATAAGAGAAAGGTAGCAAAATTTTAGATTTCGCTGTGGTTCTTAGCCTCGCTTTCAGCAGACCACAATGCTCTGCACTGTGAAAGAGCCTCGCTTTCAGCAGACCAGAATGCACTGCGCATTGCCTCAATAGAAAACAATTGTTCTCGCTATTAAACACATCAGAACTTTTGCACCGCAGCTTGCTGTTCGAACACCTCAGATCTTCCACACCGCATCTTGCTTCGAGTTTCATCGCCAGTTCAGGTGAGTGCCAGTTCATGAGAATGATTTCATTGCAATGTTAAGTAGATATACTGCCCATTGCCTCAATACAACAACAACTGTTCTCCTTCAGATCTCGTACACCGCACCTTGCTGTTCGAACACATCAGATCTTCTACACCGCATCTTGCTTCGAGTTTCGACACCAGTTCAGGTGAGTGCCAGTTCATGATAATGATTTCATCGCAATGTTAAGTAGATATATGTCGTCAGTAGGTTGATATCAAGTTCGCCTTGAATAAGATACACTGTTAGGTAGATATTTGTCCATGAATAGGTTGATCATGTCGAGTTCGCCGCAAATAAGCTTAAGTTACCCTTAGCTTTTCGATAGTCCTGTGGTCTGCCTTTTCGGATCTTTCGGCGGACGGGCATGAAAGAAAATGCAATATTCTATTTTCGTACAGGCGGTGATGCATTCTCACAAAATATTGAAAGTAGTTTATGTATTTTTCCTGATAGCTTTGTCGTATTAGCTGCCATGTGCTTCTTGCCGAATTTCGCACCAGTTACACTGTGAGCTTTTTGATAGTGCTATCCTCTGCCTTTTCGGATCTTTCGGCGGACGGGCATGAAAGAAGATGCAGTAATATTCTATCTTGGTACAGGCTGTGACACATTGTCACAAAAAATTGAACTTAGTTTATGTATTTTTTTCTGATAGCTTTGTCGTATACTCCTGTAGCTGCCATGTGCTTCTTGCGGAATTTCGCACCTCGGCGAATTTGACAGGCTTTTTTGTCGGTTCGGACTTATGAAAGAATTCGCACAGCTACATTCGAAATTTTTTAACAAGCCGTTACATAATCGCACAAAATCAGTTAATTTTGATCATGAAATCTTCTTGTTGCATTATTTCTTGCAGAAATTAAACGCTGCAGTTGTTATTTTGGTGTGTTGGACACGCCTCAGTTTGTTTCTGGTGTGCTTCTGCATACCTTCTTTTCCGGTGTGCTTCGGCACGCCTTCATTTTTTGGCATGTTCACATGCCTCATGTATGCAATATATTCAACAAATTTTGCTTTATTTACAAAGTTCCGTGGTTGCAAAGCCCAGTTTTAAAAAATACAATTGTTTTTTTTTGCAGACTTCCATTGACTGATATAGTGTAAGAGGTATGTGAATGAAACTATTTTTAACAATGGGCAATTCTTTGTTGCAATATAGATTAGTTATCGGAATGCATGTTTCGTACTTGAAAAGGAGAGAATATAATGAGAGTTCCAGAGGAAGATTTTGGAACTGTTTAGTTCTGTTGTTCTACCTGGAAGCAATCTATCTACCTGTTTTGAAAACTCTTGTGTATCGGTATGAGTTAATGCAATTCAATCGATTGTGGGTCACGCAAGTGTATCTATATCGATTTTATCTTCCCGAATTGATTCGCCTTTCAAATGATGTTGAAACTAACCCAGGCCCTACCTCTGATTTCAACAAAATTGGACCAATGCCTTCCAGTTTGTTTACTTTTAGTCCCTTGAGTGAAACATCACAATCTTTTTTGTGTTCAAAAATTAAACTTCCCTTGGTTGTTAAGCATTGTAAAAAATCTGTTAAGGAACTTGGAAAACCAACACAAATGTTTCGTATAGCAGATGATGGAAATTGTTTATTTCGAGCACTTTCTTATGCTATAACTGGTAGACAGAGATATCATGCTAACATAAGAGAGAAAATTGTAGATCATATGAAACACATTGACAGGTTTTTAACGCCTTACATCAAAACATCATTGAACTGTTATTTGTACACAACTGGTATGGCACAAAGTGGTGTTGGAGGAACTGATATTGAAATATTGGTTGCATCGTCTTTGCTATCCACTGATATATTAGTTTACACTAAATGTGGCCACACTTTCAAGTGGGTGAAGTTTTCAAGAAGTAAACTTGATGGCCAAAAAACAGAAAATAGTTCATCAATATATTTGAGTCGCTCAACCTATAATCACTACGATGTGGTGATTGATGTTTCTGTAAATGAAGCAAATCAGCATTTTTACAGTGAGTTTTCTTCAGATACAAAATGTTTTTCTCAGGACAATTCATCTTTAAGAAAACCACAAAAAACATGTACATACAGTTCCACATCAGAAAAAAACTCTGCATTTGATGAATACTGTAGAAAAAAGCCTAAACTTATGAATAATGAGACAGATGTTCCTATAAACAATATAAACCACCAGTTTTGCAATGGGTCACCTTCACATGAAAATTGCAAATTTCCCCCACATGTAACAGTTAAAAATGAAAACCAGTCACTTAATGCAAGTTGCAGTATGCAAAATCAAACTGTAAGAACCTGTTTGAAGAAAAACCCACTGAAATGCAACTTCAAGTTAGATAACCAGTCTGAAGTTTCTAAAAACTGTAGAAAAAAACCCATGCTGGTGAAGCAGACTAATAACAAATCATCGCATAGCAGTACACTAACAGGTCAGCCACAGGCAGACATAACAATGACTTGTGAAAAACCAAAAACATGGGTGAATGATCTCAATTTTTGGCCTCTAAATGAAAAATCACAGCTGTTCTGGTGTTCAAGTATGAAGCTTCCAATAATCACAAAGCATATTGAACAGCCTTTAAAGTCACTTGGACATCCATCTAAAGTGTTTCGTATATTAGGTGATGGCAATTGTTTATTTAGAGCACTTTCGTATGTCATAACAGGTAGACAAGTATACCATGCTGAAGTAAGAAATAAAATCATAAATCACATGAGGAGCATTGAAACTTCTTTGGTGCCACATATGAACACATCTTTGAATTGCTATTTGCATAAAACTGGTATGGCACAAAGTGGTGTTTGGGGAACTGATATTGAGATCTTGAGTGCATCATCTTTGTTATCCACTGACATATTTGTCTACACCAAATTTGGAGACACTTATAAATGGCAAAAGTTTTCAAGAACAATGCTTGATGGCCACAAGCCTGAAAATAGCTGTCCAATATATTTGAATCACACAAATAGTATTCACTATGATGTGGTGATTGATGTTTTTGCAAACCAAACAGACCAGCAGCTTTTAACTGCATCCTGTTCAGGGCAAGACTGCACTATTCAACCAAAAGGTCAATTTCTAAATGAACACCAGTCACTTGGAGTACATTGCAACAAGGAAAAACAAACTATCAACTCATCTTCAAAAAAACCCATAAAGAAATGTAGATCTGAATCAGAAAAAGACTCTGTAGTCAATGAAATGTGTAGAAAGAAACCTAAACTTGTATATGATCAAAGTCATATATCTGTAAACAGTATGAATCAGCAGTTTTACAGTGGGTCACCTTCAGACCAGAACTTCAATTTTCCCTCAAGTGCAACATTTAAAAGTGAACCTCATTCATTCAGTACAAATTGCAATAGGAAAAATCAATCTGCACAAACATGTTCAATGAAAAACTTTCAGAAATGCAACTTGAAATCAGATAACCAGTCTACAGATTCTGAAAAGTTCACAAAGAAACCCATGTTTGTTAAAGATCAAACAAATGATAGAGTTTCCCATTGTAGTACAGTATCAAGTCAGCCACAAGCAGAGAAAACAGTGAATTGTGAAAAAACAAAAACCTGGGTGGATAATTTTCATTTTTGGCCTCTTAATGAAAAATCACAGCTGTTCTGGTGTTCAGTCGTGAAGCTTCCCATAATCACAGAGCATACTGAACAGCCTATAAAGCCACTAGGACAACCATCTAAAGTGATTCGTATATTAGGTGATGGCAATTGTTTATTTAGAGCACTTTCTTATGCCATAACAGGTCAACAATTATATCATGCTCAAATAAGGCGTGAAATCATAAATCACATGAAAAACATTGAGAAGTTTTTAGTGCCACATATGAACACATCCTTGAATTGCTATTTAGACAAAACTGGTATGGCACAAAGTGGTGTATGGGGAACTGATATTGAGATCTTGAGTGCATCATCTTTATTATCCACGGACATATTTGTCTACACCAAATTTGGAAACAATTACAAGTGGCAAAAGTTTTCAAGAACAATGCTTGATGGCAAAAAACCTGAAAATAGCTGCCCTATATATTTGAATCACACAAATAGAATTCATTATGATGTAGTAATTGATGTTTTTGTAAATCAAACAAATCAAAAATTCTTCTTTGAGTCTGTAACAGGTGAAAACAAAAATCATCCCAAAAAGACAAATGAAATTAGTGGGAGTTTACCACAAACACATTTACAAACAAAACAAATATATCAGACAAGCTCTTCACTGAAAAGACACACTAAAAAGAGCCCTTCAAATTCCCAAAGAAAGCAAGCTAAGAAAACATCACAGATGAATTTTAGTGAACGAAAAAAACGTTTGAATAAACAGACTCCTAACAAACAAAAAGTACAACACAGTCAAAGGACAACTAGCCAGCAAGGAGAGTTACCAACCAAAAACAAAAATTTTGATAAATCTGCAGTGAAAAATATGATGAAATTCCACAAATCTGTGCATTATACTATTCTCCAGTGTAAAACTTGTTATCAGGCTTGGCCACAGAAAACCAGAAAACAACTTTCCAAGTATGTGTGTCTTGCCTGTTCACGTGACAAACAGAACCCTAAAAGATTTTCAAAAGAAAATAATATGATACCATCTTCAGTTCCAAAAGAATTACAACAACTCACACAAATAGAGGAAATGTTGATAGCTAGAGCACTTCCACTTATGAGAGTGTATGTAAAACCTGGCGGGCAAAGAGGTTATTCTGGTCATTGCATCAATTTGCCTCAAGATATTAGTGAGCTAGCTGAAACATTGCCTCGCTATCCTAAAAATGTTCCTTATCTTGTGGTTAGTATGAAAGGAAAAGGAGGCACTTGCAAAGAGGTCATCGTCAGAAAGAAAAAAGTTGAAAAAGCTTTAATGTGGCTTACCAAAAATAATCCTTTGTACAAAGACATCAAAATCGATCAAGATGCCTTAAATTCTTTACCTCAACATGGCATTCCGTGTGATATTTCGAAGTTGGAGACAAACTCAAAAGTTGATCAAAACTTAAATCTATCAGAAAGCAATTCAGACAGTGATTCAGATGCTGAATCCAATGTAGTTTACAAGAAAGACACCCAAACAAGTAGTTTTCTTTCTTTTCAACAAAATGAAAAACATGAACATGAGATTATTAAAGATAAACTAGGTGAAAAAACTATAAGTTGGCCATCAATTCAAAAAGAACCATTTAATGAATATGCAACTCCATTCTTAGCAACAATGGCATTTCCAACATTGTTTCCAGATGGAAAAGGTGATCCAACTTGCCCCAATTTAAACAGAGATGTCCCTTTTAACAGTGCAATTAAACACCTTTTAAAATTTGGAGAATTCAAAAATGGTCAATGGAATTATCGTTTTGCCAAGCATCCTCGTTTTTCTTACTGGGCTCTCAATATGATTCAGAGGAAACGAACTTTGCAACAGGGTTCCATTTTCATCAAACAAAATCCAGGTGACTCCCATTTTACCATTGAACAAATGCGAGAAATGGCTTCAAGCAATGCATCTACAGTTTTCATGTCAAAGCTTTCAAGATATGTTGGAAACATTACTGGCAGTAATGCTTATTGGCACAAAGTAAGAAGTGACCTCAAAACGATAATAACAACGAAAGGGGTGCCAACTTTTTTTTTTACTTTGTCATCAGCAGACATGCATTGGCCAGAGTTGCATTCCTTGTTTTCAAGCAAATCTGATTCCACCAATGAAAACAGAAGACAAAATGTAATTGATAATCCACACATTGTTGACTGGTTTTTTGATCAACGTGTGAAAAGCTTCATTAAACATTGGTTATATGACACCCTTGGTGCTTCCTGGCATTGGTACAGATATGAATATCAAGCGAGAGGTAGCATTCACTGTCATGGAACTGCAAAGCTAAAAAATGATCCTGGATTATGTGAACTTACAGAAATAGCACTAAAAGGATACCTTGCAGAACAGGACCTTAAACTTGGTTTAAAAGAAGTAAACCAAGCAGATATCGAGAATGGAAAACTAGCAAATATGACAGTTTGCAATTATGTAGATTCTCTACTTACAACTTGGAATCCACAAATACCTCCTGATAATACATATATTAAGCCAAGTATACATCCTTGCAGACAAGAATATTTAAACATATCCCATAATGATTATGACAGTGACTATGAAAACCTATTAAATGCTGTCCAGCGCCATACACGTTGCAGTACTAACTACTGTTTAAGACGCAAACAAAATGAATTTGATCTGAAATGTCGCTTCAATTTTCCATTTGATCTATGCAATAAAACTAAATTGGAATTTGAAAAAATTAACACAAAAGATAAGTCTGTACAATACAGAGCAAAAATAATAACCAAACGAAACGATTCAAGATTAAACAATCATCAGCGAATACAGTTGCAAGGATGGAGAGCAAATTGTGACATTCAAATAATAATTGATCATCATGCTTGTGTAGAATATCTTGCAAAATATGCCACAAAGGGTGAGCCCAGATCACAACAACTTAGAGATACTTTCAATGCTGTTATAAATGATCCTGAATTAGACAATGACTCTGTCAAAGCAACAAAGCGACTAATGATGAAAAGTATAGGCGAACGAGACTTCAGTGCTCAAGAAACAATGCACCAGTTACTTTCATTAAACTTACACAGCAGTACATTTAAAGTAAAATCGTTTAATTTAAATGGTTCTCGCAGAGTGCAAACCCATGTTGACAAAACAACAAAAAGTGGCACAAAAGACTCCTTCCTGGACATTTATGCCCAACGCAAGCAATTTGTGCAGGATGTCCCTGACATAATGAACATGAATTTCCTAGATTTTGCAACACACTACAAACTAACAAATGGAAAACTTCAAAAGCAACCTGATAATATTGTTCCAAAAGTGTTTCCAGAATACTCTCCAAATCCCAAAGGTCAAAATTTTGGTATGTTTTGCAGATTTCAACTTTTGAAATATAAACCATGGGAAAATTGCATAAATGATATTTGGAGAAAACTAAATCCAGATGACCAGATGTATATAAAGGAATGGCACAACTTCTTACAAACTCCTTATGCCCAAAAGCATGTTAACAATTGGGATCAAAAGCTTTCCAATGTCCTAGAGAACATAGAAATTCCAGCTGCTGAACACATAGAAAATCAAGAACATAATCAAGAGGAATGGATGCTCTTAGCAGAATTTCACAAAACAAATAAACAGACAAATACCTTGCCCAGTTCTGACTACAACTGGAACTTAGATTCAATAAAATACACTGCTAAACAAATAGGCGAAATGCCCTCTTGGATTGTACAAATGAAGGAAAATTTTGAACAACCACCGTCTCAGAGTAAAGAAATTGACACAAATTCCTTCAGTGAAATGCAAAAGCTTGCATTCAACATGGTTACCAAGCATTCAGAAAAATCCGAAGAACCTTTACTTCTTATCGTTAATGGTGAAGCAGGAACTGGAAAGAGCTATTTAATAAATGCTTTAAGAAATCATCTTCAGCACCGGTGTATTGTAACTGCTACAACAGGAAAAGCCTCTTACCAGATACGAGGAATAACAATTCACTCTTACTTGAGATTACCAATAGGACCAAATTCACAAAGAGAACTTAATGGTCAACCACTGATAGATATGCAAGAAAAACTTTCAACAGTTGATTATATTATTATTGATGAATATTCAATGCTTGGGCAAAAAACTTTTGGATGGATTGACCGCCGTTGTAGACAGTCATCTGGTACAAAAGAAAAATTGTTTGGTGGAAAATCAATCATATTGTTTGGAGATCCTGCACAATTGCCTCCAGTGTGTGATCAACCACTGTACCATGCCAAACCATCTAATGTTGTTGGGGAACAAGGCTTTTATGCTTACATGATGTTTACCAATGTAATAACGTTACATGATAATCAAAGAGTAAAAGGTTCCAATGAACAGCAAAATGTTTTTCGAAATTTGCTTTCACATTTGCGCAATGGCGACTCCACTGAGGAGGACTGGAGACTGCTTTTAACACGACAACCATTGCAAGTAAATAACTTGGATGAATTTAACACTGCCACTCGATTGTTTTACAGCAATGAAGAGGTTGCAACTTACAATTATAACTCACTTTTACAATTAAAACAGCCAATAGCAAAAATAAATGCAAAGCATTCAAGTTCCCATGTTGCCAAAATTCATCCCCAGGATATGAATGGTTTAGAACCTTCACTATTGTTGTCAAAAGGTGCCTTTGTAATGCTAACAATGAACATATGGCCAGCTGTTGGTCTTTGCAATGGTTCAACAGGAAAGATAGTAGATATTATTTATCACCCTTCACATCAACCGCCAGATTTACCTATTGCTGTGATTGTTCAGTTTGACGACTATATTGGACCATCTATATGTAATGAAACTCCAAGTTTAGTGCCTATAGTTCCAGTAACTGTTTCAGTATCATCAACCAATTTAATTCATGAAAGACAACAAATACCACTGAAACTTGCATGGGCCTTAACGATACACAAGAGCCAAGGATTAACTCTTCCTAAAGCATGGATAAATCTTGGAAAAACAGAAAGAACCTTAGGAATTACTTATGTTGCATTAAGTAGAGTTAAACAGTTGTTTTCCTTAGTAATTGAACCTATGACTTTTGATAGACTAAAACTAATCAAGAATTCCAGTTCTTTAAAATACAGACAAGAAGAGGAACGAAGATTGAAAAATCTTTGTAGTTTCACCAAAAAAAAGTTCTTTCCTCAATTTTGAAAATATACTTTCCCAAAATGCCTAATTTGCTACAGTATAATTCAAGTTTGTTAATTCCACATTATTAAACTTGTTATGCAATCTTTTTTTTCTCAGCAGAACAAAATGAGTGACACTAACGGTAAGTTTGTTTAACTAATGGCTATAAAAAAATAATTTAAAGTCTCAATTTCAATAACACTTGAAATAAGAAATTTAATCAAACGAATTGCGATAAATTGAAGTCTTCCATTTAAACAAGTACAGGCATAAATTCCTCCCTTACTGTTATCATTACCCATCATTACGTAAAACTAAAGTCGCATAACATCAACATGTGTTACATTAATTGTGCCTTAACACCGAAAATGAAGTCTAAAATCGGTATAACATTCCTCTTTTTTCCATTTTAGAACAAGCAATTGTGGGCTACCTTCATAATCTGTCTCCAATAAAAACAAGTAAAAGCAACAACCAATACTTTGACCTACAAATCCAGACAAGCAAAGAAATCTACCGCACTGTCTGCTTCTCGCCCGACAAACATCCACTACTCAAGCGCAAACTAGAGTCATCTTCACCAGTAAAAATCCATAAATATCAGCTCAAAAAGAATGAAAGAAGTGGAGAAAATGACCTGATTCTCAACAAAAGGACGAAAATTGAAGACCCTGATGATTCTGAAACAGACTTTGATTATGTGCCAGTGAAAACAGAAGCAACGCAAGCCAAAGATGCCACAACAGAAGAAATTCACAACGGGGAGGCACATACTTTAATAAACATCATGGGTCGCCTCACATTCAATGGTTCCAAGGAAACCCTTCAAGTGAAGGGAAAAACTTTAACAAAGCAAGAAGCGATCTTCACAGACAACACCGGGTCAATCCGTGTTGTGTTGTGGGAAAAAGATATCCCAAAGGTGAATACTGGCACCTGCTACAACATCAAAAACATTGCTGTAAAGGAATATGGAGAGACCAAGTATCTGACACTCACAAGGCACAGCACAATTGAATCTATTGAAATCAGCATACATCGACAAGACACCAGCGATGTCAAAACAGAAACTACCCAACAGCAATTTCCACCTGATGGTGTTAATTATGTGCAACAATTCCTCACGTGCAACAAGTGCCAGTCAAAACTTGCAAACAATACATCAAAGATCATCAAATGCTCAGAATGTGGCCTTACCCAACTGAAGAAAAAGTGCCAAAACAAAGTTCTGGCAAGCGTCTTATTTAAAACTGATCAAGAACCCACTTCCTACACCCTTTTTGATGACACCATGCATCAATTGTTCCACATCTACAAAGAGCAAAACCCAGAAATTGACACTACATTTGAGGAAATGACAGAAGATGACATCAACGTCATGCTTTTAACAGTTGAAGCAAATGTTATGTTTAATGACAAGAAAAATGCAATCCAAGTAATCAATGATTGAACTAACACTGATGTTGGAACAGCATTTCATCAGCAATGACACTAAGATGGATTCCACTATTTTTTTAGAGCAAAAAACATTAGTATTTAGAATTTTATCACTTAATCCTTACAGTAGTATATTGTTCTTTTTACAGAAAATCAACCATTAAATTTCAAGTAATTAATAGTCACCAAGAACACCAACTACAAGTGTTGCTAGCATTGCACTAACTTTTATCATGCTTTTAAACTTGATACAAATGTTCTATTTAATGAAAAAGCATTGATCGATTCCACAACCATTTTACTGAAAAACAATAAGTCTGATTTTAAAAGTTTTGTTACTTAATTCTTTTAGTCCTGATACATGTTCCTGTTCAGGTATTGAACTTCTACGTCTGTTAATCACAAAAACTGAATGTGGAAAAACTATGCTATATTCTTTTTAATAGATGAACAATCATTGAATTAAAAGTCATCAATACTCAAAAGAAAAATAACTACAGCAAGTTTTACTGCATTTTTGCTATTTATTATGATAATTGTTCCTGTTGAGTAGTTAAATTTCACTTTTCACAACAAGAAGTTATGAAATGCCTCTGAGACTTGACAATATCACGAAGAGGCCGCAATATTTCAAAAATGTCAATCTAGATAAGAGACAAATAAAATGTTATAACAGATTAAAGTGAAATTATGGATGCCTTTATCAACTTACAGTGTCGCAATAGTAACTGAAAGACATCATGAATTGACTATAACCACGACTTACTTGCCAATTACTGGGACTTACCAAACAAAATAACTTCATAATAACATTTTACACAAGCACTATACAATCCCTACATCAATTCGCAAACAACATTTCCGCAGCACTTTCATAGCGTTGGCTACACTAGTCTAATTGTTAAATAGAGGAGGCCAAAGATGTACATAGCATTGTTATTCATATTCGGGCGCTATTTATGCAAGAGGTTAAAATTTGTTTTCGGTGCACTGATTTTCTTTCTTTCTCTTTTGAAACTTTAAATTTAAGTTATTTTGCCCTTGAAGTTACTTTCCAATTTCACGGGTGAAAAAATGTTTATTCTTTCATTTGACCACAGGCCACCCAAACTCCAGCTGTGAAATGACATTCTTGCATAATTATCGGCCATGGCGAAAATATGAGAGTTTGTATAGGAATATTTACGATCGCCTTCGGGAAGTAGAAATTACTGTCAAGTTCTCCATAACTTCGCTAGGCCATTCTAGCGAGTTATAACCTTGGAAGTGGTAACTCACTGAAACCGCTTCAAAACAGCAGAAAAAAATGAACAGGCACGAAGCAATGCACTGCAGAGGTAAATTAAGGCACGTCTTATGAAGAGCTTTGTAGTAGTTGTACCTCCAAAAGCGATCGTAAATATTGCCATAAAAAGTCTTATATTTTCGCCATGAACGCCATTACGCGAGATAATCTTCACTTAGAGCGTCCTTGTTAATCAGGCTAACGTATTTTTAAACTTTTCATTGCATAGTTAAACCCCGGAAAAAATTATCGCAGCACGAGCTTTCCTTGTAGTTTGCTTTTCATGGTATTTGTCCTCTTAATTAACGCAATTCTCTATTTTCCAATTCCCCATAATGCACTCTGTTTGCCCCCCAAATTTTGCATAAACTATTGTTGCGGAATGCTCTTGGGAATATGCAGA
>OFEW01000021.1_pt1 | contig 13578 bp, 5 predicted proteins | sample 1521191 | NCBI WGS metagenome assembly OFEW01 (sample SAMN04272335, study PRJEB24112) | coral metagenome | biome: Coral reef; feature: Shallow seawater; material: Coral tissue | host: Coral | place: China: South China Sea | collected 2014
TACAGTGCTAAATACATTCGACACAAGTTATTATTATAAATAAAGTTATTATTGTTTGCAGTTGAAAAGGCACCAGGACCCCAATGGAGACTGTCCAAGGAAGCAATGCCCATTTCTTGAGGATGGATGTGGGTCATCTGTAAGTCGTTCTTTGAACTTAAGCTACATGTATATCACACCGAATTCCTCGTGAACGTGATTGATTACTTAACAGGATTCTTAATCACCTTTTTATTATCTTTTAGATTTCAATGTACATCCTTTTTTGGAAAACACACAATTTCTTACATTACACTACAGTATTCTACTTTCTGCAATTTACTACTTTTACAATACTCTACTTTTAGAAACATTACTTACGTTACTCTCTGTTCTTGCATTACTTTTCATTTGTAATAATAGTAACTCTATTTAGTATGATACAATACTTACTCTAGTTACATTTCATTACAGTACGCTACAATACAACACACTATATCGTATTACATTACAGTACATACAGTACATTAATAACATGACGTTATATTACAGTCTGCTACAATTACCTTTCAAGGCGCAAATTGGAATGCCTTCGTACTTATATGATATTACTTATAACAATGGAGCAGCCACACTGCATTTGAATAGCATTTTGGTGTTTTACTTGTCAGGATTTTCAATTGCCTGTTTATTATCTATTAGATTTCAATATACATGTTTAGGCCAACTGGTCTTCTTAGCTTTCTGTTATAGGATTTACTGTAGAGCCATAATACTTACTAGTCAGTGAGACCACTCACACATTTTTATGAGGCTTCAACTAAGGGCCCTGCGTTAATCTCTATTTGATTTTGTGATGTGCAGCATATTATTTGGATCATTTACTTGAAATATGAGTGTAATCTTGATTTTAATTTTTGAGTGAGTGAGTGAGTGAGTGAGCGAGCGAGCGAGCGAGCGATGTATGTATGAAAAACTGACGAATATGCGACTCTTGTTCACACAGTCAGAATAAACAAACGTCCAGAAAAATGTTTGGACCTATCTTTTCTTAACGTATTCCGTGGCTTTTTGACATTTTTCACTTGTGGCAATTCTTAAAATTGGGAAATGTTTGCGTAGATTTTCATGCAGGTTTGTGTTATTCCTTAACACTCCTGGCGGCAAGTTAAACCGCAAATTTATTAGATTAGACTTTGACGCGACATAGTGGTTCTTTCGTTTTGGAACAGATCCTTTGCGTGTTTCGCGAAATTCATTCTTTCATAAGGTGAAAAAACTTTTTCTGAAACTGACTTTTTGTCACCGAAAAAAACTCTCAGGCGATGGTTTCGTGTAATATCAAAACCGAAAAAAATGTTCAATTATTGTTGGCAACATAACATGCTAAACTGGGTCTTGTTATAAACTGAGTTTTAATTAAATTATACGTTGACTAGCAAACGTGACAATCTCACTTTTCACGTGAACGTTTGTAACTAGATACTTTTGTTTTTCTTGTAAAGGTATAGAGCAAGATCCCCTTGTTTTCTCGAAACTTAAAGGCGATGTGCTTTTCTTCACAGCTGGAGATAAATGGTGTAAAGTTAAATGCCTGGGAGAAAATGGAAGAAGAACGATTTTTTTCAAAACGCTAATTATCATTTCACGGATAAACAAAAACTAATCTAATTATGAGATAATCATGTCTGACAGGTCGAGTCACGGAATAGCACATTCTTATTCTGTTGGCACCTTTGGAATCAAAAACCACTTCAAATCAGCGAGAACTTACTGTAGGAACTATTCAACGACTGACTCTGAAAAGCTGGTACACTAACTTACAACAAAAGCCTCTTAACAGATGTCAAGTACACAAGTACAGGTGCCTTACAAACGACTTATCCAAGACGAAAACAAAACCGACAAACGAACTTCTAACAACTAACAATAGATGGATCGAAACCGACCAATGACCGATGACAAACTTAACACGAGTCTTGCAACCAATACCATGAAGGCTTAATGACCAATCACTTTTAACGGACCTGACTGGTAACACTATCGACTGACAAGCATTATTCACTACCTCCAAGGACTTGTTATTCACAAAAAAATCACTCTTGCACGCCTTGTGTGCCTATGTTTAATTGTCTTAATTTTCCTTTCTTTTTTATGATGACCATTTTAGAATTTATTGTGTAACGCGTAAACGGACCTCCGTGTTGTAGTCAGTTACAACTTTCATCTCTCGTTTGTTTACATGTCTTTTCGCACGCGAGCAATTTGGCACGCGTCCTATCGCACACGTGCCAAATAATTGCACTTTTAGTGTGTTATTTGACACACCATCTGAGCAAACAAAACCCACTGTGACACTCTGTTTTGCTTCTTAAATATGCGCATATCCGTGTCATTATGACACTCTTAGCGTGTTGTGTCATGGCACGCGTGCCCGTGCATTCACCTTTATCCCCGAAATCCCGTGGAGGGTCACATTTATTCCAGACTAAAAGCTTCAGTGATTCTCGAAAGAAACAAGACTCGTCTCAAGGGAAATGAGACGAGAATTGGTAACTTACATTTGAGCGGTATTTTACACATCATACTCCTCGAGCCATGGCCGAGGATACCGCCTTTTTTAGATGTGCGATACAACAACCAACCAGCCAAACCGTCACACCAAAGGAAGATGAAGCAAGGACAGACAAAGTAGACAGGAGTTCGGATCATGTTTCAAACAATAATGTTGAGGTTAGCATGTCTAATGACTTTATTGCTGGACATCTGAAACAGTTTTCCCCCAGTTGAAACTCATTACCTCTGACTGCTTTATTCTGGATAGTGTTAGCCACTACAAAATAGAATTTGTCACTGGTTTTCCCCATCAAGAGCTTGTTCCAAGGGAAATGTGTTTTTCTATCCAGGAACAACATATGATTCAAAATTAAATTGACAAATATTGTTAACTAAAGGAGTGATCAAAGAAACAACCCATTGCACAGGGAAATACATTTCTTCAATACTCATCTGTCCTAAGAAGGATGGCACTTACAGGCTCATATTGAACCTAAAAAAACTGAATGATCATGTGGAGTATCATTTCAAGAGGGATACTGTTTAATCTGCAATCAGGCTTATGAAACAGAATTGTTACATGGCATCTGTAGATCTATGCGATGCGTACTATTCAGTGCCCATTGATAAGGAGTATCAAAAGTTTCTCAGGTTCAGCAGGAGAGGAAACTGTTTCAGTTCACATGTTTACCAAATGGACTTGCCTGTGCCCCATGCCTTTTTACAAAAATTCTAAAACCGGTTTATGCTACCCTCAGGAAGCAGGGGCATCTGTATGTGGGGTATATTGATGATTCATAACTACAGGGAGATTCAATACGTTAATGTCAAACCGACATCACTGATACTTGCGGTCTATTTACAAGATTGGGGTTCATGATACACCCAAAAAAATCAATTCTTAAACCGGTTCAGTCGCTTATTTTTCTTGGTTTTGTCCTCAATTCTGTAAAAATGACTGTGTGCCTTCCCACTGATAAGGTGTTCCGCATCAAAGAGCGGTGCAGTAAGCTTATTAAACATGTAACCATATCAATTCAATAACTTGCAGAAGTTATTGGACTGTCAGTGTCCAGTTTTCCAGGCGTGCTTCACAGGCCACTTTTCTATCGAAATTTAGAAAAACTTTGGCGGAACAGAGTCTCAAATAACAGAAGTATTCACAGGTTTTTGTTTTCATTACAATTCAATCGGCAGATGGCACTATCGCAGACCACTTCTCATGCTCAGGCATGGTCCAAGAAGGAAGGTGCACCTAGCATCAAGGCTGAGCTTTTATCCTAATTCCACTGCAAGCTTTAATTACATGAGGCTGGCACTTTGTGGAGATACAAATCTTAATCCAGGACCAAACACCAGCGACAGGACAAAATCGAAATGCAAAACATGCGAGTGAACTTTAGCTTGAAATCATTGAACCGTGTGATGTCATGAATGCCAACTCTCGTACCATCTCAAATGTTCTGGACTCTCCATGAAGAACTACAAACAAGTTCAGTCAATTATTGGATATTCATTGACTTGTTATTTGTGTCTGATTGCTACTCTTCCTGTTGATTTGAGTTTCCACTCAGATTTCTCTGAAAGCGACACACCGGATCAGCACAATGATTTGTTATTATGCAAAGCAGTACCAGAGATTGTGCAACAAAGAAAGAAAGACTACAGAGAAATTCTGATGATGAATTTAAATGTAAACAGCCTTCAAAACAAGATCGAGGAGGTCAAGATACTGGTTGAGCAATTCAAGGCACAAGTGGTCTTCTTAACAGAGACAAAAGAGACCTTACGCAAGGATGACGTCGCCTGGGAGGACGCCGTTGAAATTCCTGTTTGGCAGACGACGTCCTCGTCGGGACTCGTCGCAGTCGCCATACTTACGCAAGCAGGCGCGGGCGCGTCACACAAAGTTGATTTGGCGGGAATTTACGAATGTGATTTCTGCGCGAAATTTGTTCAAAAACTCTTCGAGCTTTATTTCAATATGCCAAACTTACGCGATGTGAGGCACTGTCTCCTTTTCGGCTTTGAGGGAAACTTGCTAAACGATGAAGAATTTATTCTTCTGTACGATTTGAATACTTCTAAGAACCCTGATTTTCCTTACTGGCAGTACGACCCATTCGATTTAGATAAACTATGCGATGACGAGTGTAAAGCTGAATTTCGCTTCTTAAAGAACGACATTTATGTCCTGAAAGATGTGCTTCAAATACCCGATGAAGTTGTCTGTTATAACAGACTAGTTGTCGATGGAATTGAGGCCTTGTGTGTTCTTTTAAAGCGATTTGCATATCCTATTCGCTACAGCGATATGTGCCCTCGATTTGCTCGACCTGTACCACAGTTTAGCATTATAACGACTGCTATGATGGACATCATATACAGGCAACACAGTCACCGCTTGAGAAGCTTTCATCAGGCTTGGCTTTCCCCTGCAAATCTGCAAACCTATGCTGATGTCATCCATGAGGCTGGAGCTCCCTACACAAACTGTTGGGGATTTGTGGACGGGACAGTTAGGCCAGTTTGTAGACCTGGAACTTTACAGAGGCCATTATACAATGGACATAAACGAGTTCATGCTATTAAGTTCCAATCAGTGGTTGCCCCTAATGGACTGATTGCTAACTTGTACGGTCCCGTTGAAGGGCGGCGCCATGACAGTGGTATGTTAGCTGATTCTGGCCTGTTACCACAGTTACAGCTTCACTCTCGCTCACCGCTAGGGAACCCTTTATGCATCTATGGTGACCTGGGATATCCCTTGAGGCCCCAGCTACAAACACCATTCAGAGGCTTGCATCTAACTGCACTCCAGCAGCAGTTCAATACATCCATGAGCACTGTTAGATCAAGTGTTGAATGGGTTTTTGGGGACATCATCAATTATTTCAGTTTCCTTGACTTCAAGAAAAACTTGAAGATAGGATTAAGTGCAGTGGGGAAAATGTATATTATTTGCGCCCTGTTAACTAATGCTAGAACCTGTTTATATCCCACATCGACCAGCAGCTTTTTCAACTTAGGACCACCCTCGTTACAGGAGTACTTTTCTTAAGTAAATTTACCACTAGGTTGAGCACCAAAGTCCCAAGATTTTGGGTTAAACTACGGGGATAACATCCATATGATTGTCTCTGCATTTAAAATTTAAACAATTTTTGTTCTGTCTTACCATATTTTTCTTTTGCTATAATGAAAACAAAGTAACAATGACATAAGTGTAAGATATAATGAGTGAAGCTTCACAGTTTTACAAGGTGATATAGCACATGCACAGAACTTTTGTAACTCTGGTGCTGCTCAAAGGTATTCATAATGAAAAAAGTGAATTTTCCCTATACTTTTGTAATAGTTGCATTAAAATTGTTGGCTTTGTAGACTGCAAGGGATTCTAAATGAATTAAACACTCAATTTGATAGCATTACATGTGCTTTACTTGAACTTGAAATTTCTGTGTTATAGTGGTTTAAAAATCTCAAAATGCTGATCAGATGATGTAAATGCTTTGCTTTCTGTGTCCATAATGGGAGATATGTCCAGGATTGAACACTAATGAGATTCAAATTCCCTATGATAAGCATCACAAAGTGTCCTCATTGGTAAAAAGTCACCTAAACACACACAATTCAGTCAAATGTGAAGTAGTATGAAGATTTCAAATAACCCTGTCAAATATGAAGTACTAATTCAACAATACTTGAGTTCAATCCTGGACATAAGTGCATAATGCATGGCATTTTGAAATTTAAAATCCTTTAGATCTGAATGTCTAGCTTAATCAAACAACACTGGCCCATCTGACTGCTCAGTTCACATAGAAGGGTTATGAAATGGAGCTGATATACACTTTCAGGCAGGATTTGCTGTTTTGATAAGTTTAATTAAACCTGCGAGCAAGCTGTCTGAGGAGTTAGGTGCTTAATAAAGGTTGGAAAAAAGATCCCTTCCTCCTGACCGTTACCTCTCAGATATCTTGCTGCCAGACTACATGTGTAATTTAAACAGTAAGACTTTATTGATATTATTTTAAACTGCACAGCATAAATTTTTGTTCAGATACAATGCTTTAATGCAATGAATGTATCTTGACAAGCTTATATAGCAGTGTGTCTAGTCTACTGAAGCATTTACTTTTATCTGAAAAAATTGGGGCTGCATTTTTAGATACTGCTTGAATTTTTAAGACAATGGTAAGAATGATAAGAATACAACAATTATTTATTTAAACACAACAGTTAGCTGCAAAAAGGATCATACATGTGAATAGAGATCGAAAGCCTAATCTGGTACACACAAGTATGCATAACCAAACACTGCAACTAGGTGTAATACCAATTTATCATTATAATGCATGCTTGTAACATTTAAAACAACAGTAAATAACAGTTGTAAGTATCAAACATGACATCTATCCCTACCAAAACTTACAGGGCATTTTGACAAATATGAACACTCGACATGTTTCAGTGACAGATTTGTGATCAGTTTTTAGACAGCTTTTCTATTATACACAAAAAATGCTGCGACTGCTGCTGCATCATCATTTGGTACTGCTGTTGCTGTTGTAACATCTGCTGCTGCACATTTACCTGTTGTGTCTGAAAATGTTCAAGCATCTTAACCATATTTTCAGTTGCTGAAGCTTGTTTTTGAGCTGCTTCCAGCTGCAATTCTTTCTGTAGCTCCATTTCTTCCTTCTTCATTTTCAACTCTTCTTTTCTTAAGTCGAACTCTTTCTCAGCTTTACTCTGCAGGTAGAGCATAGTTTCTGATCCATTCTTCTTGGGTCTTTTCCTGGAGTTGCTTGATTGGCTCTGCTCTTCTTCCTCGGTGTGCCTTTTTTTGGTTTGGGAGAGACTTTCTAGAGCCTTCTGACGGACTTCTTCGGCATCTTTACGATCTTTCAAACCTTTCTCATGTTTATCTTTCGTATCTTTTTCGTAATTTTCTGATGCCTCATGGGACTCTTCCACGATATTTTGTAGTAGTTGGTCTAATTCAGTTTCATCGGTATTTGACCCACTGGATCCTTCCTGGGTCCTCATTTTCTTCTTATGTTTTTCTGATAACAGCCGGTATCGATCCCTGACAGACTTTTGGTTGACACTGAAGGTAATCTCCTTTACTTCACAAAGGTCACTCGCAATATTTTTCCATGCGTTTCCACTTTGTGGGCTTCCCGCCTTGAACTGATATGGCTTCATAAATGGAATTTCCCGGCACAGAAAGATGTCGTGCTTTTCACTCCACTTCATCAAAGAACTACAAAAGTATAACACAGGTATTAAAGATATCAGGTAAAATCAGGAAGAAGAAAGCTTAAACTGATTTTGGTGGCAGCCAACTGTTCACAGCGACAACTTTTTACAACTAGCTTTAATATTCTGATGCAGAAACTGAAGGAGCTGGAAGTCAACATCATTCGCAATTTTCGCCAAAAATTTGTCATAAACAATTGAAGGCCAGTTTCAGTGCTTTACGGCTCGAAATAAGTGGTCTTTCACCTTACACTTACCTTTTCTTTGGCGCTTGACTTTCCGCCATTTTGAACAGCTGCGACGACTTGAAAACAGCGATTCTGACGGCGTCGTCGGCTCGAGACGTGACAGAGATAATTAAGTTTCGTATGCACGCATGCGCATTGCATCGTTTTTCTATCGTCCTCGACGTCGTCCAAAGCGACGTCGTCTTTGCGTAAGTTCACTAAAGATAGATGAAACATATCCAGATAGTCAGTTTGCTATAAACAACTACCATTTATTTAGAAATGACCTTGTCGAGGGTGGAGGAGGTCTTATGGCATATTTTTCCTCTGTGCTCCCATCAAAGCATCTAAAACAACCAAAGGTGTTCAAAACAATTGAGGTTCTACTAATCCAATCTATATTTGGCGCAAAGGACGTTATCATGATGGGCATCTACAGATCTCAGAAAGTAACTGGGAATAACTACTATGTAACTCTGGAAAAGGAACCACATGAAATCTGCTCTTGGATATCCCTTCAGAAACAGTTTATACTAATTATGGGAGATATGAATCTCAACAAGCTCAGACCGGGAGATAAGGAAGGAAAGATTTTGTGTGATCTTGAGGAAGTGAATGGCCTAGAATGTCTGATAAAAGAACCGACAAGGATTACAGAGAACAGTTCCACCCTGCTAGATGTTATTTTAACAAACAAACAAGAACTTTTTAGAGAAAGTAGTAGTTGTATGGTTCAGTTCTGCACAAACCTCGGCCTCTGATTGGCTATTTGAGCCCTAATTCTTATGCAAATGAACACTAGTCCTGGAACCAAGATGTCTGACCCTAACCCTGCTAACCGCTGACCTGAGCCGCCTCCAGATGACGTTACCTGACCCTGATGACGCCACCCTAGCAACCCTAAGCCTAGCAGCCCTAATTAACATATTCAAGATGGTGGCCTAAGAAGGTGGTAACCCTAGTTATTGTAGGAATGGTGCAAGGGTTGTTTATATTTGGATCATGGAATGTTTGTTGACACTTGTGGGACAACTTACTCTGTCTCCCTGGTTTTGAAATGTACAGGACGCATGCGCAATACTTCCTAAGTAATCCATACATGATATAAGGGTCATGAATTAACTCTGCAGCCATGTGGGAGGTGTTACTCTGCCGAAATAGTCTACTCTACCGAAATAGTACAACACGCATGCGCAGTAACACAAACATTACAAATTTGGGGTGAAACAACATTTTATTGAGAAAAAATGAAAGATTACAAGTTTGCATGCATGTGTAAGTAACAATCAAAGATGACGGAGATTATTTTTAACAATCAGAAGCGGAATTAAGAATTCAAGAGGGCGGACCCTTAGTTCCCAGTCCCCTCTGATCCCTAATGACATCATTATTTTGATGTCACCCCTCCCAGTCCCCTATCCCCTAGGCCCCAGGCCTGGCCCCTAATTAATTCAAGATGGCAGACCCTTAGTTCCCAGTCCCCTTTCCCTTAGGTCCCAGGCCTGGCCACTAATGACGTCGTCGTTCTTATGACATCATCCCTAGGACCTAGGCCTAACCCTAATTTACATAACCAAGATGGCGGTCAAAGAAGGCGAGGTTACCATGGGTAACCCTCGTTACTTTTCTACTAAGTGAAATGCCTCTTATATTAGGATCATGAAAAGTCCGCTGACGTTTGTGGGAGGTGCTACTCTGTCCCCTAGCATCAAAAAGGTACAGAATGCATGTGCAATACCTCCTGAGTGGTCCATATGTGATATAAGGGTCATGAATTGACTCTGCAACCATGTGGGAGATGTTACTCTGTCCTCTATAACCGAAATAGTACAACACGCATGCACAGTAACACAAACATTACAAATTAAGGGTGAAACAATATTTCATTGAGAAAAAAATGAAAGGTTGCAAATTTCCATGGATATGCAAGTGAGAATCCAAGATATATGGAGGTTATTTTTAACCAATCAAGAGCAAAATTAAGAATGCAAGATGGTGGCATCAGCTCGGAAACCTGGAAGCGAGGCCCAAGGTTCCCACAGGAAGGAGTATGAAAGCCTGGGATCGTTCTCATGGATTTCCATAGGAACCTATTCGTTAAAAATCTTACAAGGTTCTGTGACTCTAAACGACAGAAGTCGTCTGGCCAAAGGTGTCACACGTCACGCAAAGTTCATTTTAAAATCAAAGAATATATTTTCCAAAAATCCAGGACCGGGCTGTTCAAAGCCTGATTAAGCTAACCCAGGGATAGAGAGAATTTTGATTTTAGTTTTCTACGCTTTTGGTGAGGTGCTCTGTTTATATTGTTTGCAATTCAGTTTCAAGCTGGAGTAATCTCAAACTACACTAAACGTTAGAGGCGAAAAACATTTTAAACAAGAAACATTAATGCTGCAGTTAACATTTAATCCTAGGTTAATGTTAACCGGCTTTCGAACAACCAGACCCAGGTGTGTTACAAACTAGGCCGTGTTCTGAGTCGCTGGCACCCATGCACTATTTACAAACAAGGTGCTTGCGTGCTGACAAAGGGGTGAGAGCATGTCTTGTTAGATGAATGTTATTTTATAAGAATAAAATAATGTTATCATTAATCATTGCTTTTATGACATTTGGTGGCTCCTAAAGGAGCCTATTTTCTTTGAAGCTTTCTTCCTTACTGGTCCAGAAGTAGGTCCAAAGCCTTCCCAAGGAGCAAGATAGTCTCCTTCTGTTCTGCAATTTTCTTGCGGAGTTTCAGCTCCTTCGAATACTGGATAACATTTTCCGGCACTCTTGCCATAAAATTTCAGTCCAAAAGGACCACCATCTTCTGACCTATCACCTCTCCGCTCCTCCTCTGTGCTGGCGTGTCATCAACCAAAGAGTTGCAGGGAAGGGAGAGATCTCTCTCAACCTCCCTTAATACTTGAGATATTGAAACATCGAGTTCTTTGTCCATCTTCAACTTGAGTTGTCATACTTGGAAATAAAAAGTGCTGAAGTACATGTATCTATATCTTTTAGTGCTTAGCGCATAATCAAATTGTTGTGTGCTTTGTTGTCTCTTTGGCGATTCAAAATGCCGCGCGATTTGAAAGCATTAATGAATACGCGGTATTCATGAGCACATAATCAAGTTGTCCTGTGCTTTGTTGTCTCTTTGGCTATTCAAAATGCCACGCGGTTTGAAAGCGTAAATGAATACGGGGTATTCATTAGCGCATAATCAAATTGTCCTGTGCTTCGTTGTCTCTATGGCTATTCAAAATGCCACACGCTTTGACAGCGTTAATGAATACACGAATGTCAGTGATGCTATCAGATAAGAATGAAGCAATCAGAATTATTGAAAGTCACTTCATGGACGGAAATTACATAAGGCACGAACAGCGGCAAATTATATTAAGCAGTCAGTTTGATGAGAATAAGTCACTTACATCAATTTTTATCAACATCAGAATATCACTATGATATTATCAAGGGAAAAAGTGAAACATGCCTGATTTCTGAAATCGCCATACTCATTGTCTCTCCAAAGTTTATTGGTTCATTTGAAGCTGCTGCGTTTTCCTTTACTAACTTGTTTTTCCTGCCTTCCCTGCCACTTTAGTTTGCTTTTTAGCGGTCATTCCCTTTGTTGCCCTCCCCATTTTTGCTTCAACAGCTTTAAGAAAAAAACGAGTAACCAAAAAATTCTCTCCGCTTTGAGCTCAATGCGAAACACTGGGACTGATTGAAGATTACACATGTAAATTTCACCAAGAGGCGAACGGAAGTAAACTCTCCAATCCATGATTGGCTCAGTTATCTGAGAACCCAATTGACTGTGTTTGTGGGCGGAGTTTGTTTGCAAAGCAAGCAAATTTTTTTCAGCGCTGTTTTCTCGAGACAATTTTTTTTACCAGGAGGGGACACTTAAAAGATTATTTCCAGTCTGTACTGTGCAGTCTCAGAACCCTAATGTTTGTAAACATTATAAACGGCTCACTCAATGGAGTGCGAATCGATGTTTTTCGTTAAGTACCACATACCTTATCTCTGGGACCTTTCAAATTCTTTTTCCAACAGCTTCATTGATTTTTACAGCTATGAAGTTGTTTCATGAATTGATTTGAGAAAGCACGAAGTGTTAAGCTTTGACTGCTTCGTATCCATAATGGCGGTTGTTTAAGTAGTTGCCAAAACAAAAACAAAAAAAAAACTCTCGAGAGTGCACAGTACGGACTGGAAATCATCTTTAAGTTGTATTTAATTATGCTGTTCTGACAGTAAATAAGGTTTCAGTTGTTTTGAAAGTATAGACCCTATGCAAAAATGGCTGCCGTAATTTTTATTATTCTTTTGTTTGTATTTAAATTAGCCTCACTAACCTTGTCTTTGAGACAAAAATTGTAAAGAATTTGTTATCCCGAATGAGGTTAGTGAGGCTATTTTGAATATGAACAAAATAATAATTTAAAGGTAGCCATTTTTGCATAGGGTCTATTAAGGATCTAAAGCTGTAAAGAAGGCAATGAACACAGACAGATAAGATTTACAGACAGGCAGACAGACAGACAGACATACAGAAACAAACAGACAAACCAACTAAGGGACAGACAGAGATATAGACAGACAGTAGAGAGACACACTTAAAATTGTCTAATAATAAGTATAGATCTTTCACTGCTTTGCAAACTGTACTATTGCTGTACTGCAGTTAAGAATACGAATTTTATAGCACAGGTAAGCAATAGTAGACTGTCTTAGTTTGTTTTCTAGATGTTTGCAGCCAAGCTACAGGGAAAGACCACTCCGTGAACAAACCCATGCAACCAGAAGACTTTCAAAAAATAGAACAAGACTTACAGAAACAGCTTATGTGTGCCAGGCAGCAGGACCAGAGACATCAACAAGGCCAGCAACGGGTTGACTCTTGGAACTTTAACTTTGAATCCTACGGGACAAACAATGCACTGTCCCATGGCTCCTCAAGTACTGATTATGACAGCATCTTAGGGGAGGAAGAAGAGGAAACCTTCTATTCCATGTCATCCAACCATGATGTGCTACCTCCCCTTGAGGAACCCGTCTTGCCAGCTGACATGCTTGGAGTAAAATCATCTGGAAATCTGCTGCAGTCACCAGAATTTACTGCCTTGGGGACTTTAGGGACTGTGCATTCATCCCCCTACAACCTGATGAACGCTATTGGTTGTGATAAGCGATTTATGAGCCAGAAAATTCAGATACCAGGTTAGCTAAAGCAATGATTTTGAGGACACATATTTAATAACTTAAGGTGGATTTGATTTCTGCTGACCTGTTTAAAATCCAAAGCTTCCCATTGCACCTTCACATCTTTTGGTCCTCTGCCCTAGTTCATATTAACTGGATTGTTACCAACAAATGTATCATGTACCATTGATGGCAACTTGGAGAATTTTTTTTCAGAAGGTGGGGGTGCGTTTGCGATGGGCTTGGGGATGGTTTTTGGGAAGATATTCTACCTTGAGCCCTACTAAGGGAAACAAAAACAAAACAAAGTAAAAACAGCAAGACTTGCGTTAATTTTGTTTGTTTGTTT
>OFEW01000022.1_pt1 | contig 13496 bp, 8 predicted proteins | sample 1521191 | NCBI WGS metagenome assembly OFEW01 (sample SAMN04272335, study PRJEB24112) | coral metagenome | biome: Coral reef; feature: Shallow seawater; material: Coral tissue | host: Coral | place: China: South China Sea | collected 2014
TTTTGTTCCGGGCGTTTTTCTTTTTATAGCTTTTCGACCTCCACCTGACTGCGAACATGACGAGCTTTGAAAGGATTAAAACCGATTATGCAAATTAGCTGAGGGCAAATTGAATTTGCCCTCGGCTAATTTGCATAGGTAACTCTATACCATGGGTTGACACCTTACACTGCCATGAACATCGGATGAGGAGTTTTTCTAATTAGTCGTGTGCTGTAAAAGATGACAGTGCTGAGTGATGGTTAAAATAAATCGCGGATAAAAATAATTTGTCTGCTATTTTTTTCGCGCGAAGACAAAAACTAGCGCGAACATAAACAGAACCGAGAGCGCGAAATAATTTTTTTTTTCGCGCGAAGACAAAAACTAGCGCGAACATAAACAACATTGCAACTTAAGCTTACTAATTTTAAAGGCTTAACTAGAAATCAAATGATTACGACGTAGTGACAATGGATTCGCCGATATTTTTTTCATGCGAAGACAAAAACTAGCGCGAACATAAACAGAACCGAGAGCGCGAAATAATTTGTCTGTTTTTTTTTTCCGCGCGAAGACAAAAACTAGCGCCAACATAAACAGAACCGAGAGCGCGAACAACATTGCAACTTGGGCATACTAATTTTACAGGCTTAACTGGAAATCAAATGATTACGACGTAGTGACGATGTCCAAAACAATTTATTAAAATTATTTCATTTACCATTATTACCCTTTCTACAGCATTAAACACTAGAAACTTAAGCTAAAACGAGATGACACGATACATTGCACATTTATTGTGCGCGCTATCACTTTTGATTGCTACAGTAAGCTGGACTATAAAAAGGCTTCCGGTAAAAGTACAATGACGACACTTTCCTTAAGCTTGGAAGCAATAATCAAAAGCGATTTTGAAATCACATTGAAACAAAACGAAATGTTAGAGCCTCATTGTCATAAATTGGGGAAAAGTTTGCACTTCTCTAATCGTCTACACTTAAAGCCGCTTTTAATTCTTTGATCGTCGGTCTTTCCTCGGGCGATGTTACTAAAGCGTTCTTCACAGCAACAACGTTTCGAAAACGCAAAAGTCTATACACAGATTTGATCAGGAAAGACAGCGCATAGATATCACTCTTAGCGGAAGGTTTTCCGGTACCATCAACAAGTTCTGGTGCAATGTAACTGTCCTTGTACTGGTCCCTTACATGCATCGGTTTAGCGGGAGGATTCTTTGCTTTAATTAGCAACACACTTTTACCGAAATCGATTATAACTGGGTGTAGCCGCTCATCTTCGCGTTTTTCTAGAACAACATTGTTCGATTTCAGATCATTGTGGGCAAACCCGCAACGATGTACGTGATCCAAGGCATCGGCGGTCTCACAAAGAATAGTGTTCCATTCCTTCTTTCCACTAACGAGGCTGTTCTTAGCCGCTTTGTAAACTGTTAGGCTATCTTTCCCGTCTCCATGGAATTTCATAACAATGCTCACTGGCTTTTCTTTCAAACATACACCGAATAAAAGAGGAATACCTGGATGATCTCCTAACTGTAGTAACACATTGGCCTCATGTTTTGCCTCCCTTTGTAGGAATGACAAGCGTTCGCCTTGACAACTTCTTTCTTTATATTGTTTTATCACGACATCAATTCCCCGATATTTGCCCGGGTAGCAAGTACCAAAAGTTCCACTCCCGATGGACTTTGCCGCCGCGTTACGCGTCAGGTTGGCTGCACTGATCTCACGCAATTTTATGTTGTCGCTCTCTTTAGGTTTCGCGGACGAATGCACTTTCGGTCTCGAAGCCTTTTGTGTGACTGCACCTTCTCCATTCTTTTTATTTCGCTGTAGCGATGCGCGTACCAATTGCTTTCCTCTGGGCAATTTTTTTCCCGCTTCCTCTAGTTTTCTTTTCTTCTCGTCGCTGTGGCGTGCATTTGCTGGTCGACTGGGATGTGATTCTTCTCTATTCTTTTCACTCCGCTTTAGCGATGCACGATCCATTTTCTTTCCTCCCGGCTCCTCTGGTTTTCTTTTCTCCTCATTGCTGTGACGTGCTTTTGCTGTTGGACTGGGAGGTGCTATCGTCATTTCTTCCACCTTTAATTCTTCTTCCGATTTTTCTGTCGGTTCTTCTGCCGGTTCTTCTGCTGGACATTTCTTTCTTTTCCTTCTCCTCTTGTTTTGCTCTTTCCGAAGCTTCTTGAAGTGTGCAAGTTGCTCTTTGGTAAATTCTTTCTCTCTTAATTTGCGTTTTCTCCCCGATTCCATCACGAGTCGAGGTGATGAAAAATGACGGTGAACTGACTACTACGTGACACATTAAAAACATAACAAGGGTCCATTGTTTCTAAGCCGAGCGAAGAAAAATTCTTATTTTATTGGTTAGAATAACAATAGAGACACAGCAAGCGCTCGCCATTCAACACCATTGACCATCGGATCACTTTTAGCATGGCTGATACATACGTGTACCTTCGCTGTGACGAGTGTTTTAAAAAGTTAAGAACCTTCCATGCACTTTTAAAGCACTTTGAGCAACACCATGTTCACAAACAACATCCAAAACGGGCAGTGTTTTTACAGAACGAGGAAGAAGTTCAGCTGACAGCTCCGCAAACCATAAGATCTCCCGCGGTACAGGATGAATACAAAGCATGGTTAGCTGGTGTCACCGAACGCATAAATGGAGTTCATCACCAAAGGCATAAAAGTAAGTTAACTCTATCAACAGACAAGCCGAGTACGATCTATCCTTTTCCAGTACCAAAGTAAAACCGAGGTTAATAACAAACACGCGCGCAAGTGCTTTAAAAAATAAATATTAGTGGACCGGAGGCAACACGCGAGCGCAATTTAAACGCACGCGCGCGCGAGGACTGGTCTTCAGTAATGAATGGCTAAAAAACAAATCGTGTGTTTGTTCTGATGGAAAAGTGCAGCCCATTAATTTTTTTTTCCTTCAATCAATTATAAAAAATGTTACAGTCAATAAATTGCATAGTAAAATTTCGCTGACACCGGACAAAAATTCCAGTCGCCCACGCATTGTTTTTTTTGAGGGAGTCGTATTAACGGTACGTCATTTATCATACTTTTCAGTACAGCCTCCCACCTCCCGTTCGGTCCTTTAAATTTAAATGTTTCCTTTCATGAAGAATACAGGACCCGTAATTTAAGAATCCCATTGTATTTTCGTTTGTGCAAAACATCAAATATAAAATGGGCCATGTCCTTTTACAGGAAATTGGCAGACTTTAGAGTTCAATATGGTTCCGTCCAAGTTTTTCCAGCAGCTGCTCAGAAATCTGGACGACCCACAGCCTAACGCTATCAGAAACCAGCATCACTGGCGAGCACCTATTTTGTGCTCCTCAGCGAGAAAGGTGACATACCGCCTTTTCGACTTGAATAAACTTAAAGTTGCCCTGGAAAAACAAAACATTGTCACTCTTCAAGAACAGGTGCAATGGAATGGAGACACACAAGTTACTGACCACCCAAGTGATATGGATCCCAGAGAGGCCCTTGCTGCAGCAAAAAACAGAGCCCAGGGAAAAACATGCAAAGGCAGAATTACCTGTAGAAGCAATTTAGTGGTCGGGCACGGGGAAGGTAGAGCTACCCGCGAGTTAGATCTGATTTGGTGGCCCAATCTCTACAATACTGTTGTGCTAGGAAAACTGTGCATTCGTTTATACGTTAGCCGAGTGCAACTGTAAAAATGAGCAAAAAATTACAAACACCTTTTTGTGTATCAACCCTGTTTGCAAGACAAGTAGACTCAATAGAAATGAATATGGACACCCAAAATCCACTCAGTGCAAAAAAAAGATTAGCCAATATTTAACACCGAATTGCAATCAGTACAATACTCTGCATTATTACTGTTTTTGGGAGAACTGATATCAGCCAATGATTGGAATCTGTGCGTGACTCAACACAGTTTCAGTCTTAAGTGAAGTGCAATCTTTGAAATAAGCTTCTAATATCTCACATTAATTCAATTTCCAACTCCAGTTGCTTTACCCACTTCATTCATATTCCAAAAAAAAATGGAGCCTCCTTAGTATTCATCAGCATCTTTAAAACGTAAATGACTAGCACAAATTGACTTCCGGTATATAGCATAATTTTTTTTTCTGTCATATATTACTGTCAAACTCTAGCATATAAAAATTGTTTTACTTTAATTTGCTGTTTTTCGAAAACATACAAAGGTTAGGTTTATCGTTTAAAGGACTAGAATCAGTTTTGATGACAATCAATAGCAATTGACCAGCCAACAGTTCAAACTATATTGTTGTAAATATTGATATCAGTTAAGTCCCAACTGTTGTGTTACCTATTCCTATTGCAGTGCCAATATCACAGGTGTCCTGCGAGTTGTATTGATTAGTATTGACTCACTGAGTAAATACTGGTCTGGAGTAAAAAAAAATTGTATTGTTTATTGTGAAATTGTTGATATTGATACACTTAAACTCAAGAGATGCTTAATAATACATTTTACTGTAACTTCAACAAAATCAAGTTTAAAGATACTTTGCCACAAATTTGATATAATTTAATGTTACAACACATTTCTGGTGGCATAATTGTTATGCTTAGAGTGGCTTTTATCCAGTAAGACAAAATTATTTTGAATAGTGAAACATGTTTTTTAAAAAAGAAAAGAAATAAAAATGCTTGAGAAAGGATTTCAAAAATTGCCTAAAAATATGTTCACATGTGACAAGTGACTACCAAGTGTTCCAGTCAGTTTCACTGGAAGGCAGTTATGGGTGGTGCACGGTCACTTATTTAAACAACTGCCCCCATGTACCAGTACATTTAAATTATATTTCTTTCCCTGAGATGATCCTCATGGGGAGTGGTCAATTAAGGTTTATGTTGTTTCCTTACTATGCTGATTTAATTAGCTTGCATTAGGTTTACCCGTGCTGGTTATCTTATCCAGACTCAAATTGCAAAGAAAACACTTCACTAGTTGCTGCAGTCCTTACGATTGGTGAAGACATGAATGCTTTAGTTACTTACCCAAGTCCAATTTGAAATTCGGCTGCAATATGAGATCACAAGATTTATAAATTAATTCAATGTCAAATTAATTGAAATCCTCAGGTATCATTTATCCAAGGAGCACAGGTTTGCTCAATGTGATAACAAAATTAATCGCAACCCTCAGGTACATGTGCCTGCTACCAAAGGAACACAGGCTTGGTCAATGAGATGGCAAGTTATCTCCTACAGTCAGTAGTCTTGTACCAAAAAGGAGACTGCGCTTTGTCTGGTCTCTCTCCTTTGACCTTCCCGGTTAAGATGTTTCTTCTGGGAAATTATTCAATATCACCATAGGTCACATACACTCAAGTCTCTCCACCATATCAAGTTGACCATCCTGCCAGAGGGGAAACATTTTTCAGTACCCCTTGAGAATACAGGCTGGGTTAATGTAAGGGGAAATTAAGTGTAACCCTCGGGTATGTGCTACCCCTGAGAGTATAGTGTACATGCTTGGTTAAAGCGACAAGAAATTAAGTGTAACCCTCGGGTATCTGCTACCCCAGAGAGTAAAGACTCAGTTAATGCGATGGGAAATTAAGTGTAACCCTCGGGTATCTGCTACCCCAGAGAGTACAGGCTTAGCTAATGCGATGGTAAATTAAGTGTGACCCTCGGGTATCTGCTACCCCAGAGAGTACAGACTCAGTTAATGTGATGGGAAATTAAGTGTAACCCTCGGGTATCTTCTACCCCTGAGAGTATAGGCTCGGTTAATGAGACAGCTTGGTCAATGCAATGGCAAATTAACTGTAAGATTGACTCAAGGAATCTGAGAGCACAAGACAATGTCATGGGCAGAATGGAGTTCCAAACAGCAACTCTGGAGCCTTTCTATATATGATGTCCACCCCATCTGAGGATCTGCAGCATGAGCTCTTTCCTGTGCTTATCCATGTTGCAATATCTCCACTTGATATTATTGATAGTTGCAGGGCCATTTCTGATGAAGTCTCTGGCAGCCATGATAACCCCTATTCCACAGCTACCTACTCCAATCATCTTGTTATCAATGGGCACTTGGGATGGCATTCCAAACCGCTTGAAATTTTCAGTAGAGTGCCAAAATTCTGCTTGGAGAGATGGGTGAAGAGGGTATAGTTCAAGAAGGAGAGTCAGTGCTTCTTTGACACATGGCAGAGCAGTTGATGGCACCTGAGAAGTCAGCCCATCATCAAAATATAAAAGCTGACTAGCAAGGTTGACATAGACAAGTCCCCAGTGGTTCACCATAAAGACTGGTACAAGTATTTGCTGCACGCTGTTAAATGTAACAATGCGCGAAGCTCTTGCTTTCAACTGTGCCAGCTTGAAAGCTTTGTCATTAACTTGCATCCACTGAAAAAATTCTGTTGGCAAGTGTAATGTGTCCTGTCTTCCCTGTGTGTTGCTTTCCTCAATGTACTTGCCAATACACACGTCAATGACAAAGCTGTCAATGTACCTTTCTTCAGCGAGATCACAAAAAGAAATGACATCAATAGATTTGGGTCCAAATCTCAGAACTGAGCTTGTTGTTGGTCGATTCCAGAGGACTGATTGAAGAACTGTTAGCTCTCTTGACGTACAATTGAGTCCTGAAAGCCATCTAGCTTCTGCAGCTATCTTACGTTTCGTGTCTGGAATTTCGCAAAATTTTTGAAGAGTCCTTAGACCGTCTTCTGTGAATTGGCCAAATCCTTTAATCACAACGCCAGATGGATGGTGTCCTTTTCTTCTCTCTTCACTCAGAAGTTTCTCTGCTGCTGTGACAACTGCTTCACATGGACGTTGCACCAGAGAGAATGGATCTATAAAGGACAGATGACTGTATGCTATCTGAGCATGCAAAGAGGTAGGTAAGCTAGAGATAGAGGATACTGGAGGTATTAACATGTCCAAAGCAGCTAGTTCAGCTCTTGTTGAAACTGTGGATAGAGCGGAAGACAACTGAGCACAAGGCTGTGTTGCCCTGCCTTTGTTAAAGCTGTTTGTTTGACCAGCTTCATCTTTATCTTTAGAAGAATCTGAGTTGGTACTACTTGGTGCAGGGGCAGTTTTTGCATCAGCAAAGTCCAGCTGTTTTGGACCACAATTCTGCATAGGAGCATTTGATTCTGTTACTTTATCAGAAAAGTCACTTAGTTCATTCAAGTATTCGGCCTCCCAGCTATCATGGTCATATTCCAAAAGGCCGGTCACAATATTCTCGTCAACGCTTGTGCCCTTGTTTTTATCATACACATATACCAAAAAGTCACCACCAAAAATTTGATTGAACAAGTTGTCAATTGTCAGTATCCAATCTCGGTGCTCTTTTGACCATTTTCTTGAGTCAATGGCTTTCCATCCACAACCACGAAAACTGAACTTTTTCCGTCCTAAAATTTAACATGAATGAATAATTAACATGAATAAAATGTTTCTGAAATACTGTCGAATCTCTGTTAACAAATGCCTCCTGCAGGCAGACACCTCTTAAGCGGACACTTACAGTGTCTGCTTATGGGAGGTATGTTTGTAGTTTTCAAAGCACAATTGGAAGCAGAAGTTAAGTCAATAATAATTAATATTTCTGTTTATAATATTTACACTCATCATATCCAGCATCCTACTAAACAAGTGTGGGGAGGGGGAGCATTGCATGACTCCACCCCGAATGGCTGCAAACAAGATTAAAATATTACGGGCTGTGTTTTGACATGTTAAAGAATTACAGGGATAAGTTTGTCATCACCATGATCTCAGGTATTATACTCACCAAACACAATGGAGTTCTTGGCTTCACGAAAAGAATACCGCAATGACAACAGCATTGTTGAAAACCAGTGGGTTAGAATTTGATCCACTGTAAAGTAACAAATACGCAGAGTTTAGTGTAGCCCATCTAGGGCTAAGTCTGTAGGGGGACAACCACGTTAACTCCATCTGGCCTGTACCCCTGTACCTATATATTATATAGATTGTTCGCAATTTTGATTACCAGTAGATGAATTATTGCTCACCAATAAATGTTTTGGATAATTAAACACTTGTCCACTCTTTGTGGTAATTCAAACAGTAACAAAATTACATTATTTTATTTTATGTTAGAATTAGGAATTATTTATTGAGAACACCCAGTTTTTAGTTTCTGGCTTGAGTATAACACTAAGCCATTAGGGAATGAAGAATATGCAGACATCATACAATAAAAGACTGAAATTGACTCTTAATTTTAAGACTGAACTTACATGACTGCCCTGGTGCTGATGCATCATGGTTTGTTGCTTTCGAGTATAGATTGCGATGCAGCTTATGCGATGCTTCAAAGCCTTGCCCAGAGTACTTGTAAAGGGAACGGAACTGGCGCAGCAGCATGGCACTGTGGTCAATTACCAGGTGTCCATAATCACCTGTTCCAAGGTGGACACCAAATAGTTTCTTCAAAAGAAAGCCCCACTCTTTACACTGAAAGTTCAAACAAAAACCATACACGTAAGCTGCAGACATGAATTTTTCAGAATGAAAGTTCCAATGTGTGAAATTCTGTAAGAAGAACTACATGTAGTAATGATGTTGAACAGAAATAGAACTTCAGCAGAGTGAAACTGAGCCAAAAAGTCAGGAAATCAGTTACCTTCACATCATGCATATCAATAAGCTGCTCTTCGCCTTCCTCGAATACCCTATCACGTATAGTTAAGGCAATATCTCTCCAGTCACAGCAGACCTTAGAGCAATAGAAACATAAATAAAGTTCTAGCTTTTGAAATGTTTCTTCATGATGTTTGTACACAAAACAATTAATAGCAGAGATGAATGGTGATGAATATCTGACCAGCCACGAAACAGCACTGACACTCAGGTGAATATAAATTTTATATCAGTATGCACCAAATCAGTGGATAACCAACACCAAGAGTTCCTTTTTTTGTTAGAAATGAGGATAAACTTGGATGTGAAGGCCACAATTTACCAGGTGGTGAATAGCAAACACTCTCCTGAGTTTGAATATCCTGTCTGAATCAGAGTGCATGAAAAGCAATATCCAATGGTTTGGTATATACTAAAGCTGATTATCTTATCTGTTGGTGTGTAACTGGCCCACTCTCAAATGTGTCAAATGACACATTGTATATCAGTGCTCCTGGTTAAGACTAATATTGTCTAATTAAATACACGAGTCATGCTTTACTGACACTCACATTTCAGTTCATCAGTGTAATCAAGTTACATTTTAGGTGACCATTCACCTTTTTAATAACTATTCCATAATTTTCAACAAAAACAAGTGAAATCTTTTGTACCCGTTTGAAAAACATAACTTGGAGTTCAGCTGCATAGCTTGCAAAGGGGTCTTGCTTTACAGACCCTTGTGGATGAACTGAGCTTTTCTTCCTGCGTTTCCGCTTTGGCTCACTAGGAACATCTGCAAGGCTATCTGCAGTGCTCAATTCAAGGAACCTGTCCTCAACCTCCTTTAGCATTGTTTCCCATTCATTTTTGCGGCTGGTCAGGAATTTTTCAAAATCTGAAAATGCAAATGGAAAGCTGTGTATAACATCACCTCAAGCATTCAAGGATCCAACAAGATGCCTTTTTGGCCTGAACAAGACTCAAGGCAAACTTCCTATTTCCAGTTTCTTAAATTAGCTTTTTTTTGTGAAATGCAGCACCATAAATCCAGTTTGTACCTGTATAATCAGCTAAATGCATCACAGGTGAGAAAAAAAATCTTTCTTGTATACCATACGATTATTTAAATGGCTAACTTAAATAAAACGCCTGGTCAAATAAAAAACTAAATCCTAAAAGATAATTTTTAAGCATTAAATTGTGAAACTGCAGTATTGAATTGGAATCCTCGGTCACTTTTTAAGGATATCATTTAACAACTTTAATAGGGGAATTATTAAACTTCATCCATACCACTCCCTGCTTCAATCTTGACTGTTTCCTGTCTAACCCCATAATCCCTTGAGAACTTGCCACATTCCAGGATTTCAGTGACATACTGCAAAATAATTCATTCTTGTTTAGTACATTTATTGACAAAACAAGCCAGAAGTCTCTATGAATTGAATCTTACTGCCCAGCCCTACTTATCATGTTTTCAAAGGTAAAGTTAAACTTCTTCATTCATTGATTTTAAAAAAAACATCCATGTTAAATCATGAAAAAAAGAAGACTAAATAGTACTTTAAACCCCCTGTCAAATAAATTTCTGAAGAACAAGATCATTTGTGTAAAATGTTAATTCAATGTGTTCCAAATTGAAATTTTTTATATAAAAAAAACACAAGACTTTGGTGGTGATGACAAAGACTACATGTTAGGTGAGATTTATCATTAAAACTACAGTTTATAGGTAAAATTGGACTGAAATTAAATTGGCAGAAGTAAAAAAAAAGTTACTCAGATGACATGGCCCTAAATAAAAAACAACAATACTTTTCAACTAACCATTTTTCTCTCTTCAAAAAATGTCACATAGTCCAAGATTACTTGTTTTCCTGAGCCAGAGCACTGCTTGTAGTAGTTTAGGACTTTGTTTATGGGGAGGGATCTCTCTACAATGCTATCAAAATTCTTCAGAACCTCCCTTTCAAAGGACCCTGCATAGGATAACACAGTCTTCAGTCACTGAACCATTAAGAACTTACAGGAACAGTAACAGGAAAAATATTGGACAGTGACCAGACAAAAATGTTTATTTCCACCATGGAACTGTTTCTCGCGTTTCCAACAGTTATCAAATGCTAAACAGATTGGCGTGCACTATTGAGTTATTGATCCTTGTGCGAGGGTATCTACAGAGTTTACTCATAGCACAAATCAAGTTCAAGCCTGAGTCAACAAGTCTCGAGAGATACATGTGTGTAGTCACCTCAATTTTCTCTTTTCCGTTGGCTGTTGACGAAATAAAATTTCAAAGGTTTTGGAAATATTTTGTTTGTCTAATTGGGCCAACCCATAGTGAGGTAAATGTTAAAGGGACATAGTGCTTTGAGCACACCCTAGTTTTCGTCAGTGTTCACCTATGATCAAATAGTAAATAAGATTCTGACCAACCAGAGCACCCACTTAATGTTTGTTGTTGTAAAAATACTTGACATGGATCTTAAGTGCAAGCAGGCACAACAATTCAATAGTTAGCATGTGATAACTAGCAATTATTGTCATTATTTTTTTTATCAAACATTAAACAAACCTGAAAAAGATGCCACTTTTATGTTGTTTCTTTCAACTGCAGTTTGCTGGCCAGGTTTCTCTTTTACAGTTACACGAGGAAATCCTTTACAACTTTCAGGCCCATGGTCAGACAAGGCTTCGTTCAGCTCATCAAGAGAGCCAACACGATGTGCAAATAAGCCCAAGGAACCCAGTAGCTGCTCACAATTTCTCATCTCACAATGAAGAGAACACAGGTTAATGCTGCTGAGGTCTTCCTCAAGAAGAAATGTGAGGTCATCCCGTAGACCTGTGGATCTTCATACAAATGAAAAAGCAAAACAAATTAATAAATTATTTATGAACATCATAACCTGATAACAAAATGTTGTCACTATACTCATGGCCAACTGATACAACATGACTAACTTTTACAGGATGGACATATCATATCTCAGGTACATGTACATGTACAGCAGTTGGAAGTTTTTTAACAATCATGTTGATATTGCTAGATCAGTCAAAGCTCTCGTAAGCGACCACCTCGGGAATTCGAAAAAGTGGTCGTAACTAGAGCTGGTCGCTTACAAGAATATGCTCTCGTAAGCAACCCCATGGTAAAACTTACGAGAGCTTCAGAAACTCATTAGTAATTCATAAAGACAAAACAAAAGAAATAATTGTTTAACGAGTGTCTTTATATCTGATATAGACACCGCTAAACTTTGCGTTCAATTTTTTAGATCAAAATAACCATTAGCGCAGTGTGCAATTTCATTAAAGCATTGATTTATATGTAAAAGACTCTGAGTGGTCGCTTACAAGAACTTAAAAACAAAGGAAAAGTCCAGTTGGTAATCCCAAAAGTGGTCGCGGTCGCTTACGGGATCGGTCCCTAACGAGAGCTTTTCATTACAAAGTTTAAGTCACAGTTCAAATGGGGTTTCGCAAAGGTGGTCGTAGCTAGAGCTGGTGGCTTACAAGAGTGGTCACAAGGAGAGCTTCGACTGTAATTCATTCATTCATTCTGTTTATTCAGTCTTTTTTACTTAATGTACAATATTTATAAATATTCTAATGTGAGGTGAGGTAGCCTCTAGAAACCATCAGACATTGTCAAAATAGTGTGCCATCAATGGAGCAACTGTTCACATGCTGTTTGCTAAAAATCAAAATAATGATAGAAAAGATTCTGGTGGATACTATTTGTCAAGATTGAAAACAGGGTCTCTTGATGATTTCCCATATTTGATAATAAGTTTACCAAGTGAAATAAAATGAAGCCTGATCTCAGGTAAATGCCAGTTATTTTTTAAGGCATAAAAGAGTGACATGCAATAAACATTTATTGTGCCACACTGTATGCTCACCTGCCAATATTAACTTTGGATCGTAGGCAGTCAAGACATGTTTCATCTGGGTTAACTCCATGGCATTTGCATGCCTAGGAATTAAAAAAAAAAGAAAAAAACTTGTGACACAGTGATTCACCTTTAAATATTTTTTTTACCATTAGTTACTATTGGTGATATCCTTCATGAAGCCTCGGCCAGGTTACTATGAAAAAGCATGTTGCAGTATAAAAATATGAATACATGCACAGAATAAACAGCATTTACCCTAATGGCATCACAGTATGCACAGAACTCAGTGTCGTAACCCTTGCCACCAAGAACATAGTCTTCATCATCCTTTTTCTGCAGTAAAAGCAGAAGAGCTTTGTAATCAAGAGTAACTGCAAAGTAAAATGTATTAAAAAAGAATCAGCAAGTCTGAGAGGAATGGAAAAGCTAGTAAACAACACCACATCTTTACTGTATTGTAAAATGTCTAAATTTAAAACTGCAGGCAATTACGGTATGTTGGCCTTGATGCCCTAAAGTTATTAAAGTTATAGTGACAACAACCTTGAACGTCTTTCTATTATCCTTTCAAATTGGAATAATGAGGATCTCATAAGCCAAAGTGTTGTTAAATGGTAATTACATGTAAATATAAATTTTTGCAAAAAGCTGTGGTCTTGATAAAATCACTGCTTCAGAGCAACTGAATTCACCACTGGTTTAACTGGTTTGAGAGACAACTTCCTTTTTCTTTAACCTTCAACTGGAAATGCATGCAGCAATGCATCACAAATTCACTGAAATTGTGGAGTCCTGAACATGAATTATTACATACCTAATAATACACATGAAAAAAATTACTCAATTCTGATTGGCTGAGAGCTGTGCAGTTCAAGTGTAACACCAGTGCAAAAGGTGTAACACCAGTGCAAATTACACATCGTAATTCTGGATTATGATTTGCAGAAAG
>OFEW01000023.1_pt1 | contig 13365 bp, 8 predicted proteins | sample 1521191 | NCBI WGS metagenome assembly OFEW01 (sample SAMN04272335, study PRJEB24112) | coral metagenome | biome: Coral reef; feature: Shallow seawater; material: Coral tissue | host: Coral | place: China: South China Sea | collected 2014
TACATCGGGGGGTCACAAGATTTTTACATCCCCTTGTGTTCTTATTGTGAACTACTGAACGCTGCTTGAACGAATACGAACAAAAGAAAAATTTAAAGGCAGCCACTTTTGCACAGGGTCTATCTATAGAAACACGAGAAAAACAGGTTTACACTAGAAAGGTAAACCAATCAGCGCGTATTTCCTTTAGGCTATTTTTCTGTCTGTCGTAAATAATATGCTTACCGAAGGATATTTCATTAACACTGAAACGGCAAAAACGTTGAAACAGAAAAACGCCCACGGTACGCCACGCCAATTAGCATAAAAATTTCCGGCTACAGCGTACCACCGCCGACGTTACACAGAAATCGATGGAAAAAATTCTTTTGTCTCAATTAGAAAAACCCTTGCGTTAAAATGAAACAAAAGGCAAATAATACTGAGACCTACTGAACTAAAATAAGTTAAAACTAACAAAAAGACAATTCTTTAAAGATCTGATATTTAAAGTGTCTCGGGAGCGGTGAGCATCGGTGGAAGCTCCACAGGAGCAGTTTGAGGCAAATCAAAACTTTTGGGTAAAACAATTTTCCTCCTCCTTTTTCACACCAATACCTCACAAAGTGCACTTATTTGCTTAGCAAAACCTTTCGTCATGCTCTTGCGGGCACTTCCGAGATCTCATAAAATCACCCCATCCTACGGTCTCTCTCTGCCCTGCTCCTATGTTCCCCAACAACTTTAAAAAGAATACAGAGATTATTCCACCGACTGCACCAAACACTGCACTCCAGAAAAATTCTTCATGTGGAAACATTTCTGCGTGTTTGTCAAAGGCCAAATGTCCCACAATCTTGGAAAGATTTTAGCCGAGATGGAATGGTCTTCGTTATCCCAGCAGGATGTGTGATGTGATCGGCTCTATTATGAACCTTCTCAATCGCTGCCTGTATGCGTGTCTGCGAGTCCTTTGGCCCCTATCCGAGCTGCTTTTGTTCCGCTCAGTTGGCGCGAGAAGGCCAATATGTCAATCAGACTCCCAGTTTAAAACACGTGATCTCAAGCTGATCTTTCTCTTTAGCCAAAGTCTTGTTATATGTCTGTAAAGCTTTCCATCAATCACCATACGATACATATTTCAAAGCGGAGTTAATTATCGGGCTGATCATTAATTCTTATGAGGTAAAAAAAATTCAATCCCAACTTATCTTAGCTAAGTTGAAATTGCACGTCATTGAGTGAGATGCGAGTGAAAGTGGCTGTAAACCAAACTGCTAACTGTAAAGCGCCCGATTATTCGGTCAGATAGCGAAACGTATTATGGACAAGCGATAAAGCCAATCAAATGCAACAACATTATATTATTATTCGGGGATTCCCCTGACTGACTTTAATTTGCATAATAAGACGCCGTCACGCAATCTTCGAGCTTCATAGCTGCGTAGAAAGTGTTTCTGTGCGGTTCGGGAGCAAAGAATTCCAGGTCGATAAATGGAGCGAGTAAAAGAGGGGGGGAGAGGGAGGGGAAGGACAAATTTTGGAAATAAAAAACGTCACTTTAGAAATCAAAAGGACAAATTATCACTTTAGAAATCAAACGGACAAATTTTGGAAAGCAAAAAATCGTGTCAGAAATCAAACAGACAATATCAAAGAATCAAAACAAATGATTATTTTAGTGATATTCCTCAACAGAGTAGAAGCCTACATTTACATTTATTTTTCCGCGAGAACAATTCAATTGCCGCGCTAGAATACGACGATAGTAATTAACGGCAATACTTCTCTGTTCAGTATAAATAATGTGTAAAAAAGACAAACAAACTCTAGAAATTTCATTCGTTGCATTTTATTCTGGTGCGTGGGTTATCACATCAAATGTTTTCACATCAAAGTCCTCCTGAGTCCTTCAGTGAATAAATTAGATGACGTGGCACTATCTCGGTACAAGCAGGCTGCTGTTCTCTTGCAGCGAAATATGATTAGTCGCATACACGTTTGGCATCAAAAGTTATCAAGGACCATGGCTGGAAAAACCTTGCCACCGCCACAAAGAAGACCGTGCGTCACACGATACAAGGGTACAAATGCACTAAAAAAGTAAAAGAGAAATTGCTTTTTTTTAGTGATTCAGTACACAAACAGGTTAATAAATGTTGATGGTTCATTATTAATCCTTGCCCCACATATGCTGAAGCACACCTCAGATATTTTTCGATATTTTCAGGTGAGAATACAAGTCAGTTGTAAAACCATCTGAGGGAAGGAGAGCTCATCAGATATGATCCATTTCTTTTACTTTCACCAATTTTATGGTTTTCTCGGGCAAGACATTTTACTCTCACAGTGTCTCTAAGTCTCCACCCAGGTGCATAAATGGCTACCGGCGAATTTAATACAAGAGAAAACTCCTGCGATGGCCTAGCATTCCATCCAGGAGGGAGTAGAAATACTCCTAGTCGCTTCGTGCTATGGGAAGCAAAGATAAGTTCCAGCCTGGTGAAACACAGGCTTTAGCTACCTTTAAACCTGAACACAGGCTTTAGTTACCTTTTATGTTTGGCCGTACCTTATGATCATTTTGTGCCTGACATGAAAATTCTCAGTGATGTTAAGTGTTGTAATGCACACAAACACTTTTTTCTTTAGAATGATTTTATATGTATCTCAAGTTCTTGGGTTTAACCTAACCTGCCAAATGGATCCATCTTTTCTAACAGAGGCAGCAACTTTTCGCCGGCGAGCTGTTTCACGTGCAGCTGCAAACTGAGAAGTTGAACCTCATGATGAAGTCTAACAAGCTCGTGAAGCTCCTGCACACAAAACAAACAAGACGAGTAGTCAATGCCAGTTGTCTTCTTGGTATCACTCTCAAATCAGCCTGAACAGACAAAATTCACTTTGGAGCTATCGTCATTTTTGTTCGCCAAAATCTCTTCTCTACAAAAAGTGGCGACAAAACGTTATTCAACAACTGGAGAATTTCAACAATCACAAAAAATAGTTGTCGGTTTGAAAAACACAAGGTTTTGAATTTCCTCGAGTAACAAGCACGGGCAATTAATGTTTTTAAAGCATCAGAAGAGGACGATTATTCGAGGGAAGGGAATTAATTCAAATATAGTTCAATGGAAGTCTTACAAAGTAGATCTGAGATTCGACGAGCGAGAGCGAGAGGGCTGGTTTATTCAAAGACAGTAAACACAGCATTGGTAACTTTGATGATTCGATTTGATAAATCAAACACGCAACACAGAAGATGTCGAGCCAGATAGGGAGAGGACAGATTATTGTACGGACGAGACAATTTCGAAAAATTGCGGATACTTGGTTGATCATTCCAGGGAAGGTAATGATTCGAGGAAATACCGTATTTATTTACTTCCAGCCTCACCTTGGCAGAGGAGTAAGTGAAATCTACAGTACCATGTTGCTTGTTAAATTCCTGGAATAATTCACCTCCTGAGTGGCCGTCAATTTCATCAGGTAACCAGCGAGACAGAAGAACACAACCATTATTCTGCTCTTGTTGAGCACTAGAGGTTTCCCGCGGGTGGTCCCGATCGAACAAACTGCAGCTCCCGCAAGGACAGCCCGTTGAATGTTGTTCTTCCGCTAAGGGAGAATAAAGAATAAAACTGCTGCCTTCATATTTACAGAAATAGCTTTTGAACGCTAAATATTTACAATACCATGAAAATCAGAACGAGAAACTTCCAAATTGTGAAATGTGATCAGAAGCTAACTTCTCTCATCAGTTTCAATACAAAATCAAGCATGAAGCTCTTGAGAATAAAGAATCTCATTATCAGGGACGATTTTCTTGATCATGATTAGTTCTCCCAACTAGGATTAAAGGAAATGTATGAGGATCAGTTTGAAGAAATTGTATGTTGACATCAAGGCTCAAAGTCCTGTCTTCCCATACAACAGATATTCTTTCAAAAACACAGAAAAACTCGTCTCTCCGGCTTTTTCACTTGAATACCTTCACCAAAGAAGAGCAAATTAGCAGTTCCTGCCCTCTCTGGCCCTGTCTGAGTCACTCAACACTATAATCTCAAGGTAAGCGTTACGTGACAAAAACAGATTGTGTTACAAGGATTTATCATCATGACGTGTAATTCTGTGGCCAAAAAACCGGCACGGAAACTATTTTGTCACGTGTGCTTATAAATAAACACGAAGGAGCGATGCATGATTCGCTTTTTATGACAGCCATTTGGCGCGAGGTAGTTTGGACGGATGTGGTTTGTTTGATGCTTACTGCTATAAGATTTGCTTCAGTATCAAGGCACTCGCATATTAACAACTTCACTTCCTATGGTAATGCCCCATCATGTTTCAGAAGAACTTTCAATTTCGTATCGTAATAGACATAAACGCGGGGAAAACAAACAAATTTCTGATTGAACAAACTAGCGTGTATCTAACAATAGCATAATCCAATTAAAAACAATTATCGCCAAATATAGCAACTGAACTACAAAACATCACAATACACAACCAATTAACTCAAATTTATATACTAAAGCAGTTGATATTTAAAAAAATCGAACTCAATTCCGCAATAGCGATACTCACCGTCACGTCACTTATTGTCATTAATGTGCCAACCAGAGGTTTATTGGCTGCCGATACAAAGGATCCTTTTGTTATGTGGTTGGAAAAATTTAAATATCAAAATACAGTGAGTATCACTATAATACTGTAATATGAAACTAAGGAATTTAAAATATGCAATGTTTTGACAGTAAGCTTAGTGACCTCCCACAGAAGGATCAAGGAAACATTCGACCGATGACAAAGCAGCGACGCGTAGAATTATCTTAGCGAAGAAAGATGGCCGAAAGTACATTGGTAGAGCCCGTTTATCCAGCAAACAGCCCCTATTGCTGGGATATGATGCAGACACTTGACAAAACTCGCAAAGAAAATTTGTTATCAGACGTTACACTTAATGTGGAAGGGCAAACCTTTGCCGCACATCGATGTGTCTTGGCCGCCAGCAGCAAGTTCTTTCACAGTTTATTTACCAACGACATGAGAGAGAAGTCGGCGTCGATCGTAAGCCTTGAAGGAATTCCACTTATGGTCATGGATCAACTTTTATCTTACCTTTACACGGGCGAGATTAAAGTAAGCGAAACGAACGCCGAAGATCTCATTGCGTCTGCCAACTACTTGCTTCTACCCCGACTCAAAAACATTGCTTGCAAATTCATCGAACGACACATGTCTGCCTCAAACTGCATCTTCAATTATCTGTTTGCCGAGAAATACGAATGCAAGGAATTGCAAAACTATGCTGGTGAATTAATCAAACAGAACTTCGCGACGGTTGGCAAGTCGAAGGAATTTTCGCAACTTTCCTGCGATCACATAAAGGATTTAATTTCTAGCGACGACATCGTTATCCGCGCCGAGGAAGACGTCTTTGAAATAATCGTGGAATGGATCGGACAAAATCAAGAGGAGAGGGAGCGATATTTCGCGGAGTTGTTTCGTCACGTTCGACTGAGCACGATATCACAGCATTATTTGTACACAAAGCTGATGAGCCACGAGCTAGTGCAGGGAGATGGTGACTGTAGACAAATATTGATGGACGAGATGCGCTGGCGTGCCTTGTACGCAGGACAGGAAATCTCTCCACAAAGACCTAGAACCTGTCTACAGACCCACGAAGATGCTATCATCACATGTGGTGGGCTGTCCCCAGATGGACTTGTCCGCAACCTCACCCTCTGTTATGTACCGGCTGCAAAAACTTGGCACCAGTTAGCCCCTATGCTTAGCAGGCGGTGTCGCCATGGTTTTGCAGCCTGCCAAGGGTTTGTTTACGCCGTTGGCGGTAAAGGAGAAGACTCCTTCCATTCTAGTGTGGAGCGATATGACCCACGTACCAATACATGGAACTATGTAGCGCCACTGCCCAAGAAAGTCAAGTTAGTGGGTACAGCCACCTTACAAGGGTCTCTGTACATTGCAGGTGGCATTGAATTTACCACTGAGCAGGGACGAAGACGCTGTGACACTGTACAGAGGTACAACCCTTCAACAAATTCTTGGAGTTTAGTTGCACCACTTAGCAGTCGCAGGTCCCCAGTTTGCCTTGTGACAGATGCACACTATTTATATTCCATTGGTGGACTTGGTGATGATGATTTCCTATCTGCTGTTGAGCGCTATGACCCCAAGTTAAACACGTGGACACAAATGGCGCCGATGAGTGAAAAGCGTGGTTGTGCTTGTGGAGTGTCCCTTGAGAAGAAGATATATGTCTTTGGTGGTACTGTTGATGCATTTTCCAGACATGCCAGTGTCAGTTGTGAGGTTTATGATGTAACTTTGAATGAATGGCATTCTATTGCTTCCATGCATGTTCCAAGATTTCATGCCAGTGCAGTGCTTTTGCGAGATCAGATTTATGTGTTTGGTGGAATTGGAAGTGAGAGTGTTGACCGCCATAATTCTCGAATGGTGGAGTGTTATGATGTGCAGAAGAATCAGTGGATCACGGCACATTCAATGCCATATGAGGAGACATACTTCAGAGGATGTCCAGTCAGCATGTTTAAAGACTTACTTCACTCTCTAAACAAAGTTACGATTCCTTAGCAGAGTCAGTTTTGCAAAGCTATCCTTTTAAATGTCTACTGGTAAGTACATAATAGTAAGGTTGAAAAAGGTATTATTTCATATCTTTGTCTGTTTGGTAAAAACTGAACATCTTAAATGTAAGGTGCAACTTCTAAGAAAAAAAAAAATGCTTATTCAGATTCTCCTTCCTCTTTCCTATTTGTCTGGGAAGATCGAAGGAGACCCTGCTCGCATGGTACAGGCAAACATGATACAAGAGAAAACCATACGTTTCGCCAGTACAACAAACCCATTAGAGAATAATATACAGTGTACCAACACCTTACTGATACGTTGGATTGTACGACGTTTTTTCGAACGAAACACTTCGTCCGATTGACGAAGCAAAATCAAAAATATGTTTGGATTAAATAAAATTACAACAAATTAATGTTTGGCTTTCACAAGTTGCTGCGAACATTTTCAAGAAAACGAATCCACTTGTTATGCGTGAATGGCTTTGTTGGTAACAAGAGAGAGAGTAATCTTCGAGAGACGAAGTTGCGAGCGACTGACGGCAAGACCAACGACCCAAGGAAAAATTATTGAAATTGACTTTTAGAAAGTGCAGTAACAATCTTGTGAGAGTTGAACGCTTGATTCAAATAACTGATTCATTTTGGAGAAGCAAAACAGCCTGTAATATATTACAAAACCCCGTTCCTATATAAGTTTAAGAAAACTCTGCAACCACAACACTGCTCAGAGCGTAATGCGGATTACACTCCGCCTAATAAGCCATTGCTAACATTTTAATTCTCCTCAATGTTCTCCACATATTCCTCGCAGAACAAGTTGGGAGGATATACATGACCTGTGAAAGCACCCAATTTTTTCCGCTAGTTGCCAAAATAAACATGAAAAACCGTTTTCACAGAAAAGATAGATGTAAACGAATTGTATTCGAGTCTATTAGTCATCTGACACGAAAACAAACACCAACATTAACATTTCTCATTACAGTGTTGATATATTATCAAACAAACTGATGACAAGAATATATAAATTCATCAACTTGGCACATTGTCTTGATGTTCTTTGATATTCTCCCCTCTATTATTAAGATATTAGTATGGCAAATAGCAGAGAGAATTCAATATTTCACTTACCTTGCAGTAGCTGTTGTGTCCTTCTTTGCAGTTCGTTAAATTTACTGAGCACAATTTGCCAGTGTCTGTAGCATTTGTAAACTTCCTGCCATGAGGAATCATCCTTCAGATTATAACTTCGAGTAACAACAGCACTGGTAAGCATTGCCAGTTTTTCATGATCTTCAAGTAGTCTGTTACCTTTGTCTTGGATTTCTTTTTGAGTAGAAACATTCCCCATGTCAAACTCTGCTTCAAGACGCTCAACAAAATGTTTACAAGGCAAAGGTTTGTCGTCCTTTTCCACAACCTTTCTCAGTTCAGAATACAGCCTTGTGCTTGTTGACTTCAGCTTACGGTATTTAGCAGGTAATGTGAACTCTGCACCTTCAGCGAAAGGATCAAGCCAGTCTTCTTTCCCCTCTGGGAAAACTTGTTTTTCTGATTTAGACTGGTGATCCAGCCTACCCAACACAGAGGATTGGCCTGGTCTCCCTGTGACACTTTTACCAAATCCATCATTGAGTGCTAACTGCTTCATATTATCTCCTTCTAATTTCCCTTCCTGGGATTCTTCAGAATATTCATTCACATTGTCAGTTTCCTCAGAGATGCGGGAATCTTTCTCTGATAACAAAGCAATTTGTAAATCATGATGTGGTTGCAGCTCAGAATGAGTTCTTGTGTTGCTGTCCTTTTGTTCAAGATTTAAATTCTCAGCTGTTGCCAACCTCTGTGTAGCTTTGTCACTGGGTCCTGCTTCAATCCCTGAAGAAATATCTCCTGAAAAACACAGTTACACTTCAAATTAAATGCCTGGGAAGATACTGTACAAACTCTTATACAGGTAAGCTCTGCCCCGAGCTCCAACCTCTTACACTTTTGTATACAATTTCGAAACAAATGGCACCCTTTTCGTATAACTTAAATTACAAAAGGTACCCCTTTCACATGCTTTCATAACCAGCCTATAGTATGAATAAATTGCCCAAAAAAGGAAATCTTGTCATTTTCATGTCATACACTAAATGATCTAGAAATAAAGTGAAGTATATTAAAATTAAAGACCCTTTTAAATAAGTAAATGACAGATTTCACTCCCCTGTCATACAGCTCAACTTATAAAATCCCTACCCTTTAATATACCAAAAGACTGGGTGGAGCCTCCTCATATAAGCTATTATAGGGAGTCCCCTTGAATCTTTCTAAGTCATCTCTTGAAAGGTCTATTGAATATTAATGAGGCAAGGGCACAAGGGATATCACTGAGAAATTTCATGCAGAGCCTTTCTCAGCATTCACTCCTTCAGTGGACCTCTCAAGAGGTGACTGGGGACAAGTCAGGTGACATAATATGTTATATGACATTAGTTAATGACAAGGTAATTGTCGCAAGAGTCAATCTATTGTTATTTGATTACATAATATTAATAATAATGATGATGATGACGATGACGATGACAATGACGACGACAATGGTGATGATGATGATTAAAATTCCAAAAATGGAGTTTGAACAGATATAAAAACGTTAGAAAGAAGTTGAAAATCTTGGTGGAGTGAACACAAGCCTGGAACAAATGGAAATATTGGCTCCGCTGTAAAACAACATGCCAAAACCACTGGCCACAACATACACCCTTATTATGCCAGCATTTTAGATACATGCATAAAAACCAAGGACGAAAGGCTCTTTCTAGAGTCATTACATTCATTCCTGGACAACAACTCTGTTACACAGAGCACTCTTCCCAAGAGTTTATACATCACTGGATTCTTCCCTGACAGGCAACAAACATTGAAATTTTTGCTGTATATTTGCATTCCATGACTTGCAGAGTATATTTCTCTGATGAAAATTCAGTTTTACCATTTTTAGATCTGTTTGTACATAGTCTCTGCAGTTCCTTATTTCAGGGAGGTAGACTGTTAAATACCTTGGTTGCCTGGTCTTAGAAGGTACTTATTTCATATTTGCTTCCCAGTTCAAGCATTGCAGTGGTCAGTGATCTTAGATTGTATTTACCTACAACATGCTGGTTAATGAGGCTCAACAAAATATATCTCATTCTTGTCTTGAGTTTTAAAAACAATCATCAACCACCAATATGTTAAACCTCCATTCCACTTCACTAAAACACAAAGAATATTTTCTGCTTCATTGGGAACTTTCCCGTCAAGATTGTCCTTCCAGGGAAAACACAGGTTTAATCCTGGGTTTAATCATGGAGCTAATTGTCACTATATAACTATTTGGGTTTTTGTTAGTCTGACGATAATGCAGACAAGAAATGACCATTATCCTTATTACAGAAACAATGCACAAGAATGCAGAGGGATCCAAAAGAAAAGAAATGTGAACTCTATCAAAAGCAACCGAATGCCCTGCATCGTGTGTGGAAGGTCATCTCCCGATCCAGGCTGACTTTGCAAACTTTACAAACCACAGTGACATTACCTTGCTTCCTGGACATGCCTTTTGAAGCAGTTCCATTCTTTTTATCTTTACTCAGAACACTGTCTAGGTACATCTTAGCAGACCCTCGTGAGCTTGTGGGTCGCATGAGGGACTTTGCTGAGGAGGGTCTCCCATATGATGCACTGTAAGTGCTCTTTATGGCAGGCTTCTGTGTCACAGGTTTTCTGATTGGTACACACTGTCTAGGTTGAGGTTTTGATGCCTTTGAAAGTGTTTGCTTTGCTGTACGTTGTATGGGTTGCTTCTGGTGAGGCTCTGAAATGTTGACAAGCAAGATACGTAAACCTCAAATTGTTTGTCTCCATTCAAGAGTATAAATGGTTACTAGACGTTGTTAAGACAGCTGTCCAAAATGCTGGTAGGTGTTAATCTGTGCTCGACTGGCAGGTCATTCAAGACTAACAGCAAGACTTCTAGCTTACATCAGCAAAAACATTGTCAATAAGGTGCAATTTCTAGGATTGGACTCCAATATACTGCTCAAATAATATACTGCTCAATAAATTGAGATATAAAGGGGAGATATAAAGAAGTTGAGGCACAACTTTGCCATTTTCTCTTCCTAATGCTTTTACACATACTCATTATTCACAAAGATCTGTCCCAAAATGGACCACAACCACAACTGTAATGCATTATTGTACTTACTGGTGGTAACTGCAAGAGGCTTTTTGGATATCTTCTTCTTCTGGTCTGCTTTGGAAGTAGCTTCATCAATCTTTGAATTAAATTGGAAACTCCAGATTTAAGGTTACTGAAATTTTACACAGAGGTCCATTCTGGCAGTGGAACTGTTAATTTCTACATACCTTTGTCTGAATGTCCCTTGTTTTTTGTGCCTTGGCTAACAAACTTTCAAGTGCTGCCAAATCTTGCTTCTCAGTTTCCTTTGCTAGAATATAATCAAATAGCTAAGTTAATTACCAATTAATTTGGTGTTGTACCAAGGGCTGTGGGCCCTGGCAGTCTGCAAAGTGCAATAAAATAATGTGCATAGGGAAAAAACACTGTTTGTATAGCAGGCAAACTCAAGCTCATTCAAAGTCATTCAAGACTTCTATACAAATTTTGGAGCAAGCCTCTGAAAAGGACATTCTGAGCTTTCACCATCCTGTGTTTAAACTATGAATTTCAAATAGCCAGCACTTGAAAGCAATGCTTGAAAATACTGTAAACCTCTGACTTTAGTTTGGTGCGAAGGGGGCTCAAAGAGAGACTCATTCCAGTCTCAATGCAATAATTATTACATCTTCACATCACCTCTCAGGGTAAATTAATACATTTATAGCTAAACAAAACACCTTAAACTCAGTCCTCACTTTTGATTTCAACTTCTGTGTCTCCTGTGATGGCTCCTCCACCCTGTGTAGTTTGTGTCTGTCCAGTGCCACTTGCAGTTTGTTCATCTTGTTTAACCGTTTTAGATATCAATGGCCTTCACATAACCCAAACATTTCAATCAAAAAAAGCACAGTTTTGGAAATTAGAGAAAGATGATTTGAAATGATAAGGGGGAATGAAAAGGTGTTGAGGAAAGGCTTGGAAATTTTTTGTCAAAACTCCAAAACCTTCAGAGGAAGGCTCTCAAAACACACTGAGTTTACATGGGGTGCTTGCATTATTTTAACTCCAGCAATACTAATATCAAGCTGAATACTTTGTACATGTGTACAGTCTCAGTAATTTCTACAATGATGTCTATTAACCTTCCATCCCTATCAAGAATGCAAATTTTATATTATCATGAAATTAATAACTCAAACCTCCCGCTAACTTCTAAATAATTTTACCCTTAATAACTCAAATTTCCGATAACTTGAACCTTTTTCTATTTCCCCTGAAGGTTCAAGTTATTGGGATGTTGACTGTACACATGACAATTCACCATTGATGATAACAGTAAACATCCCACAACCTCCTTAATTACCAGGGTCTCACTTCTTCCCACCCCAAAGGGTGAGAGAGAGAGAGAGAGAGAGCACCCCGAATTATAGCAGCTCTCATGGGCTTCTAATTCTATTGATCATCAAAGTGTAGTAGCTGTTATTATTTTGGGGATAAGGACATTGTTTCTGTTCTTTGTTCGATTATTTTATCAAAGGGTATCGTGCCATTGAAGCCATTCACGTGAGACTCAGCAGATCACCAGGAGATGAGATAAAGAGACCCTGAGAACAAGGTTGTACATCAACCGATATCAATCAAAGTGACTGAGAATATTATTGCTAAGCAATGAGAACGTAAATTTATAATTCACTGAAAGATCTCCCCAAAAGATCTACATACCATGGTTTCAGCAGATTTCGACATTGCTGAACACAACATTCAGTTTCCTTTCGTCTCTGCAAACAGAGCTTGTGTGCCTTTCTAATTTGCTCCTCGAGGCTTATTAAGAATAAATCAAATACAGTCAAGGTTCACTAATTCAGCAAACTATAATCTTTGACGAAAATCATTCAACTTACATCTTTAAGACTTGACGAACATCTTCCATCTTCTTATCTGAATTTGCCGCCATCGCCGCCATTTTCTTTTCTTAGGATAAACCACTGACTTGATTGCAGACTCGGAAACGAGCGCCTGCACTCATATCGCTCAGCGCATTCTCTCCAACTGAGAGATCCACGAACTGCTCGAACTGCTCCAGGACCAGGACCCTCCAGGACTGCTCCAGGCACCTATAAAAAAAATAAACCTTTGAAACATCATCCAAAAGTTGGTATCTATCTCTGATTGACAGAAATGTATGGGAGCGAAGCCTAAGACTCGGCCTGGCGTAGCCTCGCTTGGATACGAGGACGGTCCACGAGCGCCGCTGTCATGCCGACGTGTACCGTTTGCTGCTTGCTCCGTGCAAGTTGTTTGTCTCCACTATCATGGCATCCGACCCGCAGCCGCTCCCGTTCACACTCTCACTCACCCCACGCAGGTGCGTCTGCTAACCGAAAGTCGTATAGACGCAAAGACGGCGTTGGCACTCGCGCCTTTGTCGTTTCCTTGTCATTCCTCTTGTTTGACTGCTTTACTATCTGGATGACCATCTCGCCGCCGGTGCGCTATTAAACTCTAGGCAGTGTCTCAACACCCTTAGTTCCATCATGTCGTCTGCCTTTATGCATCAGTCAATTCCAGCGGTGCCCATCCCCCCCGGGCAACCACGGGTCATTTTCTCAC
>OFEW01000024.1_pt1 | contig 13282 bp, 10 predicted proteins | sample 1521191 | NCBI WGS metagenome assembly OFEW01 (sample SAMN04272335, study PRJEB24112) | coral metagenome | biome: Coral reef; feature: Shallow seawater; material: Coral tissue | host: Coral | place: China: South China Sea | collected 2014
GTTATCCACCTCGGCCTTCAGCCTCTGTGGATAACACCCTCCTGTATCTGCAGAATTCTTCATATCCTACTCAGCCTCATTAAATAATTGCTAATTATTTTACACATAAGGTTGTCTATCTGTCATCGATATTCTTCGGTTCGGGTAAGCCAAAACTTCAGTTGAGTATAACCACAAGAAGTCTTGCTTTATATTTCATGCTACATGCTAGTGCAACAACTACAACTTTACAACTTTCCAAAGTTTAATTTACAACTTTTCAGACTTTCCGTCCGTCGGTTACCTTTCCAGTTTATTATATGCAAGTTGCTGAATAGCTTTTAACCATGTACGTAACCGAAGAAAGGGTCTGTCCTAATCAACCACTTGGGTTAACGTATAAAAAATTCGACTTGTGTTTCATTTTAAAGCTTTTTTTCTTGTTTCACAAAGGTCACGGTGCTTCTCCTTCACATCAACTCAGCCTCGCTTTGATATGGAATCGAGCTGACATCGCCAAATTCGAAATCTTCAAAGAAGATCGTAAATGGGAGGTTTGAACTAAGTGCTTTCCTTTCTTGTCAAATTTTGTTGCTCGTCAAATTTTGTTCCCTGCTTTTCGTTTCAAACTCTCTGTTCTTGTTTCCAAGTCAGTAGTGTTATTGTTTTTTGTTTTTAGATTTCGGCGCTGGAAAGTGCGATGTTTGAGGCGTTGGTAAAGGACCGTGTTAAGTTCGTGGATCTTCTGCTGGAGAACGGCGTCAGTATGTCGTCTTTCCTCACTGCTCGTCGTCTGGAAGAGCTTTACAGAGTTGTACGTTTATGTTATGTATACCATCAGTTCATTTTCATCTGTGTTAAGGTGGCTGAACACAGTTTTGGCGCGCGCTCTTGCTAACGTGATTCAGCGCGCGCACAAGTATTGCATAAAAACAAACATGGCATAAATAGAGCGATCATTTTATTTGCTCAATGTTTGCGCTATCTGTACTATTTTTTTCTTCACAAATGAACACAATGTATTGTATTGAAGGTTTGGATCATGTGTACTATAGGTGGTCTCGGTCGATATGTCGACCGATATATCGACCGACTATCGGTCGATAGTCGACCGACTATCGACCGACTATCGGTCGCTAGTCGGTCGATATATCGACCGATAGTCGATCGATAGTCCACCGATATATTGGTCGACAGTCGACCGATATATCGGTCGACAAATCGATGGGTATTTAGCGATCGACTGTCGGTGAAGTATCGGTAGATTGTCGGTCAAATATCAGTCAAATATCGGTCGAATATCGGTCAAGTATCGGTCAACTATCAGGCCGAGTATCGGTCAAGTATCGTTTAGCCAACGTACCTGAAACAGTTATTTAACCTTAGTTCTTAGCGCTACAGATGTTAATTGTAATTTGGACTCGGCGTGATCTTTAGATAGTGTACCTTACAGTTACCTTTATTGTAGATGAGTTTTCGATTAAGCGGAGAACTCATATAAATGGAAGGCTAGATTGCAGAATACCAGGCCCACAAAATATCTTAAATAAAAAAACTTGCTACTATACGCAGTGCCGCAGTCGTCATAATTAACATAAAAACTGTATATAAACTTCACGAATAAACCTCGTTCTTTCATCCACTGCGGGAGTGCGGCTGCCTCGTCCCCAGTCGCCCGCGCGATAGTAAAAAAAGCAAGCGGAGAGGGGGTGTGGGGAGGGGAGGGGTGCAAGGAATGCTTGGGAGGCGAGGTAAAGCGGAGAGACTGGCAAATCCTGCATCCAAGATGGCGGAACAAGTAGTGGCGGATGTGTTCATGAGGCCTTCAGAAGGAAGAAATTCTATGCTCTTAAAGTTAAAAAAGGTCTATCCGCTTTATGCCACATAAGTCAAGCGGGCATTAACACCTTATAGGACACTTTCTATTTGTTTTCCACGAGTCGAGAATTAGTGACTTTACAGAATATTTAAAAATGACTGACGAAAATTACATTGGACTTTAATTGGACTTTGTCGAACTTCGGCATATGGAGTGGAATCGCAATTTTTTTCTACTCTTAGAAAATGTCGGATCTTGTGGACGAATCCGTACATTAAAATTTCACAAACGGCAATGAACAAGATTAAGCCTAATATCCAGAAGAATGTTTTCAAGAGCACAAAGGAATCTTAGACGTATCAATCCCTTACGGCTTTCTGATAGAATATATCGAAGCGTTTAGCTTTATTAAAGTGGATATTGTTCAGCAATGTCCTGTAGTAATCTGTGGAAGCATCCATTTGGGTGAGGATCCCCATACCACCTTCTCCACATGAATTCTTGAAGGTACTCCAACAGAAAGTTTGGATTGGTGTTTCCCTTCATGTGTTTGAACTTTTCTTTGGCTGCACACCAATTACTTTCAGCGTGTTGCGTGTGCACGCCAGTCGCCGGATCAACGAAGTGTAGAGAGTGGTTGACCGCTCGATGGAGCAATCCCAATCGTCGTTGTAGCTGCCGATAAGCTGCCCACTCGTCGGTGTGCAAGGTGGTACCAAGTTGTACTCTTCGCTGAATTATTGGCAACAGTGTAGCCGCATTACGGCGCCTTACTAGCTGTAAGTAAGGTCGAGCTGGTACATACTGTGTATCGAACAACCCCAGTACCCATCTCTCTGTTCTAGCGCGGCGTCCCCGATGAAACTGGAGGAAATAAATAAATAATGTCTTATTGTAGATTTAATCAAACGGTTATGTAGTCTCTCTGTATGTCTTTATCTTTGGCGCGCAAATATCGACTAAGATATCAATAAAAAAGGAGGAAAGCAAATTATCATATAGGCTGCAGATAAGATCAAACAACGCAGATGTCTTAGAAGAAGCCGTAGCGGCGTGGAGCCTGTGCCAAGAAGCCGCTTTCGTCGCGTAAAAAAAAACAAACAAGGTAAAAAGGCGGAGTTCAGCAAAGCGGCCAACTCTCCGGAGTAACAGAGAATGGTTTTAAAAGTGGTTTGTTTTAAGGAATCTCGAGAAATCTTGTTTGCCAGATATGCTTGTGGTACCATAAGGAATGAAAAGTTGTTTTGATTCATTTTAAGTTTTTGTCGCGTACAAATAGACCCTAAAGCAGTATGGTAGTTGTAGTCACGCTCAAACCCAAGATGGCGGCCAGTAGTGGGGAAAATAGTAAAGTAATAGCTTCATTTGACCTATCTGAAAGCCCAAACAAATCTCCCGAGCCGCAACACATGTCAGTATTGACTTGACTTAACTTAACTTAAGACCATCACCCTAAGTAGGTATAGGGCCGAACACACTTTTACGCGGTCGAGTGCTTTCTCCGCTGTTCTTCGCCAAGTCTCCTCCTTCCTCCTTCCTCTATTTCTACGTCCCTCAGGGGCCCAAGATAGCAGGATTGTTGTTTGTAACGTGTCAGCATTGCTTTCATTTAACAGATTTAAATTTCCCTCTTCGAAGAAATACGACGCCATATTGGATTCGTTCGTGACTACAACTACCACAATGCACGTTCGAGCTGTAAGCATTGTTCTACGTCATCATGCATAAGGTCTTTTGCTTTGGAAAAAAAATTGCATTTTTGTCTTTCAAAATTGTCATTTCCAATCCGTTTCAATCTTTTCCATTCCAGTTTTTATACGTTTACTTACCTTAGACTTGTGATTAAATTTCGATTCGTCAATTTGCACAGTGACACCAGGTCCGCCTAGCTGGGGGATTGGGTGACGTAGCAGAGCATCCCATGCTACCTCCCGGCACTTTCGTGAAAACTTTACCAATATCTTCCGTGATGCTACACCTTCAGTTTCCATAATTTTTAAGGAATCCTTCTGTGACCATTTCCAAAGAAAATGTACGTGCCGCCCTAGAGAGATTCTGCTTCCAGAGAAAAACGAATCTGCCCTCACTGACAAGGTACGTTGACAACGGTTACATTTCCTGCAAATGAAAATAGTAATCATGATCGACGGTTTCTGTAATGACTAACGTGTGGCCCCGTAGTGTTTTCAACTGAAACCTATACACTTCCGTAATCATATCGGTCACTTTTGTATACCCCACCCCAACTCATAACCCCACCCCTATCGACATTTCCCGCGAACATTTCCCGCGAACCGCGAACGTCAAGAAATCGCGTGACCACTGCCGTCAGTACGTTTGTACGTTTGTTCACGTTTGTACGGCTAGACCTCGTTCTAGAAGTAAGCGATTTACCCCAAGGTTTTTGCACCCTAAAACATTATAATTCCACATTTGAGGAAATACAACTTTTTGGACCTACAGTGGAACCTCGTTAATACGGACCAAGGGGACATGCCCAAATGTTCATATTATCGAATTCTTTTTTATCGAAACGTTATTTTGAAAATAATTTTGCAGCTAAAATTGAAGTGAACGATAGAATGAAAACAAATATGGGAGCAGGCTATTTACCAGTGCTACCACCCGCGAATTTTAAGTGCAAATTGAATCGTTTAAGTTATTATTAAATTAGATTAAGCGCTGGGCTTTGAAAAAACGCCGGGTCTCTAAAGTGAAGTTTTAATTTAACCACCGAAGTGTTTAGTAGCTAGATATACAATTACATGCAGGTTTAAGGGAACATTTTATTAATGATTAAAAATTAATGATTTTAAATGATTGATCCAAATAGGAATGTAGTACTAAATAAACGATAGATCTAGAGCATGAACAATAGCTCACTTGTATAGCTCCAACCAATAGGAAAAAGTAATTTCAAATAATTTCAATTCCCAACGCTTTCATATTACTTCTATAAAAAAATGAAACGATCTCCCTGGCATCATGTTGTTTTTAAAAGTGTTTTTTAGACCTTAAGATCGAGTTTTGACCATCATACCGCAAACGGCAAACCGTGGTTTGCAGTCAGCGGTTTCACGATAGCAATCTGTCCATGTTTAGTACTGTATTCGATTTTGGAAGCAAAACATTTCTACCCATGTAAATCAACACTTACTGTTATTTTTTATACAGTTTGATAATAACAATAATGGTAACTTAGCAAGCATATTGGAAACACTCACCAAATGTATCCGTCGCCATTTTGCCGATGGGCCCTGAGCCGCATTGGGTGTCTGCAATTCACACAGTTTACTCCCCTTTTTAAAAGTCTCCGTTGCTGTAACCAATTTATTGTACGGAGTTTGTCTCTTCTGCTGTTTCCAAATATAACGGGTCCAAGAACTTCACGGAAATAATTGGGCATTTCGGGTACCTCGTGTTTGATTCGATTTCGAAAGGCGAAGATCTCGGAAAAATCAGAGTCTTTGAAGCAACCTCGTTTCCTCCAGGTTATCGATATCTGGAATTTGTCATTTATGTTACAACTCTAAGGTCTTCCCTGTGGTCAGTTTGGCAAAAGTCCACCTATACTTGTCCGTAAAGGCGATCGTGAAACAAGGACGCTACATTGTTTTCGTCATTTCGCCCTCTTAGTACTTAGTTAAGGTTACTGTTAAAAAAATGTGGTCAAAATTTTCTAAAAACAATTTTTTTGGCTATTTAGATAGAGAAAGCATTCGAGTTTAAAAGTGTCAAAATCCTGGTTGGGAACCAGCAGCCTGTTGATAATTTCGCGAGCAAAACTCCATGTGAATCTCTAATTAATGTGATTTAAATATCGCGGTGCGTCGAATCAAAATTGCTTGGCAAAAAGTTCAAATACGTTATAGAAAAAAGCCTGTAAATTTGCTGCAATGTTGCAAAGACTATCCTTGCATGGGTTTCTATATGGCATTCATTGGTCGGCGGCATGACCACATTGACACGCCCTTAAATGAGGTGAGAAAACTGTTAATTTCTTTTTATTTTTACTTGAGTACGTAGATTTGTCGGATTTTCACGAAACTTAGCCAGAATATTCCTTACATATGAGCGCACAAAGGGTGTGAGGCTTTTACGAAATTCGAAATATTTTTCTTGTTACGCGCCGGTGTGTGGAAACACACAATCAGCACAATATATTTTTTTGCTTGCACACATGACTAGGCGCCCGGGACGAGGTACAAAAATAGGACGTGTGTTCTTTTTCTGATTTGACAACGTAAGTGTTTGACCATAAGCACCTCCTATAATTTGCCGAAATTAATTGCCAACTTGCTTAAGCCACCTGGTTTGGTGGCTTAAGTTTAATGATAATTCCATTGAAGTTTGCCGACTCGCTTAACTTTTAGCGAGTCGGAAAGGTAACTGTTTTCACGAGATTTCCGGTTGCGACTTTAAAAATCACTCGCGAAAACATCCAGACGGTGGTGTCTTAATGAAGAGATGCATGATTTGTGGGCTTTCAGATGGACACAGTTGTGGTGTACATAAAAAAAACAATTGCGTCCTTGCTGGCCTTCCCTCGTCCAATCCCTGATTGCGCTTCTCGTTTCACGCTTTCTCCCGTCCTCCTCCTTCTAAATGCTAATACGCAATGCGGCCTGGCCTGGCACGTTTCCGTGGAGTTCATGTTTTATAAGAGGCGCGATAATCCACTGCGGAAAGGCTTGCATTTTTACAAATTAAGAACGATCGAGATCAATCCGCCCCGGCCAGAGGTGCCCCACTGGAGACTAATAACATTTGAACAGATATGTAGACAAATTGAATGAAATTGGACAGTGAGAATTCATTTTTTACAAAGGTATGAACGCACTTGGCTTTTTCAATGTTTTTTTTTGTATGAAAAACGACATGGAAAATAAGAAAAACGAAGTGTGCTTATAGAAAGTTATTAAAAAAGTACGTGACCAGTCGGCACTAGAGGTGTAGATATTCCCGGAGATATTGTATAAAATAGATTTTCGGTAATCTGGCAATAAGTAGTTTTCCCACGCTCTATGACGTCGCGCCTACGGGTTGAAAGAATAGAACGTATAGTATATAAAGCTACGTTGTAGGTTTTATGTTTGTGGACGTTAGTGTATTGGTATACATCATGGCTGCAAGACTACGGAGATGCATGATTTGTGGGCTTTCAGATGGACACACTTTGATCGATTGCCCATATAAATGCAAATTTTGCGCAGAATCTGTCCAAGTTTGCAACTGTGCTAACTCCAGCCTCGTCGACTCAATCTTGGATGCGGAGACTCCCGAAAAGGACATGAAGATGTCAAAACGAAGGGCGAAAACCGACGGCAAGTAAGTTTCTTTAGTGATATTTCACACTCGTATACAAGTAATATAGCGCGGCGCAAACCTGAAAATTTTGCTGTTTTTAAACGCTAGCAAAAACATGTTTTCAAAAGTTGCACGTGAACGGAGAGTTTTTTATTTATTTAGCTTCGCCCAACTAAAATGAAATCGGTATGTAAATAAATAAAGAAGAAATACAAACAGAATACCTTACCAAAAGTATAATAATTAGGCAGGGAGACCACTTCAGCATAGCCAATTACAGTGGATCCCTCATTAAATATTTATTTCGAAAGACCGATAGAAGTTATTTGTACGTGGATGGAGAGACATCAATCAGTTCTATTTTTTGACGTGGTTCTCTATACAATTTCCCACATTGTCTTCGGCCCAGTTACATTTATTATTTTTTTAATTTGCATTGCTTGAGAACATCTTTCTGCCGTTTTAGGCCTTGTTTTTGCGTGAAATCTTCCAGTGTCTTTCATCCTCACTCCCCAAGAGCGGGGAGATGAGACACATGGGAGCGATTTTGTAAAAACGCATTCTTTGAAGGGAGGGGGGTAGAAAATTTTGATTGCAGGAATTTTTTCTTGCTCGTGCATTTTGTTATATTTGCAATATAAAGCTCCGTCACACCCCGGCATCTTGTACACTGCGAGGTATTCTTTATGGTATTGACCTAAATAATTTCTTGAGGGAGGGGGCGTTACCTTTTTAAAACATTGAAAGGCGCACTTGAAAGAGCAGCCACCCGGCTAAGTTTTGGACATCTTTTTGATACGTTTTTGATTAGTTTAAGTAAAAGAGTCAAATTCGACTAAAAAGCTTGGCAAGTTTTAATTTATTTATCGTCAGAACGATCTCGTGTTTGCTCATGTGTAACGCGCTGACTTTACATTACAAGCAGTCCCTTTTTTTTTTCCTAAGAGTCCGCCGAGTGAAGAGGGGGGGCGAGGCGGGACGAATTTTTCCTTTCCGCTTCGCCGCCAGTTTTCGCGCGTCCGACTTTTTCACCCGCTCTCGTTTTCGACGAGTCGACGCTGACTTCACAGGGAACCCTCACTTCATGTTTGGAGAAAAGATTATTTTCCTTTTGTTTGGTGTTGGCCATTTTAAATTTCAAATGCGCGACGCACTAGTCTGGGAGCAAATAAATAATGTTCGGTCAGGTAGCGCGAAGACTGGAACCGATAAATCTTCGGAAATTAAACCGCTCGGTCATTCGTTGGTTGGTTGTAATCAAATTTTGCATCAATATATTTTGCATCAGTCCCTAATTTTTTCTTAGAGTCCGTGAGCGGGCGCAAAAGAGCGGCCGAGCGAAAACTGGAGGCGAGATTCCCGCTTCGCCTCCAGTTTTCGCGCGGCCGCTTTTTTTCGCATGCTGTCATTTAAGCTCCATTCGACGGACTCTAAGAAAAAATAGGGAATGCTCGTAGTCTAGCATCAATACGAAGTCAAATATCCCTCAAAATTGAATAAAAGTTTGCGTCGTCGCACCAACTGACCGCTCCCAGACCAGCGCGTTGCGCATTTAAACTGTCCTTGATTTGAAAATTTGAAAATCTGTTAAATTGGAAGTCATCAAACTAATCAAAAACTTGTCAAACAGTTGTCAAAAAATACGCTTGAGGTCTTTGACTTCAAGGCTTTTGTTTTTGGAATTGTGTGAATTGATGAAATCTTTTTGGATTCCATTTACAGGTCCGAAGAAACTAAGAAAAAAAAGAAAAAAGACGAAAACAGCGAAATGAAGGAAATATTGGCACGAATGAAAAGGATGGAAGAGCTACACCAGAAAAAAGAAAAGGAACACCAGGAAACTGTAGCTGCTTTAAATAAGCGCATCGAAGATCTTCAAGGTGTTGTATTTAATAGATTTAGTCAAGGCTAAAAGCGAAGCTCCGGACTTTTAGCTTGTTCTACTAATTAGGGAAAATATTCGAGCCTACGATCCAATGAAAAGCCAAAACCTGGTCAGCAGTCAACTTTGAAAAAGCACAAAATCTCTATGAGCATGTGATACTGGTCAACGGAGTCCTTTTTTGGTATACGGGATTTGACCAAAATACAGTCGGGATTCGGGGGAAAAAGCAAACTATTTTAACGGGATTCGGGATTTTAATGCTCTCCGGAAAGCAGGATTAAAATTTTGGCACGGGATATGGGAATTGTATTCGGTCTGCCAGGAAATCGAAAAATTAAAAACCACATAAAACACCAGGTGATTCAGTAAAGCGCATAGGTATAGGTCGACTGTCGACTACAGTTCGGTGGTTCGTTGGGTTATTTGAGACGCGGCGTGTATAAATCTTTTGTTGTAAACTGTAGTTAACCCTTTGACACCCGAAATTACCGCAAAAAATACCGTTTTACCGGTTTTTGGGCCACCGTGAAGCCAAATTTGCCCCAAATGTGCTAAAAAAAACCCGATTTTCTTAAAGAAAGAAAAGTTTTCTTCAAGATTAGGTACAAAAATGTACAATTTTTTACTTTGGCGCATGCGCATAAGCCAAAATTTGGACTTTTTTTTGCTGTATCAGTTCCAATTTTTTTTATTGCCCTTTTCCTCTCCCTTTTTTTGGCTCTCTCACTCTCGTTACTTTTTGCTCTCCATAACCTTTCTGGCTGCCGTAAAAAGTTGAGTGTTAATTAGTGGTAAAGCTTTTAGATGGAAACTTGATCGTTTATTGGTACAATGGACCATTTCTACGCAGTCCGATCAGCCTTGCTTTACGTTTTTCGATTTGCGCCATCAGAATGCGATGGATTCCCCGAAAAAAGTGTCATGAAGATATGTCTTTCCAAGCTCTATTGCATGCTTATCAAGAATACCATCTGACGTTTGAATTGATGACGTCACAAATGGAACAAAGTGTATGACCCCTCAGAGCGCTCAAATGCGCGCTTAGAAGTCAAAGGGTTAATATTTGTGGTTTTTGTCAGTCAAAAAATACAATTCTAGTTATAATAAGGGGCTGTTTTGGCTTTATAGGGGCAGCCCTTCGTGCCCAAAACGAGGAAAGTGAAGAGTTAGACATGGACCAAGAGGACCAGGACGATGAAGAGGACCCTGAGGAGGTATCAAGCGGAGAGGAGGAGAAAGATAAGCCAACAGAGAAGCCAAAAAAGAAGGGCTCAAAGAGTGTCAGAGGTGTGTTGGAATACGTTGCATCCTCAACAAATACTATCATATTTCGTCAAAGATAGTTCGCCGAAAGATCTTCTTTTGCAAATATATACGGGGGTGACAACTCTGACAGACGCTGTTTCGGGAGAAAGCCAAAATTGTTCCGGGAATCTGAAGATTTTGCCGGGAATCGGGAGACTTGGAAAATTTTCCGGGAGAAATGAAGAAATGAAATTGAAATTTCGGGAATTTTGAGATATTTACGGGAAGTACTCTCAAATACAGTAAACACCCGCATATAAGAACACATGATTTTGGAGATCAGGCTGATCAGGTTCTTAATTATCGGGTGCTTAGTGAAAAATCAGCCTGAAGGTGTTCTTAAATTGTTCTTAAATTTTGTTGTTGGAATCGAGGCGTATTAAGAATAGCACAGTACTGTATGTCTCCCTACAAGTAACTAGATCATTTGAAGGGAAAAAAGCTAAAAGCAAATGCAAAACAGCATCACTGCTGATGAGCTCTAGTTATCTGGCAGCCGGGCTTCTGTATGATCAAAATTTTTTTGAATGTCTTATCCATTTTATAAGAACATTTCATATTTCCAGGCTGATTTTGTTCTTATAAAAATGGTGCTTTATTTTCAAAATTTCAGCCTGATGTTCTTATATAATTAATCCATGTGTTCTTATATGCGGGTGTTTACTGTATTCGGGACGATATAACAGATTTTGGGGAAGATTTCTATTTAATCACGGCCTGCTCAAACACTATTTGTTAGAGCTGCCCCCCACCCGTAATATCTGATTGGGCAAACTAATGAAAATAAACTCTAAGTTTGATGTTCCCTTTTGTTTCTATTATACAGGTTTGGTCAAAGCATCAAATCTCGAAGGGATACACGAGAGATACATGGGCACATTAAGTATCATGAATGAAAAGGGGTGCTCTCTAGCGGAGGCCATGAGGATTTTTGATGTCGCTAGAAACACCCTCAGGGATTTCATCGGTATATGCGAACTGAAAATAGTAGACTCTTCAAAGTACGAGAGGGTAGTTCAATCTGTAAAGGAGGCCACTGGTAAGGCTTCCGTAAAGGTTATTGAGAGCTACTGTAGGGAAGCGCTGGGTGAATACCGCGCCCAAACTAACCGGCTAAAGAGCGAGAAAAAGCTCCTTCCGTTTTACCCGAAGGATGGGTTTTACATAAGAAAATAAGATAGAAAATGACATTGAATATTTCATCGAATATCTTCGTTTACCGTATTTACTACATTTAGCGCCATGTTTTATTCAATGATTTTTTTTTTTTCAAACTGAAAAGAACTGTTCAATGGAAAAGTTTTGGTGCTTTTAGTTTCATAAAATTATTGCCACCAACAGTATTTTATTCGGTAATTAATCTTGGTGGGCTCAATCGAGTAAATCATATACGGTATTTTTATTGATTAAATACTTCTATTAATTTTCCATTAATATCAGTTAATTTCCTATCTTTTGGGTTACGACTCCAAGGACGTCTATTGTTGTTACTCGCTTCATTATTCAAAGCTTTTCGGTGATATTTAAATGCCCTGGGCCCGGTTGCATAAAAGTACTTAAGATTACGCTCATTACGGGGAATTTTCTGCAACTGTTTTCTGCGTTCCGGTGGATGTTTTCAAAGTTTTTTACAGTGTTCTTTAGCACATTTTCTCTTGATCAATCCTTAAAAGCACTGGATAAAGTCCTTTAGAACACAGGGAATGGCTGCAGAAAATCTCACGTAATCTTTTAAGTATTTCTATGCAACCGGGCCCTGAGTTTATGTGATTGACATCTTTAAGTACTTAATGACTGGACCCAAGGGGAACAGTGTTTCGCGTGAACCAAGAAATCCGCTATTTCCAGTTGTATTATCATTGGGTATTTATTTTTCGTGGATCTAGATCTTCTTGAATCCTTTGTTGGTGTATCTCATCTGGGACTTAGGACTTTGAGGTTTTACTGTTCGGCTAGGCTCCTTTAACAATTAGTCAGAACTTCCTGAATACAGTTGTACGGAAAACGAGAGCAGACTGGGTTTATTGATTTTGTATTACTGATATTGATCATTATATGCATATACAGCTGTTTCCTACATTTTGAACCCCCTGGCAAACATATAAATATATACATGTGGCATTTTTAACCGTTGAAAAAGAAGATTTCACTAGTTTTTCTTTTCGAGATTTATATTTTTCTGACTGAGTCAAAATTTTTGAAAGAGCTGTAAATGGTTTGCGTTCATTCATAATTTATAAATTTATTCTTTTTTCGGTGTTCATCGCGTTCAGTCGCTCGTGATATTACTTTTTGGGAGATTTGGGTTTTGTAAGTTTCTGGGGTTTTGTGTAATATCCATGTGAACAGATTGTTTATACTTGGAAAACTAGGTTGGTGTGGTTATGAATTAAAGAAACACAGAAAAAGGGCCGTGTACAAAGGCAGTATTTTAGATTATACCAAGGATGGTTTTTGGTTTATTGTTACTGTTATTTAGGGTTTGAATGTAGATAATCATTACAATAGATTGTCATGCAACAAGGTTGTTCCACGAAAAAGAGCAACCAAAACTTGATTTCTGTTTGTAGAACGTACTTAGTAGCTATTAGTGATAAGTTGATTTATATTGTAGAAACCCATTACAAGATTTTATCCTGAAATAAAATCTATGATTGAAAGGTGTGTGCAACGTGAAGCAGTTATGAACATTATCATCATTTTTTGATTGAACGGAAATTATAAAGTTGGACGGGGGAAGGGGACTGAGTTAAATTTTCGAACTGCACTGTCACCCAGGTGTCTGGTGTCAAAGTTTTCGTTAAAATGCATATAATCTAAACCATCTTACCTTTAGGTTTTTCGGAATGTGGACTTTTTTTCGTATGGCAAACTTATGTTACCATTGTTTAAATCCATATAATAATTTTCAGCGCGCGCGATTGGCCTAAACGCGTGACGAAATATGCCCCCGCTAAAACTGGGTAAAATAAAACAATTATTATTAT
>OFEW01000025.1_pt1 | contig 13277 bp, 4 predicted proteins | sample 1521191 | NCBI WGS metagenome assembly OFEW01 (sample SAMN04272335, study PRJEB24112) | coral metagenome | biome: Coral reef; feature: Shallow seawater; material: Coral tissue | host: Coral | place: China: South China Sea | collected 2014
GTTGTAATATTATGATAATCTCTATTAAAAGAAAGAGAAGGTTAAGTGTAACAGATTTTGAATTATATTAATTTTTATCTAGTGTTTCGCAATTGTAATTTCAATTTCTGAACTTTTAACCATGCACAATGAAACATGATACGAATTGTGAATTGTTGCAGTAATTAATTAATCAATTACTGCTATAAAGAGTATTTGACGGAAATCAGGATGGTATAAGACTACGTATTTTTGACAATAACACCGTCAACCATGTTTGGGAAAGCACTTGCACAGAACATTGCACCCCTGCACCATCACACCTCATAACCATTCACCTAGAACCTCAAGATATTCATAAATCGCCACTTAACTAGCGAAAAGAGAACGTCTTTCTTCGGATCGTGGAACCTTGTCGAAACCAGCCCTTAGCTATCTTTTGCAATTTTCTCTCTTTTTCTATTCGCTCTTTTCCTACACTTTGCTTGTTTGCCATGACACCTCGGCCCTAAAACCATGCAATTTGTGTTTTCAGATGTGATGTTACAGTGTAAGAAGATCAATGAAGATGCCGATAAGGCCATCAGTAATGCCAAAGAAGCATTGTGGAACTCGTGACTAAGATAGTTATCAGCTACAGTAGTTGTTTCGGTTCGGCTTCAGTTTCCAGACCGTTGAACTGCTGGCTCACTTTTCTGAAGTGCAACGATAGCTTGGCTTTGCTTCGAAAGTCGCTTGAGTTTCCCCACTGTTGTGTTTGTTTCCTGCACATTGCATGACACATCAAAGGCAGTTCCTTTGTTACCCGTAACTGAAGGAAGAAACTATAGCTAAGTTCTTTTGAGAACTTCAATCTGTCTTGACGTTGCGTTTACGTGTTGTGAAGATGTAAAAATAACCAAGAAAGACTTCCCAAAAGAGTGGACTTCGTCATTCATACGAATGTACAGGATTGGATAAGATATGTTTCGACATGTTATTGTCTACTCGCAAGATGAACGTTGAATTTCTCGTTACTGTTTCTGTTCTCTTTCTGTCATACTCCTCAAGGGAGTTTAATCATTCGTCAGTTCTTTTGTTTTCAGAGGTGATCAAATCTTTGATTCTCATAACCTGAGCACATAATTTTGTCTCAAAATGGTAAAGAGAACTTAGGAATCGACTTTGGGTCGTGATCAAAGGGTTGAACTACACTGATTAAACACTGATTTCAACATATTCTCCTTGCTTCTTTTTATAGTTTTCCTGTATGCCGGTCTTTATGTAAACTATGTCAGGGGAAGGTAGAGATTATTGCAAGCTATAAATGCTCAGTCAGGCAATGGTGTGGAGGAAGTTGTCCGAAATCTTTTGACTGCTCTGTTCGGGTGGAGTAGTTAGCTACTATGCCTTTGTTAGCATGGCTGAAAGCTGGAATTTTAGATACGCACCCAGTCAAAACGAGGTCGAGAAATGAAAAATGGCGAGGTCTAGGGAGCCAAAAATTCCGGAAATTTTAACTTTGAGGAAAATGGCGAAGACTTTTTAGTTTTGCCCGCAGAAATATTACCTGAAAAATGGAAATGTGGAATTTAGAAGTTTCTTTGCTTCCACGAATTATCCATCTGGGATGGATAGGGCCCGTATGAAATCTTGTCATCTTGTCTTGAAATTCGGTCATTCACGAGACAAAGTCGCGCGGGGAAAAATGATAGGCTGACTAAGCATAATCAGTTAAAATTAAACTGAACCGCTACAAACAGGCATTCAATGCTGGTAAGATTTTTCAAGTAATCCGAATAAGTTGTTTAAGATGCCCTTCTATTTTGTTGATGAATGAGCAGTTTTGATTACTTCAAGAATTTAGAATAGACGTCTTCCAAATGCGAATTTAAGATGTACCTCGAGCTCTTCTTTCCACCGGTAGCGCACGCGCAGACGTTTTTGAAAATGATAACGCGTAATACAAACGCGCGCGAGATGCATTCACGTTCGCGTGAACCGTTCAACGACTTTCCCGTCACAATCGATTTTACGTCGAGTCAAAAGAAGTCGTCCAGCCGCTGCTATTGTGTTGAAGCAATATGGATATTCTACCAGGTGAAGTCATAGCACAGATACTATCTTATCTTCATCCGATATACGAAGACCTTCCACGATATTGCACGATATGTCGAATGTGGCAGCATATCATTCAAAATACCGGACTTTTGTGGAGACACATCCACTTACAGGACGATCGAGACGCGCGACAGGATTTCGAGGATGATTATGCGAGTATATTGTGCCTTTGTTTTAAAAGATATGGTCATTTAATCCAGTGCATCAGAGCAGAGGATCAACCGTTTTTCACTCGCGTCGAAGTCCGGCGATTACTTACGGCGCTTCCGAATTTGACGAGGCTTGATGTCCCGGTGCTTTCTTGGAGCAGAGTCTTTGCGAAGTCCTTAAAAAGTGCGCCAGTGTTAAAATTCTTAACAGTCGATGACTACAGAGCGCAAGTGAAACGACGTTTGCAGGTTGGTCACAGACCCGTTCGTATCCACAAGCGCGGTATTCGGGTGTGGGATTTGCGAGTCCTTGCTCGCCAGTTTACTTCTTTGGAATCGTTGACTTTAAATATCAACATTTTCAAACTTTGCCGGCACGGAATTGTTCCAGTGCTAGATAAGCTTAACTTGAAAGAGCTGAATCTTGAATGCGCTCCTTACGGCATGGACGAGCTTCTTATAGAGGACATTGCGTCTCTTCCTCCGATCAAAGCTCTGATGAACTCTCGCCACTCCTCCACTCTTGCAAGCCTGGACTTACACTATCTTCCTGTAAATGTCGCGGACCTGGTGAGTTATGTGGAGAATTTCAAGTGTTTGAAGCAGCTCTTTGTGGCCGTTACAGACGTAACGAGTAGTACCGCTTCAGATTCGTTAGTTCTTAGATCGGATAGTCTCGCAACTCTGTTTCTAACTGGATTACCAAGTATAAATGTGACGAATTTAAAGTGCGTGCTTCCTGGCTTAGAAGTTCTGCTCATTTCGGAATGTCATTATCTGACCTCGGTCGAAGTCCGCGCGACAAATGTCCTCTCATTTATCCTTCAAGGAAACTGCGTCCTTTCTAAAGTCAAGGCCTGTTGCAAGAGCATACATGACTTACTGATGTACGAATGCCCCGCCTTTGAGGCAGACTCGTTTCTCGATTTCTTGTCGGAGTGTTCGAACATTAAACAAATGGAGCTTTCCGTCGATTGGAGTGTCATCGAGTTTGACCGAGAGCACTGCGGTAGCCTTAGACAGCTGACAATCCGTGACGTGTCCATGAGCCTCTCTAAGCTCAAAGTCGTCTGTCCCAAACTGGAATACTTCAAATGTTCAGGAGACGTATGCCCCGAAAAACACCGAAACAACAGACACGTGGCGGGCAGCGATATGGAAATCTGGGCCGATTCTCTGAAGAGGTGTCAAATTTCCGATGTTGGATGCGCCAATCGCATTGCCGTCCACTGCATCGAGGCCGAAATGATTCAAATCACGGGCATACAGCCTTGGCAAAGACCGCTGATCGTGGAGCTCAATGCATCCCGGTGGATAGACACCGTCTATTTGACCGGTTTGACTCTTAGTTTGGTCGTCATTAACTCGACCGATGTTGGGCACATGATCATAGAAAAATGTTCTCTCGCGGACAAGAAAAAGCAGCGCAACATGCGATTCAAGTGCAGGACAGTTCGTGCACTACGGCTCCTGCGCTGTTCTGGTATGAGAAAATTTACTTTGCACGTTTCTTGTGTAGAGAACCTATCTATAGACTCTTGTTCCAACCTTCGCGATCTTGATGTGAGCGCGTCAAAGCTGCACAGGATTCGAATTTGCAACTGTCCTTACTTGGAGCCCGTAAACCAATCGTTCACTTAAATCATGCATAATTTTCTTTCCGAGAGCCCTTGCGTCATATCGTTCAGTTAAATCTTTAAGTGATATATAGGAATGTTTTGGTAAGTCTGAGCGGTTGAAATACGAGTGACACATTTTTTGGTTTCTTTTGTTGAGACAGGACGTTCTATGTTGGCTTGACATAACCTCACAATAAACGCAGGATAAACAGTATTCCCTGACATTTTCTTTTTGGCTGAACCTGAATAATTTACCCGCCTATGTAACCGTGACTTTTTCATAGTAATTTGAAACAAGTACTTTTATGTAAGAGACACACTGTGGGATAAGTATCGAACTTTTTGTCTTTTATTGCGCTTGTCTAATGTAATAAAATTTTACACAAAAATATGTTTCTCACCGAGTCTAATTAGTAACCATGCTTTTTAAGCTGATAACTGGATTTCTATATTATATACTTCCTCTTTTTGCGCAGCTTCGTTTTGCTTGTTTATTGTCACAGTAGACTACAAAATTTACTTCCATGACCAATTGCAAGAGAGGGAAATTGACTATAGCGTGGAACATTTCGTCAATGATAATTTTTACAACCATTTCATATGTATACACAGATTAAATTGCCTTCTCGTGAGGCCGAGAGGCTGGTGCAACATTACGAATAACAGCATAGCACAGTTGTCATCTATTTCAGATCTGATTATTCCTTTCTGTACTAAAACACGGTCTGTTTCTTTTTCTAACTTTCTCTTTTGAGAGCGCGCAATATTGCGGGCAATGTTGCAGAGCTGTGTTAAGCCTACTCAAGGTTAATAGAGGGAAATGGTTAGGAAGCTTAGTAAACATCAAAGAATCAAATAAACAGGTACGATTTATATTGAAAGGTCCTTTGTTTTACACTCACTGAAAATGCATGAACATAATTGCAATGCTTCTATTGGCTAGTTGTATGAACACATAACCACAGGTTTTTGAGCAGGGTCAACCCCCAAAATAGCCAACAAAAAAACATACAAAACTTACATTTTTTCCAGGTTTCATAACCTTCCCCTCTATTTACTATAGTATAAAACTGTAGCAAAATCAATTTCATTCGTCCTTAGGCCAAATGAATTAATGGAGTGTGTTCTGGTTTAGTTCGCTTCTGATATATGAAAAGAAACTAAGAAATACAAGGCAATTTTAAAAAAAGATTTGTCATCTTTCAGAAACTTTACAAACTCTAACTAAATTATAGGATCTCCGATGTTTCAACTCGAATTTAGCAAAGTGTAAAAAATGCATGACAGTGTTCCTTTAAGTTAACACACTGTCTCCAAAATACTTGTTATATCTCTAGTCATCTACACATTATAGCAATAGAAGTCTCCTTCCGCCATGTACTCGTCACTGTTTGCTGAAATCAATCTTGTGGGAGGTGAGGTACTTTGCGTTACCAGTCCTGCTGGATTGCGTGATTCAACCGTCACGTAGACGATGTCGCCTTCAAAAAGCGCGCTAGTGTTGTTTAGAGGCAGCGTAACGTTTGTCGTGACACCGACGTCCTGGAATGAGATAACGTCTGTTGTGTTTGGCTTCTTGCCTACTGCAATGCGAAATCCACTTATTCCTGATTGGTCATCGTTGAAACCAAACCAATGAGCCCGCAGTGTTTTGTTGAATAAATGGCAGTTGGAGTGTATTCCAAAAACGTCATGCGTGCGGTCTGCACTTACTATCACTGACCCCTGTAATGAAAGCAGTGAAAATCGTCGTCAGTTCACGAGATTGAAAGTAGTTTCAGTTTAAAATAACATTCGAATTTGCTAGTTCAGAATTCGAAAAGCATGTGCTACGTCCGAGGGAAGGAGAACTTGCTGAAATTTTATATGAGCGCGAAGCGCGATTTTTATAGTGCTAAAGGCGGAAGAGCACGACAATTTCAAAGCCAGTTTCTTCCTTGAAAGTGTTGAGAAAACCGCCAGATATATCCTGCTTTCGTTTTCTCCTTGGATTTGCTACGTGTTTGGGTTGCTAAGTGTTTGTTTGAGGTTCTGTAAACTTAAACTAAAGCAGTCAAATCTGACCAGTCATACTAAAACCGGTAGACACTGGACAAGCACAGAAAGTTCGGGTGTTAAGCATCACGAAAAATGTCAAAGAAAGGCTAATCGCCGTGATTGGTTTCAGTTTTGTTTTGTTCAGTTGATTTCAGTTGTATAAACAGCCTGTTTTGATTATACAGAGCATGTATCACGAGTTTTTTTATCTGATTGAAGAGAGCGCCGCAAACGCGAAGCCTAGTCACTTTCGACCTTGTCTCCTTCGCAACAGTTATTAGAGTCGTAACGCAACGGTTCTCCCCAGAGAAGCGTTGCGTGACGACCTTAATAACGGATGGTAAGAACTGAAACTGTCCAATACCAAGGAGATTTTTAGTTACCTTCGTTGGTGGAGTGTTATCAACTAACACTGGTATGGCAGACACTTGTTCTGTGACAAGTCCAACATTGTTATCACATCTCACAGCAGTGTAGTACCTTCCACCCGCCACTAAATGCAAACCTGCTGCTTCTACAGTATTGCGCAGTCCATTATTCACAAAGCCCGTTACAAAATGACTGCTATTTCGTATAGCATAACTGCACGACTTTACACCACTTTCTTTGTCTTTGAAAAAGGTGACGTTCGAAGCCAGAGTACAGTTGGTTACACACGACGTGACGTCGCTAACTGGGATCACTTTGCCGACAGTTGGAGGGGTTAAGTCCACCTTTATTTCCTCTGTTGTTTTCACCGTATAGACGCCCGCGCCGTTCTGTACTCGGACAGTGACGTAGTATGTTCCTTGGTGGTTTAATTGGCAATCGTTGCAGGTGACTTTTGTTGCATTCGAGGATAATTCAGTCATAGATTTAACCTGACAGCCGACGGAAACTGTTCCTACGCAGAATTCAGTTTTGGAGATGCCACTCTCGGGGTCACTGGATTTCCATGATGCCTGTAGTTTTTCTCCCGGTCCAAGCCATAGTCTAGAACCACGCGAAAGCTGAAAAAGAAGAATACATGTTAAACCTTTCGTGATTGAACTTCACAAAGAGAAAAGCAGAACTTTAAAACCTTTTACAAGAGCCGGTACATAGCTACATTAATACTAACAGCGATAAATTAGGGTAAGACGTAATGGAACACGAAAAATAGGATAGATAATTGAACCGTCGTTTCTCCGAAGCTCGAGTGATGTGAATTAAGGTCGAAAACTCTAAAGGAAGAGACTGTCTACTGTCCAGCGGTAAAGACGAGCGGGGGTTATGTGTGTGTGTGTTGGGGGGGGGGGGGGGAAGGGGGGCAAGTGTTGTACGTCTTGGAGAAGCTTTTCATCACACTAATTAAAATAATGGTAAAAACAGGTCTTTGTAGTAAAGGTTTTTCACCAGAATTATCCGTTTTAGCACTCGAATATTTCATACCTCAGTCAACTCGGGAGGCGTAATGTCAACGGTGAAACCATCGGACCACCCATGTGACGACATTCCCGCAGCATTTGTAGCCTCCACCGTGACGTAATACCTGCCCCCATGAGTAAGTGTAAGGTTTTCAGCAAGTGCGGAAGTCATCATACCGACGTCAGTGAAGTTTAAGACGTCAACATTATCTGGAGTGGTTCCTAGACCCCAGCGGTACTTCACTACTCCACTCTCGTGGTCCCTGAATGGTTCCCATATTGCTTGTGCTTCCGCAGTTGAGAACTGGAACTGGATGTCAGAAAGGAGAGACGAACCATCGCGAACATGACCAGAATTTGGCGGCGTCACGTCGACAGTAACACCATCAGAGGAAGAAGTGCTACTGAAGCCATCGCCATTGGTGCAAGTAATTTCACTGATGTAACGAGCGCCTGGGACAAGACTAAGATTTGCTTCAGTGAGGTTCCCTTCGCTTTCAACGGCTTTTCGCAACACGACAGTATCATTTCCAAACACTGAACTGTTATGTGACGCCGACTGTTCAATAAGTACCCACGAGCAGCTCGCAACGCCCGACTCCTCATCTTCAAAACCTTGCCACTGTGTCGACAGCAAATTCAAAGAATCAGTAAAGTCAATATCAAGGCCAATTCCATCTATTACAGTACCCTGGGACGGCGGCGTAATGTCGAATGTCAGTTTATCGGACGACATGACTGATGTAAGACCAGCCCTGTTTACGACTAACACAGTGACGTAATATGCGGCGCGGAATTGAGGCTTGAATGGACCAATGACCCCGGATGTGGATGACCCTGCTGGAATTGAACCGCCCACACACGTAAGAGGCGTTGTTCCTAAACAGTATTCGCTACTTGCTATACCACTCTCAAAGTCTCTAACTTTCCACGAAGCACGAATTTCGATGCTGCGTTCTTCCTGGTTCGTAACCACGTGTTGCGTGACGACTTCTGTTATTATGGGAGGACTAGGATCGACAGTAAACCCATTTGAAATGCTCATGACATGAAGTCCACCGGCTGACTTTGCCTTTATAGTGTTGTAATACGTATGACCAATAGTCAAGACGTCGAGACTAGGGGCGTTTGGTGCCAAGTCCTTTTCAACAGTTGTCCTTAGTCCCACACTAGTGAAAGGCAGAGTATCGCTTCTGCCAGGAGCTGTGCCTATAGCCCACTCGTAGTCAATGACTGGATCCCCGAAATCATCTGTGAAAGGATCCCAATTAACGCCAACTCTTTTAGTACTGGTTAGATAGTCAAGGTCAACATCTTGTGTTGAGCCATCTCGGACAGTAGCCGGAATGGGCCAGATGGATTGAACTCGAAAGCCATTGGATCGAACAGTCCGGTGCAATTGTGCCTTATTCCAACATGTCAGTATGTTGTAGTAAGTTGTGTTTATGAAAAAGGGAAAGTCTCTGTATTTCTGAGAGTTGGAAAATACGTTCCTTTGCCCGTAGTTTGAGTTATTGCTAACGTCAATTTTGAGAATTTTGCTTCCATCTTCGTCCGCTATTGTCCATATACATGATCGCACGCCACTTTCAGCATCTTCCACACCGAACCAAGACATGGATACGTTCCAATCCTCGAGTACGACGTTATAATCGACTCCTGTAATATCGTTTCCATCAATGACACGACCTATAAGAGGAGGACTTGCATCCAAGAGCATTCCATCAGAGCTGCGAGTCACAGAAAGACCCGCTCCGTTTGTCACGTGCACTGTCACGTACACTCGCTCGCCGGGGTTCACATCACATGTTGAACATGTGAATGATGTGTTGACTCCAACGCTTGTCATCGCTTGTAACTGACAGCCCCCAGGTTTGGTTCCAAGACAGTAACGGCTGTTCATGATGTTACTCTCAGGATCCGTTACCTCTTCCCAGTGCGCTGCGAGGCCCATTGTTGGAGAAAAGTAATCGATATCCTCACCACTTCGCCCATCATGGACGCAACCGTTGGCAGCCTTTGGAGGCGTGGTGTCTATTACAAGTCCGAGTGCAGATGCATTTGAGCTTAAACCCGCCAAGTTCGTTGCAATGACAGTGACGTAATATACATTTCCTTCTGAAAGACTGAGATCGTTCTTAGTTACCTGAGTTGCGAGACCTACGCTTTCAAACCTAACAACGTCGTCTTGGCAAATTTGACTTCCAATGGCAAACTGATAATTCTGGACATCGCTTTCGTGTTCCGCAAACGGTGACCATGTGGCTGTAATGAAGCTTGTGTGTGACTGATACTGGAAGGCGAGATTTCTCGATACGCCAGCCATAATAGCACCAGTCTGAATGGGTGGTGTGTTGTCGATGGCAAAAACTAAAGACGACGACGCAGCAAGACCTGCATTATTTATGCACTCTACGCTGGCATTATAAATCTCTTCATGAAGGAGAACAGTATTGGGAGACAGAGAGACATTTCCTGACGATGTATTTTGAGTTTCCAGAAATAGAACATGTCCAGATTTGTCTAGAACTGAGATGTTGCAGCTGCGTATGCCACTTTCAAGATCTCTAAATCCACTCCACGAAAGAGTGATACTGTTGTTGCTAATAAACGTTATCCGTCTTGTTACACTTGAACTTTGTCCAACATAAACGTTTCCCGGCTGTGGTGGAGTGCTGTCAAAGACCAGTGCATCAGAGCATGCGCGTGATACGAGACCAGCTCGGTTCCTGGATGTGACAGTGACGTAATATTTCACTCCCGATGTGAAGACTTGATCTGTCATTGTAGTGTTGGCGAAATTTGATCGGCCGATGTTGATGAGTGGTTGAACTTGTGTACCACATTTGCTTGTACCTATGGCCCACTTGTAGTACCAAACTTCACTTTCAGGTTCGGAGAATCTTTTCCAGTAAACTGCAATACTTGATGCAGTAGCGGAGTAGAAAGCATTCTCTTGCTCGCTGTATTGCCACTCACTTTGGGACCCATATCCGGGATAGATTGTGCTCGGTACTGGCGGACTTGCATCTACTATGACACCATCTGAAACGAGTTCCGTGATTGCTCCAGCCTGATTCGTCACCATCAGATGCACGTAATATTTTGTTCCACTCACTAAGTTAAGAACTTCTTGACTTCGCACATGTGTTGAAAGACCTGCATCAGCGTAGTTCTGTATACTAATTTTGTCTTGCAAACTTGTGCCAATGCTCCACTCAAATTGCTCAATTCCACTCTCCAAATCCCAGATTCCTTCCCAGTTGGCGGCCATGCTTGTGAGAGAGGACTGGTACTTAAGATCTGGCTCGATAATCCCATCATGCACCACACCATGGCTTGGAGGACTAAAGTCGATAAGCACTCCATCAGAGCTCAAGCAGTTCCGTAATCCGGCTTTGTTTATAGCACAGACAGTGAAGTAATAGACATCATCAGCAAGCGACAGACCATGGACAGTGGCTGAAGTGTTCAGTCCAGCGTGCTGAAACGGAGAGACATCTACAAAACCTCCTCGATTTCTGCCTACTCCGTACTCATAATATTGAATGTCAGACTCGGGGTCCGCGAAACCATCCCATTCCGCGGACAATGCTGTGGTATTATCTTGATAATCGATGTCCGAACCTGTTGTTCCGTCACGGACTTGAGCCTTTCGTACATTTGGAGGTGTCACGTCCACAACGAAGCCATCGGAAGACACTTCAGAACTTATCAAACCAGCCTTGTTTTCAGCTTTGATCTTAATGCAATAGCGCTGGCCGTTAACCAGTGTAATGTTTGTTAGCACAAACGAAGTTGCTTTTGGAGGGTTAAGTCGAACGAATCCATTTCCGGTTACATGATAGTTTCCGTTTATACAGCTTCCTACAGCATAATAGTACTGCTTAACTTCAGTGTGTGGCTCCAGGAACTTTGTCCAAGAACCATAAACTTCTTTCACGTCTGCCAGGTAGTCGATATCAACTTCCGAAGTTGGTCCGTCAAATACTTCTCCTGGTGACGGGGGAGTGGCATCAGGTATGACAAGGACTGAATAAGCGTCTTTCGACAATTTAGCACCATTGTAGCCTCTTATGATGACGTAGTAACCTTTACCTTGAGTTAGCGCCAGATTGCTGAATGTCGCGGACGTTGCCAGATTAGATCCTGGTACAGTACTAAAGTCAGAGTTTGATGGAGACGTGTCTGAAGGGATCATTGCCCAGTCATATCGTGCAAGTCCGCTGTGTACATCAGAGAAACCAATCCATTGCACTGTTGCTGACGATACGCTTGATATGTAGACACATGGTGTTCCGTTTATGAAGTCATCCTCTCCAGTTACTCTAACTTTGCCAGTGAACACTGGGTGGGTTGTATCCACGGTAATGCCGTCAGAAGTGACGTCAGTGTTAAGACCCACAGCGTCAACCGCTCTTACTGTGACGAAGTACTTTGTGTTATTCGTCAAAGCCAATCCGATATGTGTAATGTTCGTTGCATTTCCTGCTGATGTCCAAGGAACAATTATGTTTCCACTGCTGTCTGCTATCTTGTACTTGTATTCTACGACTCCACTTCCTTTGTTCCCGTCCGTGAAACCATTCCAGTTTGCTGCTATCATGGTGTCCTCCGATTGGAAGTCTACATCACTAAAGTGTCCATCGTTAACAGAGCCAGCTTGAGGAGCATCATGGTCTATTAGCACACAGTCTGAGCTTACTTCCGTGTAGAGTCCAGCTTCGTTATAACCTCTGACGACAGCGCAGTAGCTTTCTTTAGAAACTAGGTTCAGGTTTGTTGCCGTAGGAGAACGGTTTAGTGCTGTGTTCTTAAATGAAGTAATTAGTCCGGTACCTTGCCGTTGTACCGCCCAAGTGTATCGTGAAATGGGAGAATGTTGATCAGTAAAAAGGTCCCAGTTTACACTGAACGTATTGGTCCATTTGGCATATTTGACGTCTGCACCAAGTTGATTCCCGTCGTATATCTTCCCAGCTACTGGTGGTGAGGTGTCAATGACAACTCCATCACTTGTGAGGTCAGAAAAGAGGCCTGCTTTTGTGAACGAACGAACTACAAATCTTGCTTTGGAGCCATCTGTCACGCTGTTGAAGGTCTTTCCTGCGTTAGTGTTAAGATTTACGTTGGTAAAAGACATAAGCTCGGTGGTTTGATTGGTATTGAACGAAGTAAGGAGCACTTTCCATTGATACTTGGCAACACCATGTGTTGTCTGTACTCCTCCCCAGTTCACCTGTAATAACTTGGAGGCTTGGTAACTCAGGTCAGATCCAGGCCCATCGCGAATCCACCCACCATGTGGTTTTGATGTGTCAATTATTACTACACTGCTGCAGACAATTTGTGGAGCGTTGTTTCTCATATCAGAAGCTTGTATGGAAACTTTGTATCCTTTAGTGTCCTGAAGAGTAATTCCGCTCAGTTTTTGCTGCACGTTGTTGTTAGAAAACGTGCCATTAACGCCAGAGATAGTGGAACAAGTGGATGTTGATGGCAGAAGAAACCAATTGAGTGTTAGCTGGCCACATGAGACAGAAAACCCGGAGATTTTAACGTAAAGTTTGTCTGTCAAGTACTGATAGCTCACGACTGAATTAAACGTCTGATCCACTAATTGAGCAGTCCCGGTTGTAACTGTAATCTTATCTTCCACTGCACCGGGACATGTTCCAAGGCTTCCGTCGCACCTGTAATTTAACGAGTCCATAACAATTGGAATATGTTTAAAAGCATCATTTTACCCAGTGGTGTTCATGGAGTGTGAGTTAATGATCATATTTCTGTCATTGCTACATGTACATTAAAACTATTTACATGCAATGAAGGGTCAACAACTTGCTGAAATGATGTTTTCATCAAAATATGGATAATAAAAGGTCTTTCTTTTGTCCTCAACAATTCATGACAGTGACAATAAAGTCGAGATCTAACTGTCCATTCATCTCCTACCTTTCGGGTTGATCACAGACGTCCACAGCTGGGCGACAAATTGTTCCACTTGA
>OFEW01000027.1_pt1 | contig 13011 bp, 5 predicted proteins | sample 1521191 | NCBI WGS metagenome assembly OFEW01 (sample SAMN04272335, study PRJEB24112) | coral metagenome | biome: Coral reef; feature: Shallow seawater; material: Coral tissue | host: Coral | place: China: South China Sea | collected 2014
CGGCGAAGAAAAAGGCTATTTTCGTGTCGTTTCGATAGGACACCTAATTTTTGACAGCCGCATGTACTGCGGGCTCAACCGCCGTATGCAAGGACAAGGCAACCCTAAAATTTCTTGTAAAGCATTATAATATTTCGAGGTAAATGCAAATTTAACAAGAAGCAGTTTGATTATACTTAAACGATCTGGTTTGATTATTTTCTTTAAAGAAATATCTGAAAGCTAAATGTCTCCGTTTTTATTTTATTAAGACCGTCTCTGAGAAGTTCAGCGAAAATGTATTCAATTTATTTCTTTTGACTTAATGTCAGTGGTTGCATATCTCAAGTTCAAGTTTATCCTTAATGTGTTGATTCTGAGTGGCCTTTAAAATTAAGCGTTTTCTGTCTTCCCACTTAAACCTTTAGATTTTCGAGTTTACTCATAATCCACTCTTTACCGGATTGTCGAAAAATATGATTGACTTAGTTAAGGGTGCTCTGCTTTTTTAACGTATTTTGGAAAGGTGTAGAAACGAATATCATAAGTAGCTATTAATACCCGAAGGGAAACAGAAATTGAGAGAAATTTTAAACGAACCAATATCGTGTTGTTAAAGTATTCACCATTACAAAGACGCTTTATTTTTGTTTTACAACACTCAGTTCTAAAAAGGTTGCTGCCATTCTTGGCTTGTAACTAAAATTTAGAACACAAAGGTACTCGATTGGTTCGTCTTGTAGGATTCTGAAAGAGACCAAAATCTAATTACCTTAGCATTTGTGTCTGAGTTGCATCAGACATCCTCAACGGAAAGATCAATGGAAAGTTGTGGTTTGAACTGCTGCCGTGCAAGAGGTATCATGCATTTGTCACAGCAGTCTTTGAGTAACACCGTAATGACTTCCCTGGGCATAGAGTTAGCAATATTTGTTTACATGTAGCCAGAAGTAAATTTAAGATCAAGTCTGTATTATAAATGGTTTTCGGCTCTGTTGTTGTATTCTTCGGCCCGTGTGGCAAACAGTAATTTTGTAGCGGGAGAACACTCTAGCTAACATTGATTAAGAACAGGATTGTTTCCAATTCTAGATGGGAACAAATCAGGCAGGCGAAAATTTCATGCCAGCGACTGATGCGATAATAAGTTGTTAACTGTAATGGTTAAGTGTGGTGTTGGTAGCCTGGTGCTTTTTAGAATAAGATCAATAAAACATGTAATTGTATTTGATGCAATGGAAAAGTGTTTGAGCAGTGACCCATTGCGCATGCGTGCTTTCTGCAGTGAGTTATATTGCACCATTTTTATTAATTCCGCTTTTATTAGAATTAAATAGAATATATCGGAACCTTGGGATCGCAACCAGTTGCATACAGTATTGTTTAAGCCAGCAGTTCTCTATCAGATGTATAGGTCTAAATTGGTATCACTATGAGCTACTATGCGATTACGGTGTTTTTCTGATGTCATAAGCTGTACGGTTGTGGGTAGCTTGCGGGTATGTTAGGGTACGTGTTTTGATGGGCCTTCGTGGCGTGGAACGAGGGGCAAAACTGCCAGTAGAAAGTGTTTCTTTATCGCCTTGGCATGAGTCGTGTTGTAGTGTCATTCGAGGGGCAAAGTAGCAAACAAACGGTAAGCTACCTTTGTGGAAGGTAATGACAAAGAGTGGTGGAGAGGCTGAGGGTTTCAGTTTATGACATGGTTAACCAAGGAAAAAATTGAGGATCACAGATCACAGATATAAAGAATTTCATTTTCTCCGAATCACAAAAATAAGAAAGTAGGATACTTTTTTTAATAATCTGTTCTTACACTGGAAAGAGTGTTTGAAGAAAGAAAAATTGGGCAATGCTAAGTCAAGGCTTTCAATCTCAAATCGTGTGTCTAAGTCACTCCCGATAGACAAATCTGACCATTCAGAGGAGCCACGTCTCAAAAACATGTAAAATTGAGTGGCGAAATCACGCACGAATATCGGTCAACTGATTCAAGTTCTTCACCGGTCAAGCAAAACCTTCAGGTCACGAATAACGAAGAATAATTTCCTAAATTCACGTTTCACGGAAAATAAAATCAGCTAAACACGCATCACGAGAATACGTCTGTACGACCCTCTATAACCATTTAAAAGCAGACTCAAGGTATCGCACTCGTTTTTCATCAATTTTGAAAAGTGACTCCTCTATTTTGCTTATAAAGAGGGACTATACTCTGTTACAAGATGTCAATTATGTAGATTTTATTACTACGAACACGAGACAGTGAAACAATGTCCTCCAAAGAGCTTTATTTAGTTACCAGTTACATTTATGGTAAAAAAAAGAAAGTGGGAACGCAGAGGACATACAGGAGCTGGCAGACGTCTTATAACTTTATGAGCGGCATGTGGCCGAGTTTTCATCGCATACCTGGTTATACGGCTCGCCAAACGGAAGCACGAGGAGGCAGTTGCCACAGTAACATTGTTGCTCTCAGCTGTCTGAGAAGCAGTTGATTTCGCAGGTTTCACTAATACATTCCTGATAGCAGCTGTCAGAGTAACACTACACAGTGAAGCTTCCACCTGTACAATTTTGCTCGCAGCTGTTCGCATAACATTCCGTTTCACATTCGCCAGCAGCACAATCAAATTTGGAGGTATCTGCTTCACAAAACATTGTAGAGCAGTTGCCACCTGAACAGGAGCACAAACAATATTTGGGGCCAGAACATGTCATAATGCAATTTCCACCTAAAAAAAATGAAGTACGATTGACAACAGGGCTGTGTTGGTTTCACCAAGTTATCGTTCTAACATGTAGGGAGCAGCTGTCCTTAACTGTATTGGATCACTGTATATCACCATATTGGGTCATATTGTTTTTCAATAAAAATTGCCAAATCAATGCAAACTGATCACTTTCTGTGAAACAAACTCAGCGAAATTTGCAAATCGAATGAAATAAGATCCTCACCACTGCAAGATTGAGCACATGAATTATATAACATGTTGAGTTGAAGCATTCCAAGACGCAGCTTCCTCCTGGACAAAACTGGTAACAAACGCCATCCTCCAGGCTCTCACATTCATCAGGGACAAATGGTGGGGCAGTTGTTACAGTTGTGGTGGCAGGAGTTGTAGGAGGTGGCATGATTTCTTTAGTGCACTGTTTTCCTGGGCCACACATCTGCTGACACACTTTGTTGTCACTGGGACACGTGATTGTGCAGCCACCTTGGGGGCAGCTCTGATCGCAATATTTTGGTTGACAGTTTAATCTGCATGGTCCTCCTGTTACAAATTCATAATTCATGAGAAGTGTTACGTCCAATTATTCACCTTTCAAATGTTTATGTTTCCGAGCTTTTCAAGGACAGCAATTAATGTTTTTATTGTGGAAGGTAGAACAAAAAGATTCGCTTTGATTGCGAGGATTTTATTTTTTGAGAATTGAAACTTGATGATTTGAGCCGCGCACTTACTTAGAAACAGTGAATTATTCTTGCAATAGATGGATTTTTTGTGAAAAAGTTGTCCCCCCTCGTGAAACCTTGCGTAATGAGCAACCTTTAATGCGTAATTGTATTTGCTATTTAAACATTCAGCGCGCATTACACAGGATGGAATAACTCAATTACTTGGTTTTAAAGCTAACTTAAAGGTGTACATTTGCGGCATTTAAACAATATTTAATTTATTTACTAAATTTCTGAAATGAACATTTAATTGAACTTTAATGCGTGAGGTAAAGTTTACTTATGAACCATTTCATAAGCACTTTAAGCTGAAATTAAAGTTAAACTATAGGCTCATTTCATAGGCTTTAGGAAGATCCTCTAAATTGTCTTAACAGGTACATTTAGGCTACTTTAGTTTAGCTTTAATTTTTACTTGGTGGCTCCAAAAGGTATCTTTAATTTGCCTTTTAGTACTCCTTAAATGTTAACTAAAGGTTTCCATAATTAATCTTTAATTTAACTTTATATAGAAATGCTCAGAAAATCGTCTTTTTGTAAATAATGAAAAAAAAGCACAAAAGTCATCAAAGGTGGTAGTTTGGAAAATATACTCCATCAGAAGCTGTGTCTAGTATTCATAATTTAAAGAGACAGTGATAGCAGGAGTTCCTTAGCTTGTTCAAAATTATTGAGTTAATCACTGGGATCCACCATGCAAATTGGTGGATTTTGCTAGATACATAACAAACTAAAGCAAGTAAAGTGAATTCCAATTTATATCAAATTTGTTTATTTTTTACAGGTTCTTGTTCCTCTACATTCTATCATCACATGAAATATTACTAACACTGTTTGCTGCCTGCTCCATTGAAAGTTACAGTAAATAGCGACAAAAATCTACACTGTCAATCACTCAATTCAAAGTTTACAGAAGTCAACTGTTTGCCATTTGATAAAAGAAATGCTATATCTTCATTTTCTTTTTATCTGATTGCACTTTATGGGGGTTATGGCCTACCCGACAGATCAGAAAAACATCCAACTCTGACTGAGCGTGCCTTAGCAGGACCAATCCAGAGAGATTTATTTTCAATCTCTCTCTAAAAAAGGACAAATTACAAGTCTCTGCTGAGGAAACTCAACCATGTCAATGACAAATGTGTCTCCTCAAAGTTGAGTACAAGACAGGTCTAGTTCGGGTCTACCCCTCAACCCTTTTTTCCTCTAAATACTGCTGATTGTTGACTGAGTGAACAATGACTTTACATGTGCACTATAAAATAATTAAAAAGATTTTCAAATTGAAAAAAAATTCTCAACTGTAACAAGAAATCTCCTTTTCAAAAGAACTACAGTACAGAGGAGACTATTTAAAATAACTGGGTAATGTAGCTGGATAAACTTTGTGATCTTGCATATTTTGAAACATGGATAACTTGAAAGCAGCCTTATATGTGTCTTGCCAAAAAAATTAGAGTATTTTAAGTGAAACTTTGACAGTCTGGCTGTTTCTGGTTGCTATTTCACACTGGAGTCCTAAAATGCTCCTAGCTTGTATTCTCTTAATGATATATCCACTAAGAGTTAATTTCTATAGGATGTATATTACTAAAAATGCAAATTTCCCGGGGTATCAAATTGATGGAAATTGATGATCGCAAACCAATTGGTCAAGCGATATCAATCAATAAAATTAGTTAATTGGTATCGTTTGGTGTCAGTCAATCGATGATCAATTGATATTTGATATTGATTGATATTGATTGTCATTAATTATGGACTCCATTGATTGGATACCCTGGGAAATTTATGATGTCATCACTCTATGGGGATTCATCTGTCATTGACAAATTCATCAAATATTAACAAAGAAACATGGAAATTTTCGTAGAGCTGCATTGATGTATAAAAGAACATTAGAGAGATTTATTGAGCACATATCACAGTGAAGTACCCTTTTATTATTGTCTACTTTACGACAGTGTGTATGCAGCTGACAGTGGCAAACGTCAAATCCGTCAAATCTTGCTACAAAGAAGCTATGTATGTATAGCGTAAGTCAGTTATTGGAGAGTTCTTCCTAAATTTAGTCAGTGAGACGAGGCAGATATTTCCAAAACACATGATATGATTTCATAGTCAAGTGTATTAAGGCCTGACTAACGCACGGAAACGAGGCTATAATGCGTTATCGCCATTTTCTTGATGTGCATTTAACGTAACCGAATGAAACTTTCCTATATTGTAAAGGGCAATGAAAGAAAGCACCTGAGTGAACGTTGTTGCCATAGTGACAGTCATTCCTTATCTATGAAACATAATATCCCCTTCAATGTCTGCTATTTACTTTTGAAAATGGGGAACACTAAAACGGCTTAGCCAAACTCGAATGCATATTTAAGTCAAAGATACATAGCTAATGTGCAGAGTTCCGCCTTTTAAGGGCAACTGCATATGCTTAGAACTGGTCAGTTATGGCACGCGACTCATGACTTCGAATTCGGCGTTCAATTCTTCCTTGTTATGACTTAATTTTTATGTTAATAGCCTGTTGTCCCATGTTAAAAGGCGTTTCGATAAAGAAAAATACTTAAATTTTCAAAATCCGTATATTTTCCGTCGTCTAATAAAGCATAACATCTCCCCGTTTAAGAAAATAGGCTTCCTCGAGTAGTACTCGCAAATCGGCGCCATTTTTGCTGCTTGGCAGCGTGTGGACTGGTACTGTTTGGCAAATTCACCCTACTCTACTCTACTGCAATGGGAAAACTCAGTTTAGTAGCCTGCAGTTGTCTCCCCTTGGGCCTAATTGTCACAATTTTCAAGATGGCGGATCAGAATCATCAGTTCAAGGTGTATTTTAAGTGAAACGATTGAGAGAGTGAAAGGGACAATGGATCTAAAGAATAAAGTTTCTGGTATCTGTAAACATGTTTTTCTTTATTTAGGGATAAACATAACAGGTTCTTTCGCTTTATGAAATATTTTTCATCTTAAAGAGATTAATGTGCACACCTTCGCAAACAGGGGTTTCCCTCTGTTTAAAATATTTCCTCCTCTCTCAATAACTCGTTCGTTTTACTTTTGGCGCCAATTATGCGTTTAATGCGATAAAATAACACTTCTCAGTTTACAATTTGAATATAACTTCTTTACTGTGGCGGGCGCTAGCGAGCACATAGCCAAACTCCTTGACTAAAACAGTTTCTTTAGGAACTAAAATTTCCCACCGATATGGCCTTAAAGGTTGAATGTGCTTGGGCCAGAGTGTGTATCCGGAAAACAAAAGAGTTATGCTCTAGCTTGAAGAAGGCTCCTGGTGAAGGCAGTGCAAAATTTGGCGCCAGAGTATTAACAGAAAGGTACAAGCTTTATTCTGAACATTTTAAAGAGTATCCACAGTTTACTCTTAGCCAGTACGATTTCAACCGTGTCAGCAAGGTAATCGACGAAAAGATTTCTTTCTGGAGAAACAAAGAAGACAAGGCAACCTATTTGTCAACATTTTCAATGGCTAACTGGGATGAGGGAAAGACTTTAACCGACGAAATGAAGAAAGCGCATTCATTGACGAACTGTAAGGCTTGTACCATTCTCAACTCAAACTTGCAAGCAACTTTTCCACTCAGCAAGAAGTGCATGACAGTGAAAAAAGGCCCCCTTAATGAAATTCAGCGGGATGCTAGCAAGCATACTGCACAACACACAGTTCAGAAAGGCCCAAAAATTACAAACAAACAACTTAAGGTTTTGGGGCAGGTAATTTATTCCACATATGATGACAAATGTAAAGAGAACTTTGGAAAGTCACTTAGTGACATTCTGGTCCTTGTCCCTGAAGCTGGACTTGAAAAGAAACTCTCTCCTGTGGAAAAAAGAAAGTTAAAAAGAGATCAACAAAGGCAAATGAAAAATGATGTTGAAAAAGCAATGAATGAAAATGACACTGATCTACATCTAAGTTCAAGGCAATCATACAGGGGCAGACAAAACCACAGACTGGCTCAGTCCTTTGAAAGTAAAGAGGAGGCTACAGAAAGAGCAAGAATAACACCACCTAAAAGAAAAGAAAAATCTCACACCCCAGCAACAGAAAATATCACTGGAGACCTGGATCAGCTCCTGACTGACGTAAAATCATGGCCTAAGGGTACCACAAACTGGTCTGAGAAAGCTAAGATCTACAAAATACGAATGATAGGCCAGGATGCAACACCCCCCAATGGAGGCCAAATGATCAAGGCATTTCTACAGAAGAAAGGAATTGATATATCATGCTATGAGTCTTCAAAAAACCAGATTGAGCCAAAAGACCACTCCAAAGGTAGTGCACAGTATCTAGTCTTATTAAAGTGTCAGTACATATAATTTAGAAACACATTTCAATACAAACGGGTTAAGTAACTCAGTCATATTTCCCAGTGCTAAATGTACAATTAAGTCTCTACAAAAGACTCTGAAACACAGAATTTAATTATGTTTTATAAATCATTCTAAATTGAAATAATAATTTCACTTAAAATTAATAAACATATTTTAACATTATAGTAGATTTGAAATGGTTAAATTCAATATATGTACTAAATGGCTTGAGCAACTTTTAACTTCTTTATTTGCAGAGTTCCGAGTGAGACGAGCCCTTAAAAAACAGAGAGGAGGGGATATCTCAGTTCCGGTTCCTCGCACAAATGGGCAGATAAGAGCTGACATTAAGCAGCGCATTGCAAATGGAACATACAATGTTGGTGTTCCAGTGGTAGCAAGTGAGATTTCCAAGTTAGCTATCAACAATGAAGGTGAAGTTATACAAAAGAAGATTGATGTCAATGCCAGAAAAATCCCCTTCAGAGATATCAGGAAAGAAGCCCTAACAAGGAACAAGCCCTTTTTAAAAATCAAAGATGACAACTATTATACCCAGTTGAATAGGGAGCAAGTAATATCAGAATTGCAAAAAATTCATGAAGAAGTCAGTGATGATGTTGATGAAATGAGATCCTCTCTACAAAAATATCAGCGCCAAAGACACTGGCTCCTCTGGCATGACCACTCCACACTTGCCAATTATGGTCACATGCTTTTTTGTGTTCGAGAACTCTATGACCCTGCTATACACTTCACACGACAAGAAATGATAGACAAAACAGGCAAAGACATTGACATACAGGCCACTATTGAGGAACCACAGCTTTACATTTTGGGACAGAGTAGATCAACAGTAGAGGACCAGATGAAGTTTGTTCCAACAAGGCAAGAAGACCTCAGGGATCTTAGGAACCCTGTGCTGACAGATTGTGGGGTGGAAGTTTGTGACATCATGAGGTTTATGAATGGAGACAATCCAGCAGCTGAAATGGAGGATGGCACCCATCATGGAGGGAATTATGGATGTCCAGGTTGTGATGGAAACATAAATTCAAGCCATGATTTGGAGTACTCCCTTCAAAGAAGGTACAAAACCTTGAGTGCCAAAAAAAACCTTATTCTCTCTGGGCCTGCTGGAAAAAAAGAAGATTTCCATCCTTTCAAAGACATGAAAGTTGAAGAGCTGAGAGTGGAGCTGACTGCAAGAGGAAAGTCTGATGAGGGGAACAAAGAAGACCTGGAAAAGAGATTGTCAGAGTTGCTGGGGGGAACAACAAGACTTCCTGCACTTCTACACAGTAATGAAAACTTTGATGTCTCAGTCAAAGAACTGAACATTGAGTCCTATGAAGTTTTGTTTTTTGAAGCTTTACACTGTTCAATGAATCACATCAAGAATGTCCTACAGGAACTACCCCATCATATCACAGACATTGACACTCTAATAAAACTTAAAGAGATTCTAGCCGTGCAAATGAGCAAAGACAAACTGCGGGGGGTGGACTACCGCAAGACACTTATTTACATCACCATTGCTCTGTACCAATTTGCAAACCGCGAGGTGAAATTGCTCTTGGTGACTCTTTGTGAAATGATTGAAATTTACTATGCCCAAGAAGAGTACCGATCACCAAAGATGATTCTTCGCCTGCATAATCTCTGTTGGAGGCATGCAATTCAATGTCGCAGAGTCCTGACCCCACCTAAGAAATTGACATACAGAAAGCTTTTTGGTCTTTACTTCCACAGCTGCGTGACTCACTCTGCTCAACTACTCAGACTCGCTTCTCACAGATCTACAAATGCTGAAATGTTTGAAAGACTGTTTGAGAAACTCTCAGACATAACCACAAAAACCTGGAGCAAGAGAATCGAAGATCTCTCAACAAATGCAATCCTGCACTTGCAAGCAGAGAAATCAAACCCTGTGAATAATTGCATTCTTAAAGAGGAGCGAGAAATTAGTAAGATGGCAAAGTCCCTTCCCAAGTTGGATAACACTACATTGTTGAAGAGTGAGCTTGAGAAATATGCTGGTGACTGGGTTGCTCACTTGCGACTTATATCATATTTCTTAAAGCCAGGAGAAGGTGTCTGGTGGAAGGAGGTCGATGATTCCATTGAATTTTTTGATGGACCAGATGAGCCCAGTTTCCGAGAAGAAGGACCAAAGCTCCACCACTTCCGTTCAACATCCATAGCCAAGGAGCAAGAGCTACTAGATGCCTGCTGGAACGAATGCCTGGTGGGGAAAGTCAAACTGCCAGCCACAAAATTGAGAGATGACAGTGTAAAATGGCAAAGATCACCAACATGCTGTTCTTTTGAATCAGCCATGGAAGACAATAGTAGTGAGGAGCTAGTAAGTGACTCTGCTGAAAACTTAAATCAAGAGCAAGAGTTGGCCGAAGAATTGGATTATGAAGGCGACAGAGAGGAAGCAGATGCTGGGACATGGCCAGTTCAAACACAAACTAACTGTGAAACCGTGAGCATGGAGGTGGATCCAATTCATGAACACAGAGAAAAAACAGAAATTGAAAATTTACAATGGAATGAAGCTGAAATTTTGCCACAGCCAAATGGAAACAAGCGAGCAATTGCCAGCTGCACTGAAGAAGAGTCATCATCTCAAGAGCCACCAGCTAAAAGAAAAAAGACTCCTTCAACTGACTCAGAGGTCACAGAACAGCTGCTATCAAAGACAGCAAAAGCAATTGAACAAGTCCTTGGAACCTGTGAAGAAGTTGTGAAATATGACAAACTGAAGCAGAGTGCTACCAAAAATCCAAAATCTAGATATCACATGGAGCGGTATGAAACACACTTGACTAAGATTCAAATACTGACACTGAAGAAGTACAAGCAATTGTACAATGACTTGAAGGAAAACCCTCAAGATGCATCAAAGACAAAACAAATTAAATCTGCTTCAGCACTGCTCAAATTGTGGAAGATTACTTTACATCTAGTATAAATTAAATTGCGTTTCAATTAAAAACCTTCTCTGAACATGTACATAACATTTACAAGAGACAATTCTTTTAAATTATTTAACAATATAATTTACCTTGTTTTGTTCACGTCTTGAGCCTTAATTGGTACAAAAGAAACTTCAGGTGCAAAGTTTATGGCCATTTTAGTATCTGATGGTAACAATATGAAAGTATTTCTTTCAGATGACTGCATTACAACTAGAGACATTTATAAGTAATAAGTAACATAAAACATAATCTATGCCAACTCTTCTGTATTATCTGGGAGTCTACCAGATACAGTCTGACCAAATATCCCAAACAGTAATTTTTCAATATTTTGGCTGATTTTTGGCATTTTCAAAGGAGAAGTTTTGGATATTTCATGCATATAATTTTGCGGTTTATAAGTTACCCAAGCTCTACTTTAAACAACTTCTTTCTTGGATCAAAATAAGCAGTCTCAGGCCTCCATTTTGATTTTTTTCAGGTTAGGTCTCTGATATACATATACATAGAATTAAAATAATTCAAAGTTCATCTTGTAAGATAAACCTGAGTAGTAATTAATTTTATGGAGAAAAAATCCAGAGGACTAAACCTTTGTGAATTTTTAACTATGAACTTAAAAATTCCCTATTTCATTAGAAACTGTGTTAATGATAAGCCAAAGTCTTCCTTGAACAGTCTGTTTCTGACCGTTTATCAACACAAAAATGTTTTAAAAATTCTTAATAGAGTGTTTTCATGACAGTAAGGTGAATGAACTAAGGTCAGTTACCATTTGTCAGAACTGCCCGGCCCAGGAGAACTGGTTCTCGCTGGTCTAAATGGAAAGGTGAACGGGTCAGTCTGCGTGATTACGCGCGCGAGTCTTGCGTTAGAGCTGATGTAAACAATAAAACAACATGGCGGAGTTAATTCGCAACATTCCGCCAAACTTTTTCCTCGACTTTCTTTCGGCAGAAGAGGAAGAAAATCTTTTATGGGACGGTGAAGACGAAGATGATTTTGTTTTAATTTCAACTACTTGTATATTTTCTCGTCGGGCTTTGGCGAGAATCGCAGATTATTTCGAAGAAGCGGTACCCCTTTATCACGACGATGTTTTTAGGAGCCATCTCCGCATGACTCCCTCATCTTTTGAGACACTTTGCCAGTTGTTGGTTCGAAGTGAACACATCCCAAAGGGAAATGCATTTGGCCGACGGTGCATTGACCCAGAGAAACAGATCGCTGTTGCAGTATGGGCACTTGCAAACCAAGAAAGCTGTCGGCAGATTTCTGATCGGTTTAACGTGACGATGTCAAGTGTGGCCCGCTGCATACGCAGAGTCACAAAAGCTCTCGTGGATCTTCGTGGAGATCTTATGCAGTGGCCAAGAGATAACCCTTCTTATTATACATGATCTATAAAACACAGGTCTAAAAACCGAAATATATTGAACATTCTAAAATAATTGTTACAATTATGTATGACCATGTACTTCTCAGACTTCTGTAGAACAAGTAATTTCAGCAGTGCATTGTAGACTGTTACTGATCGTTTAATACCGATAAACAAGACTTTTTTAAAAGAAAATAAACCGTGAAAAAAGTCATGTTTTAACATCTATTTAATCAGGTGTACGAGCTGTTGAGGTGGCAGATAGTTTTGAAAGGTTTAGTGGCTTTCCACGTGTTATTGGTGCTGTGGATGGTTGTCACATACCAATAAGAACACCTTCGCAATATCCACAGTCCTATCTCAATCGTCTGAGGAGCCATTCAATTATTCTTCAGGTAATTAATTATGCATCAGTCAATTCCACTAGTGCCCATCTTTGTTCGGTATCTCTGTCCCGGTGGTGGGCCATTTGTGCAACCTGTGGCGACCCACAGGAATTTGATACACGTGGTTTGACTTGGCAAATAAAAAATACGCATTTTGTATTCAACAAATGCAGAGCGTACTAGCTTTATAATGCTTCGTTTTGTGAATTTAAATGAGTTATAAACGTAAAAAGTAAAGAATATAATCTTTAAAAATGTCATGATTCTTTGCCTACATGGGCAATTTTCATATTATTTATTAGTTTTTATACAATTGTGGGGGTGGGCATTTGCCAGCTCATTCGGTTCCCACCCCAGGAAATTTGCCAACTTCATTTTAAAAAATGCTTATGCCCGGGAGTAAGTCAGGGGAGGGGGGATGGGCACTGCTGGAATTGACTGATGCATTATACATAAGACATTTTTCATGGCACAGTG
>OFEW01000029.1_pt1 | contig 12763 bp, 1 predicted proteins | sample 1521191 | NCBI WGS metagenome assembly OFEW01 (sample SAMN04272335, study PRJEB24112) | coral metagenome | biome: Coral reef; feature: Shallow seawater; material: Coral tissue | host: Coral | place: China: South China Sea | collected 2014
TGTAAACACGATGTGTTGTAATGCTCATCCACGAGCTGGCTCACAGGAGCCTTTGATTAGTTACCTGGTAACTCCAAGATGCAAATGACTTGTAAATTCAACAAATAAAGTCATTTTTTCACCTGGTGGCATTTAAAACAGGCCCACTCATAAGAAGGTCTGTTGAACATCAGTTCGTTTGCACCAGCCTCGAGATCGGCTTCAGCTTGTCTAAACCAGCGTCTGGCCTCCCCTGGTTGAGGATTCTTCATGCAGAAAGTTGGAGGAACATTGTGCCATGATTTTTGTCTCGGGGACGATCCCCAGGAACCGTACTTTTGAACGAAACTATTCTTGTACGTCTGTCTGCGGGAGGCGTGTTGCCCTGCACGAACATTCAATAAAGCAAGGAGTTCGTCGTAAGAACCACCCAGACGAGAAATTTCATTTTTTATGTGATGAAAAACCGCTCTGTAGAATTCTTCGTCGCCAAAATTCTTCTCTGGGTGCCAACGCATACACAGGCGCTTGATAACTTGTCGCCTCTCTTCCTCTGACAATTCCCAAGATTCCTCCAGCATTTTGGAGATCACCTCAAGGATTTCGTCCTTAAGTAAACCGGATCCCATTTGGTCGCCAAAAATCTCTTTTGGGCGGTGAAATTTATAAAGTTTGACAGTGCTAACTTTCTCCGGGTCTTTGTCGTGTCCAATGCTGACTTTATATTTCTTCGTCAATCTGGAACTTCTCTCACTAACCTCTGCCTCGATCATCACTGCGTAGATGTACGTTGCCATACCGTCTCTCAGATCTAGAATTGGATCATCTATCTGATAGCCTACGTATTCTCCAGGTTCAAATTCTTCAAAGGCATTATTCAGGAGATGGTGGTCTTCTATTGGAATCAAAGCTCCAGGCTCTGGGTAGATGTCCACCTCTGATGCATTGTAGCTGTCATCCTTCCGAATGCCCATTCTATCCAAAAGTGACCAAATATTCGCAGGGGAACATCTCAACATCTCGGAGATGACAAACGCCTTCTTTCCGAGACAATCACCATACATTTCGACAATCACGTTTGTTAACAGAGATATGATCGAGATGGTGTCGTCCATTCCAGGTACAGTACTAATTAATACCTTCCATATTTCTTCTCCCAACAGCTCTTTCTTCTCTTTGAAGTATGGTACCTCGGCTTCACTTCCTGGCAACAGAACGCCATTATGAAAAAGTGAGGTTTCGAGACGCGCCACAGCATAGAGCTCGATGCTTCGGAGACATTTTTCAATACTTAGAATCACGTTTTCATCGAAGTCCTTCCTGTGGGAGTTGACATCTCGCATGATTCTGGCAATTCCACGACCAAACTGTAGATAAGAGAGCTGTTGTCTCAAGGCGTTTACGGCTCCACTTGTTACTTTCACGAGATTTTCTGGATTTCGCAGCTTTTCTTTGACCTCAGAGGATAGCATTTTCGGCTGCAAGGCTTTGGGAAGTTTCATCATGAGATCAGCATAGTTTGTCATGGACGATTTGCAGTTCACATCCATACGGCTGAGTTCAAGTACCAGGGGCTGATCCAGTCCCTGAATCCGATTCTCGTAGGTTGGGGCATCATCGAATATCAGCTCTGTTGACCTCTGTAATGTTACAGGGATGGAGCTGAGAAATTCGTTTGCGCAACCAGATCTTGGAAGCAACGCTGGCAAATACAAGGTAGAGATGCAAGCCACATCCTCATTACCTTCCTGCAACTCTTCAAAGAATCCTTTCACCGCACTGGAGCAAGCTCGCATCTCATTGGGATTCAATTTAGCCTTCTGGCAATCTTGCTGCAGCATGTCTAAGACCATAGCGTAATGAGATGTTTTGACGTACTTGGAACAGCCTAGATACTCAAACAGCGACCGAAACTTTCCAAATTCTGGAGGTACTCTGTAGAGAAATGGCTTAATCTCAAGATTCTCATACAGCTCGAGGACGGCTTGGCTTGGTAGAATGAATTTCCTTCCTTCTTCAACCAAAATACAGCAACACCTTTGGAGGAGCATTTTCGCGGTGCTGTCTATAATTGCGTTTTCCTGCAGAAAGGTGTAAATGCTCTCCATGACCGCGGTAACAGTGCACTGATCTGCTGAAGTCTTCTTTGTTGTTTTGCTATTTTGAAGGTAGGAGCAGAGTGTCTGGCAGTGTTTAACAACAAGATTAACGGATGGCTTCTTCAGTACTTGGAGATGTGAGAGGAAGTCGTTTAGGTACTGGTCAAATCTGTGATTAGGGCAGCCAAGCTCGTAACGTCGACGTCTTGGATCCGCCCAAGTTGGAAGCATATGTGCCTTTGTCCAAACGATTTCTTTATGATCGCTTACAACGGCTCCTTTAAACGCAATAAAAGGAATCTGATCTTCCGTCTTTTCCGCGTAAGAGGGACAAAGGGCTTGCAGTCGTTCTTCAACAGGATCTGCTGCCACAAACGGAATATCACAGACAAGGTGTAACATTCCTTCGCCAACTGCATCACACCGAGAGATGAGGTGACTGACTAAAACTTTGGACTTTTCGATCGTCTTTTCAGTTTGTCCTGTTTCAGCTTCATTGGCCACTTGCCGGGCAAATGCTAGAAAATGGCTTTGGGAAACATCTTCTATCAGGCCTACTTTCTTCAAAAACGGTAGCCATTCGTCAGCATCAAATGGAGTTGGGGGAAACTTGTCTTCTGATAACATTGCACGAAAAACATCATTGTTGGGGTTGTAGAAGTTGGAAGCCGTCTTCCACGTGCCATCTTTTGCTGGAACGACTTCAACCTTTTTCAAATTCTCGAGCAGCTCCGTCTTCTCAATCTTTTCGTTTTCCTTCTCAAGTATACTTGAGAAACAAAGGAAGTTACGAAGGTACCGAAGATGGGCCAACTTTGCCTCTTCACTTAAAAAATGGAAACACTTCAGGAGAAAATCCATGTACACCTTAACAGGAGATAGAGCGTCCACTTGTAGGAATTTATAAAGGTCTGAAAAGCTTGGACGGGATTCCAGAAACAAGCAACCAAGTTTGGATTCAACAACAATCATTCCGTCCTTAGGGATGTCAGGGAGAAGGAAAACTTGGTTACCCTCAATCTTGGCTAAACCACCACTTGCTGTTGGATAAAATGGGAGCTTTCTCAAAATTTCTTTGTCTCCTTCTGACAAATTGTCTGTATTACGGCTTACGTAATGAAGTAAAACAACAGCATCTGAGGCTTGCAATTTATTTTCGAAGGAATAGGGACTTCTTTCCATCTTGTGTTTCAGCGCCACAAGAACAGAATGAGGTGACTTTAGCGTGCCAACCAGATTTCGTGCGAACTGGTATGAATACATCCCGAACGTTGTGGGCGCTGTACTCTTGCTCATGCCTGTTAATATGCGCCAGTTAAGCTCTGGTAAGCCCAGATTTCTAAGAATGTCAACTAGCTTTTGGCCCGATGCACCACAATCAGTGAAATCAATGACAGATTCCGCTTTGTTCAAGGGTACAAGGAAATGATCAATGACTGACTGCTGGTCTTGACCAGAACATGGAGCCCGTGGTGTTCGTTCCTGAAGTGCCTCAGTTGCTGGAAGAATGCACCATGAAGATAGTGGTGAGAGCTGGTTACTAATGGATTCAGCTTCACTTTCTTCACTTGTATCTGTGCCTTTCATTGCATCACCAACGCAGTTACGCAAAAACTCCCAGACACGGTAAATCCAGTGACGATTTGGTAGTAGGGACGGTTTGTCATTGACAAGCCACCTGGCGTAATCGCCTTCGGTACAAAAGTCGGAAGGAAGTGTAAGATGCAATTGAGAGGCAAAAATCTCAACATCCATGGGTCGAAAAACAGTGGACGTTTTCCAATCAACTCTGTTAAAAACTTGGCAGCGGAGGTCTTTGTGTACAAAAATGGAGGGAGAAGACGGTAAAATATCCTGATATTGACTCAAGCACTTTGGGTCGCTTTCGCTAAATGCATTCAAGTGGTCGTTTTCAGTAAGAAGCAACGGCAACCCAGGAAGATTTTGTACAAAATGCTCGTCATCTTTACAGTACGTCAGGACATGAATCACACCTTCTTGATTCTTGAATGGCGTCTTACTGACATGACAAGGAATTGGTCCAACATTACACAGAGGATCTGTCTTATCAAATGACTTGTAAAAGTCCATAACATTGGAGGGTGAAACACAAAAGACTTCTACTTCTGCTTCTCTAAATGAGTGGAACACGGCCATTGAAAATGACACTAAGTTGAAACCAGTTTCCAGTAACGTTTCTTCAAATTTCCACTTTCTTTTATTCCTGTAGTCCTCTCTCTTCCTCCAGTTCTGTTCTTTCTCACCTTCGCTCTGTGGCAATGCAGCAAAACAACCTTCGTCTTCAAGATTGTTGAAATATGTTCGGTCTTTACCTGAACCTGTCGGAGGAAACCATACTAATTGCGCCCTCTCAATAGTGGTGGATTCCTTACTCCGGGTGACCCTTTGTGCACTCACTCTTTTCACCACTGGGATCAGGTGCATTTCCTTTTTTGCCATTTCTTTATAAACAGAATTAGCAAGTGTCCTCCAGTGTGGATCTTCGATAGGATGGATTGGAAAAAGCTTCTCATAGCTACTCACTCCTGTTAAGATGGTGCTTCTGTTGTAAGAGGGATTGGAGGATGCAGAGTGTGGTGGAACAGGCAACTGATGGAATACACGTACTTTATCCAGAAGGGTGAGGTAGCAAGACGAAATGACGTCACGCAACAAAGCGTTATTCCAGTCACTTCGGTAACCACTCACTTCATCTCTCCACAGATACCTTCTGCTCTCATGATCCAATGCAAAATGACCATTGATGTGGACTGGGAGCCCAGTTTCAAATGGAAGTGGGAGAAAACAGTAAGCTTTCTTTGTCTCTTCAACCCGTGAATCAAGCCTTTGGCTTTCCAAAAGGCAAGCAACTCCACCCCGAGGGAGCATTCCAAGTTGATTTTCCTTAAAGGCACCAATGATACTCTCCTCAATGGCTTTCTCAAAGCCAACTTGTTGCACAATTAACCACTTCTCTTCCTGGCCAAGGCTGTCTTGTATCTTCAACGTATAGGTGCATCTCTTGACACTTATGCTTGAGGGAAGAAAGTACTTTTCCTTTGCTTGCTTTCCCACCTCTTTCATGTAGTGAGAGAATTCCTGCCGTTCCCTCTCATCGTCTGCGGACAATATCACCTGAACAAAGTATTTGTGGACCAGGTTACCCCTTTTATCCACCTCGGAAATGCTGATCTTCTTCACATTGTTCACGAAGAGAAGAACTTCAAACAACTCCTTCTTTAGGTCTTCAATCATTGTATCCAGCTGCTCAACTGTGACCGAATTTTGTGATATTTGGGATTCTTTGGCCATTTTCTTGGTCCTCAATGGTAGCCTGAATAATGTCGCATTCGATATTGGCAAATAGTTCTCAAGGTAACAGGGAAAGACGTCTGGGAACTTTCTCTTCAAACCCTGGATGTCCTTGAACATTCTTCCGGGATTTTCATGACTTGAGTGGGGCACGTATTTGCAGTGTGGGTCGAAAACGCATAGAACATCTCCAATTTCGTCGCCCCTTGAAATAAAAGACGGCACATCAGTAAGATGATAGACAGCATTGAAGCCGACGCCGTACTGGCCAGTCTTGTTCAGATCATCGCCTTTGCTACCTTCCCCAAGGTTGCATATTCCTTTGATATCGGCTTTGGTAAATGGCTTGTTGTTGTACACACAGAGGGCAGGACCCTGCAATGGCTTCCACCTATCATCGAACACTTTTTTATCCGAGTGGTGTCTGGAATCTTTAACAAAGCAAATTTCAGTTGCTTGTGCATCATCGGCATTTTGCAGAAGCTCTTTAAGAATTTCCTTCTCCCCTGGGTATCCCGTTAAAATACGTTTCAATCGGTTTGTGAGTTTCTCCTTTTGTCCAAATGGAAACCCGACATCATGCTGTTGTAGAGCTTCCTGTCTCCGAGTTTTAACTCCCAGCAGGTTACAGATTGACCAAGGAATTTTCTCATGAACAAAGTGTTCATCTGGATCATCGGGCATCCATGGGCAATCCTTAGAGCAGAGATCAGCTACGCAACGCATGATTCCTTGAGAATCTGGCAGGCAAACAGATTCATATTCCTCTTGTTGAGAAGAGTCACCACCTGATCGTTCCAAGGTTTCTCCAAGTAGATTCGCCATATTAATGGCCACTTGTAAGGTTTCTTCATCAAGCTGAGAGTCGAGAAACTTTCTTTTCACTTCTTGTAGACTTGAAATATAATCTTTGGCTTCAAACTCCTTCCGAACACCAACAAATTTAAAGATTTCGTAGAAAGCAGCAGATAAGTGTTCTGGAAGTTTAAAAAGGTACGGGGAGCAGTCAGCCTTGACTTCAAAAGCTACTTGATTTGCAAAGAGAAACCTTTTCTCTACAAGCACAAAACTCTTGTTAAAAATCTCTTGGAATTGTTGAAGTGGGGATGCGCAGTTGACCACATTGTCCTGTAGAAACGAATAAGCCTCCTTACAGACGCGGCGCAATTCTTTAAAACCATTACCACTGAGGTTATCGACATCAGTGGAGATAGCGTAGTCAAGCTGTCTCATCACATGCTTAGCAGTGACTTCTTTCTCTTCTAGCTTTAACAATTCTTTTACCCTTTCTGGAATCTCTCTGTCAGCAAGTGGCTCTGTGCAACACACAAGGTATCTATTCTTCTTTAGAAAAATCTCTTTGGGGCTGACAAGTGGTTTGTTGCTCTGTAGGAATGTGTCACCTTTCCACGAAAGTGGGAACGAGTCTGGTTTTTGAAGAACTGGCAAAAATTGTGCTTTCATTAGCCGATCCAAAACAGGCTGCGACGGGTTTTCACTTTGCCTTTTCAGTTTCTTTTCCATAAATTTGAGCAACGCGTTTACACGCTTGGCGGCTGCTTTCCTGTCAACTGCAAATACCCTCTGAACAGTCTCTGCTCTCTCCACAATTTGTTCCCAAGGAAGATCGTCTGCAATCATTCCAAGATGCTCAAGCTTTTCAAGTCGCACAGACGTCTCAAAGGTATTGTCGCCAGCAGGAAACCTACCATCTCCAAGGCAAAAGAGAGAAGCGACATCTTTCTTGGGATTCACTAACTGGCTTGGGCGCTTGAGTATCCTTCTGCTATGCGATGTCGGAATGCAAGCATGACTCTTTATCATGTCATCAAAGTTGCCGTCATCCAAAGCATGTAACACCAGAAGATCTCTCAAATCCGTGCGAACATCAGCAATGTTCGGGAAGAATAGCTCACGAAAAAACTTTCCCTTGTCAAACGTTTTTCTTTCAAGAAACGTCTCCAGCCCACAATGGATGAACGACTGGTACACCTCAGCTGGTACGTCAATGACCACGTCATCTACTTTTGCCAAATGTTGAAATACCGTGAAAGAAGCCTCTCCTATATCGCGATCTGCACGGAGGTTTGGATGAAGAAACACCACTCGCGTAATGCTAACCCATTCATTGCCATCACAGAATAGATCAAGATCTTCACTTGCAAGTTTCTGGTAGAACGATGATAAAACGGGTAAGCAGCCTTGATCGACTTCGGAAACCTTCGGCCACAATAGGTGAAAGGCATAAGAATAGTCATCTGGTGCAAGTGACTTCACATCCTCAAGAAGACTGATGTAAGCACATGAAACAGAATCTTCCATCAAGGTACTGTTCCACTTGACTTCAATGCATTCTTTGTCATCTTCCAACTTCTCGTGCAAACGCCGTCTGTTAGAGGTCACTGCAAATGCTCCATTTATGTGAACAGGAAGGCCGCTGTGAATTGGTAGTGGCAAATAGCAAAAAATAGTGCCATGGCAATCTAATCCATTAGCCTTTTTTGTAACAGGCATGGGCAAAAAAGTGTCTGACTTTTCTGGCTTCAACTGAACAGCCACTCCTGCCGACGGAAGTAGAGAGGGTTTACTTTTTGCGAACTGCATTGCCTGTCCATTTCCCATTGATGACACTACAAGCCAATATTCATGCTCTTGCCGCTGAGACTCGCCCACATCAAAAAATTGCAGACCGGAATTGGTCAAAATGCAATCGATGTTAACTGCAATCGAAGACTTGGGGAATTCTTTGGGGTCAATGTTGTGGGTCTTAGAGAACTTTTTAACACGAGAACACGCTTGAAGATAGTTACTTTGTTCCAGTAACCTTTGCTGTTCAGCATCTAATTTCTTTGCGGTAGCCGGTAGAATGACGCGGGGAGACAACTTTCTCAGAATTCTCCCTTGTGAAATCGACTTACTCACTTGGAATAATAAGTCAGATTGCGGAGTCTCCCAGGATGATCTTCGTAGGTGGTAAATTTCAACACGGATTACGTTCTGTGTGAACAAAAGCAGCAATTTTGCCTTATCAAGAAACATTTCCAGCAATTTTCGCATCTCTTGATCACTGTAACACAGCTTCTTAATCTCACTTCTTTCGGCCTGCTCTTTTGTTCTCAACGGTAATCGAAACAATGTTCCTTCAAAGGAGTTGTCTTCTTTTTCCAAACGTAGATCGCAATCAAAGATACCATTGAACGGCTTGAACTGATTGCGAAAATTTCGCAGTCTCTTTGTGTTCCTGTTAATGTCAATCTTCATTCCCGGTTTGCTCTTGTCTCTGATGGCTTTCCCCAGGTAGCGGGTGCTGGGATCAAAAATCACAAAGTAGTTTCTACTTAAGAACATTGGAACATCCGTCAGATTGTATACCGCATTAAAGCCCAAGCCAAACTTTCCGATTTTCTCAGTTTCTTGCTCTTTTGTGCCGCCATTAAGTCTTGTAATGTTAACAAAGTCTTCATCTTGAAACACAGCGTCGTTGTAAACCCACAAAGCAGGCCCTTGGCATCCCTTCATTCCTTCATCAATCAGACGGTTCATGGCATCTTCATTGGTTCTTTCGTCGTAGAGGAATCTCACTTCTGTGGCCCCTGCATCATCTGCGTTTTGAATCAGTTCTTTTGCCACAGCAAACCCATCTGTGTAGTCCTCCAGCAGTCTATTAAGTCTATCCGTAAGCTTCTCCTGTTGCCCAAACTCTTCTCCTACGGTCAGTTCATCAGGATCCAGCATGCTGTTAGTTAGGGTTCGAACATTCAACATTTCAGCAGTGCTGCTTGAAACATACGGATGGACAAAGAAGTGATTTATGTCTTCCTCGTCGTTTTCCGGTTCTACCCATTCACCTTCACAATACATACAGTCTTTAACAGGTGCCAGCTTAACAGTTGCATCGCCCTTTACGTAAGTTGGAATGAGGACTTTTTCTTGAAGTTGAGGGGGCAGTTGGTCACCATCATTTGGCTGTACCTCATTCAGGATGGCAATTGACAACTGCAGGTCCCTTTTTACCTCTTGAGGTTCGAATTGATCCTTTCCATTGTCATACTTTTCTTTCATCAGGCCAAGAACGCCAAGCAACATGGATGCATCACATTCTGTCTGAATGCCAAACTTCAAGAACAGCTCCTTGTACTTGGTCATCTCTGGTGGGAGACACGAAACGTATGGTGAGAGGTCAAGGGCAGGTTTTACAGCAAGCATAGCCGATGGAGATGAAAAGCCGTCTCCATTCCAAATCCACCTTGAGTTCTCAATTCCTTTGAGGACCTCTGCAACGCTTATGGGATCTGCATGACCGAGGTAAGCGTAGGTGCTTTCTACGAGCAACATATAACGTAACATTTCCTCTTGAGTATAACAACTAATTATGATTTTTAAATTGTTGACAACGTCAGAAGTGGTGGGCTTTTCATTCCAGCCGAAATATTTGGCCAACTGACTCGACGATTCTGCCACAACAATTGGCTTTACTGTTCCAACGAGGTCTACGTCTTGAGCACTGTTGACTTCTGTGGGCGTGAAGAATTTGGCATTTTCCTCTCCTTCTCCCCAGAAAAATAGGCTTCTTGGAAAACTAGCTGGTTTCTGTCTCATTATGCACACCCAGGGGATTTCTCGAAGCAGGTCCCCCAGTGCTGTTCCATTAACGATCTCTTGAAGTTGTACAGGCTTTCTTTCTAAATACGTCATTATTGCTTGTGACTTTCGCTCAGCATGCATACTTGAAACTTCAAGAACGTTTCTGGCACTTTGGTAAAGATCTTGGGCGGTGATTTTATCATCACTTTTCATACCAAGTTTCTCCAAAACTACAAGGAATGAAGGGTCATTATACTGGTCTCCGACGGGAAAAACGTCTTCTCCAGCGAAAATTGCCCGAAGCAGGTCACTCCTCGGATCAAAGAGATCGAGAGCTCTAGCGCGGCCATTGTCGGTTGGCACAAACTTCAACTCTTTCATTCCTTCATGGGCACCAACGTGTAAGTCGTACCTCTGAATAACAAAAGCCATAAGTCTGTCGATGTCTTCATTTGAATAGGCTTGGCTCTGAACATATGGAAATATGCCCTCGAGCAGATAATCAGTTGGTTTGAGGATTGTGATGTCCAATAAACGAGCCATCCTTGCGGAGTCTTCATCTTTAGTGTCAATGAAATTTCTTTTGGGGCTCACTGGAAACTCGTCTGCATCAGCTGGTGCTGCTAGCAGACCCTGCTTCTTTGACACGAAATCTTGTGATTTACCTGTGGTTTCAAAAATGGGAAGATTAAGAAGAACTTTCTTTTCTTTAGAATTTAAGCGCTGGGTCTTCGCAATAAATCTTCTCAAGGCACGTTTTTCATCATCAGTGACTTTTTCAAGCAAGATCACTGAGTGCATTCCGTCACCCATCTCGGAGGAAGAAACTTCCATGGCTTGCAAAACACCACTGACATCTGGAGGCTGGACAAACGTTCCCAGAATAACGGGATGGCTTTTCAAAAAGACAGGACAATCCTCCATGACTGCCACACCCAGACGTTTCAAAACTTCACACACCGTTTGATCAACGACGCTATTACCCAGCCGTCCAACGACAACTTTGGGAGGCCTCTTCAGCTTTGCTAGGGTGACAGGGAGTTTCTCAAAGTTGAGCGGAATCAAGGGGAGATTTTGTAGCTGACACAGTTCCTCTTCCGTTGCAAAATGCTCTGTGAGGTAATTCCATAGGAAAGGTAGCCACTTCTTTGGTGGCTGGTTACGAGTTTCATCGTCAGGGTACCACTGAGCCTTGTCGCCATTAATCCAGTCCGAAGGTAATGATTCCCGTAGAAGTTCAGGTAAATGATCTTTGCGAAGGAGTTCTAGCTGAGTGCATCCTGCAGAGAGATCAAATTAATACTCAGCAATGCTTCTCATATTTAAAATAACAATTCGCTTTCCTAGTGGTTCTTGTTACTGACAATATACAGACGCATCGATCACCCCAGAATAATCGGCAAACATGATAAAGAAAGAAAGGTCATTCTTGGCCAATCTTAGCCGATGAGTTACTGGATTTGCGACCTTTGCTGGCCTCATTTACAATAACTGAAACTTCCACGACTATTTTGAAGGCGAGTCAACAACAAAGTCCCGAAAGATATTAGTCTCCTTTTAAAGCCACGGTGTTTTTGAGCGATTTGGGCGGCACAAGTTCATTTACAAACATTAGTCAGCTAAAAACTTTGGCTTTGTAAGAGGCAATATTTAATCTATTTATTTATGCTTTGAGCTATCATTAAATTGACTTTCCAAACATGATTTTCCCCGAACAGATTAGCATCTTGTCACGCCAAGACTTGACCCTTGCCTGGCAAATCAAGTTTACATCTTCACAGAGAAAAAAATAGATTTTTGCATGCTTGTGTTTTTGTCAAATGTTGAATATTCTTTCACAAATAAGTGTCATGCTGATCGTTTTCGCCAAAGGATATAGACGTTGCGAACAAGATCGGTGTTTTGGCTTGGAAAGCCATAATTTGCAATTGAGCATTCACCTTGAACAGAACCCGACCGAAGCGTCTTTAAAAACATTTCTGCCCTTATAAGCAGTAAAATCGATCATGTATTGCTCCTAAACCAAATGCGTTGCTTGCCTGAATACGATTTTTCTTTACTGGAAAGTCTTTCTACCGTTTACTTTGTTTTTGTTCATTCATTCTCTCTTGCATTCTTCCTTTTGGTGACAAATAAACCGCACGGGATCATCGTCACTTTTGAGACATCGAAGTCCATTTTCCCTGCTTTGAAGATTTGGAAGTTCAGTTCTCACAGCTTGTGTTCCTGATATTTTTTTTATTTTCCAACTTAACATTTAAGGAACGAACGAGAACCCAATCTGCGGGTACATCTTTGGACGCCACTACAATAAACGATAACTGCAGAGCAGAAAAGTATAGGGCTTTCTACTATCCCCTGAAACTTGCAAACGTTGGGCCAAGAAGACTGTGGGGAGAAACACAATACTTACTAAGGGAGGGACAGAAAAAAACGTTTAATCTAAATTTAATGAATGAATCAGTCAGAATCGAGTAAGTGAGTAAGTGATCGTTCGAGTGAGCGCCACAAGACCCGCAACGAAACCTCATAGCATGACTATGTCATCCATGAGCGAAAAACGGCATGCCTGGGCCATCTTGCTTGGGGGCACACAGGGCGTTTGCAGTTAACTACAGTGACTGTATGAAATTTTCGCCGACTTTGAACCCTTGCAACTTCGCCACGGTGACACAATTTTGTCAGCGGGGAAGTCTTTTAAAGGACATTTGTACTGAGATTATTTTCATGACGGATAAGAACAGATTCAGGCTCCAACACCCAAAACGAATTTTTAAGATTTCATAACG
>OFEW01000031.1_pt1 | contig 12595 bp, 2 predicted proteins | sample 1521191 | NCBI WGS metagenome assembly OFEW01 (sample SAMN04272335, study PRJEB24112) | coral metagenome | biome: Coral reef; feature: Shallow seawater; material: Coral tissue | host: Coral | place: China: South China Sea | collected 2014
ATAATTGAAACTACTCCACTGTTTTGCGAAATATTCTAAAGTCTCTTTACTAGAATAAAGTTCCTTAATGCTCGCATATTGATAGAGATCCAGGGGGGCAAACATTTAGAAAAAGAATCCTTAAACACTAAGAGTCGGAAACAACCAAATAATGTATGTTTGCAAGGGCGAGCAGTGTTAAGTTGGTCGGTCAATAATTCATCTCGTTCGATTGCTCATTTCATGAAGATAAATCTTGCTCGTAGCAGAACGCGTCTAGTCTTAAGGAAGTTTTAGATGCGCTTGAGCTCTTTGAGGTCCTATACTACCTCATGAAATAAGGGTGATATCAGCGTTTGGCACATTCATTCAACATTGGCGGCTAGCAATACATGTAGGTCATTTGAAATTCTTGCCATTATAATCACACTACATCTACAGCTGTCTTTCGAGGCACCTGGAAATGGCTTTTGTGAAATGATTGACGCGAGCCAAATTTGTTAATTAATTGCCTCAGTTTCCGGAAATGAGAAATTGGATTCTAAAAATTCTGCATTTTTCTTTCCGTCCCACGCGCCCATTTGGCCACAAAAAGTCGCAGATTTTATCGCAAGCTCAAAGGCGCGTGCTAGCATTCCATAGAAATATACAAGAGGATGCTTGGCAAATTTACTGCGTGTAAAACGCGTGGAGCTGCGGCAAAATGATCGTGAATTATCAATTCAAACAATTCAACCGAACGATTGGTCGAATTTGACAGCAGTTAGCAAAATTTATTAAATGAAACTCAGGTTTTTCTGTTTCACTCACAGCGCGTTTCTCCCGGACCGATCATAATAAGTCGAGTAAACTCAGCACAAAACATACAACGAGAGCTTAAAATAATACCAAACTATGATACAAGATCAGGACAGATCCTGGCAATAATCCCAAAAGTGTAGCAGGTGATTTAAGAGAAATTCTTTTTTGAAAGAAAGACAAAGTTCACAAGGCTATTGGTCGCCGTGTACCAAAAAAACCGGTCCCTAAGAAGTTGAAAAAGTTATTGCAACGAGGAGGTTTCCAGCGGTAATTGCTTTTGTTTATGGAATTTATGTTCGCAGTTGTTATGCTAATTGTGAAGCCAATAGCACTGACAGGACCTAGGTTACAGCTAGGCTCCAAAAGAATGTTAAACGACCCCGGTTTTAGAGCGGTCAGTTTTTGACGTGAATGATTTGATCACTCGAACGCCAAATTGCATGGCTTTTAAGGTGTTGTGTGATGACGGAGGCCTTTTACCGCTTCAATCTATCCCTTCTTCCTGTCCTTTCATAGATATCAGCACCTTTGAATCTTTTGCCGTTAATGTTTAGTTTATCCTGTACGAACGGTGATCTTTGTGTAGTGTTGACATTAAGGATACGAGATAGGACCGAACCATAAAGTGTCCTATCGAAATAATTGTATTTGCTCATAAATTATGAAACGGCAATTTGTTTGTGGGCCTTCGTGATGGACAAGCGATAATGGACCCCACAACTTTTAATAAAATGTCTCCCCACGGGTGGTCGCAAAGGCCCCTATGTCAATAAACGTAGCAAGGCTCCAAAGGGCTTTCCCATGGAACAATACCGAGGGAGGAGCTAACCGACATGTCACGTTAAGCCTGTTTACGTACTGTCACTAAAAATAAAACTTCTTTATTGCTAGGACGAAAGAGTAATCTACGCTGGTCTCCGCGGCAGAAGGACGTGACGGGACGGTACGAAAGCTACGTTTAGTTGGTTACGAAACAGTTAAAAGAGTCTACCTGCTTTATAAAATAGAGAAAAGGCAGCATCATGATGGAAGCTATGAATCCTGGAAATCCTGCAGCCGCTATGGGAGTTGGAAACCCGCAAACACAAGGCCATCCTATGGACGACGGCAAAAGCAAGCAGGCGAAAGAGAAAGTTTACCGCCGAAGTTACACGCACGCTAAGCCGCCTTACTCTTATATTTCGCTCATCACCATGGCCATTCAACAGTCGCCGAACAAGATGCTGACACTCAGCGAAATTTATCAGTTTATCATGGACCTGTTTCCGTTTTACAGACAAAACCAACAGCGGTGGCAGAACTCCATACGACACAGCCTCTCGTTCAACGACTGCTTCGTCAAAGTGCCTCGTTCACCCGACAGACCTGGTAAAGGAAGCTATTGGACGCTGCACCCAGACTGTGGCAATATGTTCGAGAACGGCTGCTACCTCCGCAGACAGAAACGCTTCAAGGCGGATAAAAAGCCTAGTCTCAGTGACCTTCCAAAGCCCGGATTGCTGAGCCCGGTCGTATCTTCGATGCACCATCAAAAAGTTCAAGGACCCAAGAGTTTAGGAGCGCCAAGCTTTCTTGCGCCGTCTCCTTACAGTGCTATGAGTGCCATGGGAGCAATGGGTGCCATGGGTATGGGAGCTATGGGTTCAATGTCTATGAACAAATCATTTAATCATCCATTCGCCATCAAGAATATCATCGCGTCCGACCATGAAGCCGACCTCAGAGGCTTTGATCCAATGCATTTCAGCCCTTATCATCCAGCGGGAATGTCTTCATCTATGACATCTCTAGGACTGCCAAAACCGTACGACACAAATCCCATTACAACAGAGCCTAGTCCTTACTACCAAGGTTGTGTGTTTACACCATCCAGTTGCGCGGGAATTGCTGGATTTTCAAACCTTTCATAAACTACACATATTTATCTTCACTCGGGACTTCGCACGTTTTAATTATGTTATGTGGGCCTCAGGACTGAGAAGCCTGTAAATTGAGTTATCTGTTAAGATACATTTTGCCAGTGTATACGAATTAATACTTAAATTCCAAGGTGATTTCGTTGATTACATGTCAAATAGACTTTTTCTCTCGACTTAAGAGAACCATAACATTAGCGTGAGAATCAGAGAATTTTATCAAAGTTAAAGAAAATTATATAAAGTGTAATATAGCTTGTACTATTCCATTCAGTCGCCGTGCTCAGCGTGATTATTGAGTATTTTGACGAGAGTAAATGTATAAATCAAAATATTTTGAAACTGAATTAATAAGAAGCCATGATCGTTTTAAGTTATGTTTAGTGCAATTGACAATTAAGAGCATATGTTGTGAAGTCAATACGTTTTAGTTTAGTGTTGTTTTGCTGCTGGGCAAAGAATAGCAAGAATTTTTTTCTAAACTACCGAGTTATTCGGTAAAGACTGCTCTTGTGGTTAGCGGTTCGCATGTCAACTGTGTATTTAACACTACATTTACCATTATTTATATAAGCAGGGAGAGGTTTTGTAAATTTACAGTCTTGCCCAAATAGCAGTTTGTTAGTTCAACGAAATAAATTTTTAACGAAGAGTTTTCTTGACGTATTCTTTGTTTTCCTTGTCGCCGCTGCAGTAACTTGAGGTTGTTGAGAACCGAGTCAAATTAATTATTTATTGGCTGGCAGGGAAGCCAACAGCCTTCCAAATGCCAACTTTTTTAATTAAAAGTAATCAACAGTTCGACATTTCTCGTAACAGTTGTGACAAATACTTGGCAAACCTAGCTATAACATTTAAGAACCCGATTATCAAGCATGACTGAATGAACTGTTGCGCGCTTAGGTTGTGGTATAATTCCCGCGACCGCCATCAAATGATCCCAGTATGGGCCCGGTTCAGGCCAACTGAAGTAGTGTGGCGGTAATAATACGAAGTGTGAAAAACACTTTACTCTCAGTAATCGAATTTGAGAGACTTTTTCCTGGATAAAACATGTAGTAAAGGTGTTAAAATAGCTCACCGATGACTAGCGGTCCCTTTGAAATTCCTCTATGCATCATCAGTATCCCTTTCTCTAATATTCGGCCCAAGTTTGTTTTTTCTTTCTTTTACAGCATCGATATCTTAAGACAGCTTGCCTCTTGCTTATAGAAAATAGCCTATAGCGTCTTGGTCTTGAACAACGTGATGATAGATTAGGGTATATGGCGCGTACCTGCGTCAAGTCAGCCCGAGCTTTCAAAACATTCTAAACATAGATCTTCTTGAATGATTCTAACAGTCAACACGCCAATCTTTTGCAAACTTTGGAACTTGTGTTTGGAGAAGTCCTCTTTCAGGAGATCAAATTTCTTGAAAGGGTTCTTAACTGCCCAAAGTCGACTGAGTTGTTAGTTTAAACACCAACCTGTATACACAGAGCTGAGGCATGCATTATTAGCTCAAAAAATACATTCAGTGATTGATGACTGCAGGGCAGTTCGTATCGGCCGCCCAAACTAAGTTTTCTTGTGATTTCGTTGGGAAGCTTAGATAAAGGTTAGATGGAAACTTTGGGGGATTCCAAGGAGATAATATAGAGGAATGAGGTTGAGTTCAAGGTAAAGTAAATACATTTTGCTGTTCTAGTGTAGGTCTTCGCTATGCTTCTGGCTCAAGTGAATTTCCGTGGGAAAAAGCGGCGCTCTCTTTTGAGTTTAGCAAGCGGTCGGCGACCGTTTTACTCACAGTTTTGCTAACTCGCAACATGTTAATCACCTACTTCTATTGTTTGTGACTTTCGGGCACTCTTCACCTGGGTAAACGCTCGATCGGTTTTACTGTCCGCGTTTTAGTGCGCTTTGCACAGCTCTTGCGCGGCTCTATTTCGTCACGTAAGCGGATTAAAACCTGCTGAAGGGAAATTTGACAATGAGAATCGACGCAAGAATATCAAGACATGCTTTTTTCGAATTCAAATTGTTCGTGAATTTTGTGAGTGGTGAAGTCATGATGAGGTGGCAATCTATTCGCCGCAGATGAATGTCAATTCCGCCAACATGCCGCGATTCTACCCTGCTCGCTATCCGCCGACCATCGAGTTTTCTGATGCGCTTTACTTCGAAGCCGAGATTACTAGCGGGTTAAGTCGTCTGGAGAGCTCCCGCATGAACACATCTGTTCAGGTACGTTTATTACTCGTAGTCAGAATGGTAGGTCCGCACTGCTCTTCGTGAGGTAAACAATTAAGCCCGATATTTTGCTCGAACCCGTGAAATAAGTTTCGTGTCAGAGTCGCTTCTCTCTTGAGAGGTAGTTTTCAAGGATTGATTCGAAAAGGGCCAGAGAAAAGCAGAGAATCTTAGAATTATTAAAATTGTAATATGTTTATCACCTAAGGTCGGCAAAATGAACGTTTAGGGAAGCCGGAAGGTGCTATTCAGCAATTGTTCTCGTCCGCCTTCATCTCGAAGAGAAAAGAAAAAGAGCTTTACGAATCTCGATCGGGGTTTACAGAAATTGTATTCAAAAATTTGCCTGAGGCGTTTGGGTAGAGGAGTGATGCGGTGAAGAAAAGTTTAAACGAGTTTTGCTAAGTAACTAATTTAAACTCGCTTTATCCCACAGTTGAATATCAAAGGCCCCGAAATCTTTTAATCAAACTATCATACGCCCGGCCTGTGAGCTGGCGGCATTTCGTTCTTAGTTTTAAAGGAATTCAATCGAATTTTCAAATGTCGGGAAGAAGCGATGGTTGTATGTTGATTTGGAAACAATGGGCTTTTGTTCTGTTCGTATTAGGGTACATGAGTTGTAATTATGGAGCACGTTATGTTCAAAGCTGGGTCAAGTTATTTCTTGTTTTCATATCGGATGAAAATGCCAGATTTTCAGCGGCATTTTCAATCGCTTTTGCTGACTTGTAATTGTTATTAACGCTCCAGTAAAACTGTATTGAATAGCCATGTTTATGTATTTCCTTTTTCTATCGGTACACGACAGAGAAAGCAAGCTTCTCCTTTTGAATTCATGAGCATAGAGTATTATGAAGAGCGACAGAGAAATGATATAATGGATCGCGTATTTATTGCCACCAAAATCTTTCGATCTAAGAAACAACGAGATAACTAAATGCGAAGATGAAAACGCTATTCAAGATGATACATTTTCAAAAATAGGAGAATCCGTCGTGTTTCATGCCGTTAGGGTTTCGTGACCTGATCGATTTAACTCGCTTTAAATTCTCTTAATTTACAAGTGGTTTACAATGGTTTTCATTTGGCCTTGAAACGCGAAAAATAAGCCCAATGAGACGAAACATGGAAAATATCTTTGTTGTTTAAGTGGCTTTTTATAGTTCATCTTGAATTTCATGAGTTTTGTCTTGCCAAAAGGTTCAAGCGATAAGGGGGCAATTTATTCAGGCAGCTTTCTTATTTATTGCAGGGCACAATTCAATATCTGACTTCACTCTAGTAAAAATGAAAGTGTCGCTTTTAAAGCATCTGTAAAAGCTGCTTCGCGATAAAATTCAGCGTGTGATTGTCATGGAAAGTGCGGCGGGCAGGTAGTTCGGCTGTCGTCCATCGCAGTCGACCTAAATTTCCTTTTGATCTTATCTAGGTTCGCTGCTGCATTAATTCATTTACGATGGGAATTGTGTGCAAACTTAGGAATTGACGTTAGAAGATGATTGCTTTCATCAAGGGCAGACTTAGACAGATTAATTTCGAAGATGGCACCAAGATGTTTTGAGGTCAGCTTGAGGATGGCCTTGCCAAAATGGCGTGTAAATTCATCCGGTGAGGCAGCAATTTAAGCCTTCGTAATATTCGTTGAAACATTGATATAATAAACGAAACTTGAAACGAAATCGATATTTTCTCAGAGTTTAGAGACACGCGCCCGACTTGAGTACAGGGAGAGTGAATGATTATCAATCGTTTTAGTGAACAAACATGACGACCACCCGTATCGGTTAAAAAGAACCCATGCAGCTTGTCCTTGCCTCCAAACGTATTTTCTTTGAGGTCAAAGGCGTGTTTAGCTTCCAAACCTGAAATAATAGGTGTGTCTGAAAAGTGAAAACCTTCCCGGTAGCATCTGTTGTTTATACTCGTGTTTTTTCGACTCGACGAGATTAGCGTTCAGGAAGGAAGTTTCGAAAATGAGCTGAGGAAATGGCGACATTAGCGGCTACAGGGAGGGGGAATGTAAAAGAGGTGCGGTGCCGGGTTAAACACTCGGACCGCTGTCAGCAAGGTCCTTGAGATATCAGAAAGTATTTCTGATAACAATACCCCAGATTTTCCCATCGCCAACGTAAACATAAACGTATTTAGCCTTTACACGAAATAACAAGGATTAAACTGGGGTGTAATCTAAACGGAGCTGCAGGCAGAGCATATGCGGCGCGGATCTGAATTGAGACGGACTCTGACATCTAAACTCTTCTATCCGTCCGTTCAAGGAAATTTTTTAGATCAGTTTATAAACTAGGGATGTTATCATTACGTTCCAATGTGCTAGTAAACAGTCACGACACAGACGAAGTATAAAAGTTTACAGTATAAACCAGTGATTCAACTTGATGAGTTAAATATTTGCATGTTATATAGTTAACTGCTGGCAAAGGGAAAATATTGTTAAGTACACAACTCAGTTAACTGACTAAACTATAAATGTTCACTATAAGCAGGGTCTCTGTCAAGAAAGAGCCCGCTGATGTTTTATTCAAATCGTTAGACTAGCAAGACATTTCCGCTCTTTGTGACTCGATTTCAAACTAGCATAAAGCGAAGAAAGTCTTAGAAGCTCTGAGCCAGTTTCTAAGTTACAAGGTTTTTGCTGCCATAATTATGGATTTCTAAAGTCTTCCTTTTTTGCGGTCTAGCGTCTGAATGGCGGAGAATTCTCGTTGGTGATCGAAAGTAAACTTGAGAAGCTGTGAAAGCGATATGCTTAATGGATACTGGTAGTACACGTGGAAACAAGAAGCACAAAAGAACCTAAAAGGTATGGCAAATGGTGTTTTGATATTTATCAAGTCAGTCTGTGCACAGTCTATAGAAAACTAATCGAGCTTAATCTCATACCCTTAGCTTTATAAACTGCTTCCCTGTCTGCCAAGCTTGTTGTTATCATGGTAATATCTGCTTAAGAGGAAGCGAACCAGCAGAAATCTCTCTCGTTTAAAATAATCGTGTTATATGTTACTCGTTGTTAAATTGCACTTATCTTTTGCTTCCGTGGAATTCTAAGGTTCATGTTGGGTTTTAACAGGAAGACAAAGTTAAACCCGATAAATTGAAACAGAGTTCTGTTACGTTACGTGAAAGTTGCCGGTTTTGTTCTGCAGTAAAATTATCCTGAATTTGGTATTGCTCGTAACAAGATTTGTCATATTAGATCAACTAATTACTTACGAGAATCGGTATTTTTAGCCTGCTTTTACATTTTCACGGGCCTAAAACTCATTTGCCTCTCAAAACTCTGCTTGGGGAATAAAGCAATAGTAAATTCAATGTTGGACCTGTCTAATTAAGCTGGAAAAGCTTAGATTTGGCGGTACAACTGTAACACGAAGGAACTCTAAACTGAACAGTGTTTACGCGCAACGGCTTTTGTAAGTTATTACCGACAGAGTTGTTCCAGAGCCGTCTATGAACGGACAAATCTGCCCTGTCTAGAGGAACATCTTTGAGCCTAAGAGAAACATTTTTCTGATCTTTTGAAAATGTCATCTGTGCTCTGAAGAAGGGCAGTAATTATTTATCTGGCAGAACTTATAGCAAACAAATAAACATGGCCGAACATGTCTGTTTGATCATTGGGCAAGGTTGAAGACATGGTTACAATTGCTGAAGATGACAGCGTTAAAGATGAGACCAAACAAGCTTTAGTCAAGAAAAAAGTCAAATTAATCTGGAAATCGTTTCGGGAAAATTTTAGAAAAAAATTCGGCTGTTTTCTTTGAGAGTAGCAGATTAGATGGAGGAAATTATGAGACCACATGGCATTATCTTTGGGCGTAGGTTTTGAAACTCTGAGAAAAGGCAGGATTGTATCTGAACAGCTTTTCATATCTTCTCTAGCTGATATTTCAAGAACTGAAATTCAGTATAGCGTAAAGAAATTCATACGCCTGCTATGGTGTTGACCTTAGCGATGAAACTTTTTGTTTTAATTCTCAAAACATTATGAGCTAAGAAGATCTGTCTCGCAAGAATTTAACTGTTTTTCCAGCTGTCGCCGTAAAATCGCAATTTCCTTTTCAATCGAAATTTTTTTCTCTGTGATTTTGGATTTCAGGAAAAGTTTTGTTCGACAGTAGAAAACTGTGAGTGGTATCTTTAAAAAGATTACACCGTGAGCTTTGGTAATAATATTTGCAAGAGAACAATTTTTTTTTTCTTCCTAAAGAAAGGGCTATTCCACGCGAATGACATGTTTACACAGTGTCTTTCAAGAGATGAGTTTCTAAGCCATATTATTCTGCGCTCATTTTAAATTTTGCCTTGGATTATAGACCTTTTTCAATTCTTTTAGCATGCCCTATACCCTATATTCTATTATTTTGTTATTTGAGAATTTTTAATTCAAGAAATCTGCAGTATTTCATGGGGTTGGATGTTTGAGAAACAAGCCATGTCTTATGCAGTTGGCGGGTGTTTGTAGAGGCTTAAAGCGGATAAAAACTTGCTTGGCAACCGCGATATTACAGGAGTGAAAGATGACCTTAAAATGGTCGCCCAAAATTCTGCTGCTAAAAATGAAATTCAGTTCCCCCTTGAACGTTTCAGTGGTAAATTCCTTCTACTAAGTTTTTCAGAACTTTTGAATACAATGTTGTTATTGTTGTTTCCCAGAGTATTTTCAATGCGTTTAATTTGGGCTAATCCATTTTGTTACCTTTCAGGTTTAAAAAGCTTTCGGGGCCTAAGGGAGAAAGCAGTTAACAAGTGATACGATATGTGGTCTGCGCTTAGTAACGGTATTAACATAGAACAAATACAGGGAATGTATAACTGAGTAGAAAAACTAGAAAGTAAAAGACGAGACACTAGATAAAATCGTAACTCAACGAAAGATGTCGTGCAATCCCAATGGATCTATGCACGTCCGTCAGCTGAAAATACTGAAGAGGTACATAATTGTATTAAGTCATTTCGTAGTGTCCCAAATATTCGCCTCAAGGCAAGCCTCTCGGCCTCAAGTGATCGAAAAAGAAAGTTTTCTAATCCGTAAATCCTAAAGTCAACTTCATGAGATTAAAATAGCAAAGTTTAATTCAGGGTTTAGACATTGCTTCGATGAAAATTAACCCCCCATTTATACAAAGCGGAATTTTTCGCGTGGCATTTGTACTGAACTGTTTGGGGAAAATTTGTGACAGTGTCCATCTTGCTGCTGTCTTTTCTTTGCAGGAGTCTTCCTCATATCGTATTTCCTCCAATACAAACCATACCAACTCGCCTTGTTTACAGATGTCCTAGCTGTTGAAGTTCCTGTGTAGTTTAACCTTCAGTTTTTGCAGTAAAACTATGATGGTTTCTTTTTTTCTCAAATAAATACCAGAAGAAAAGCAAATCATTGAGTTTCTTATGGACGTAAACAGAAGGCTCTTACTTTCGCTCCTAGCGTGATGTGCTTTAGGTCTTGTGCGCGACGCGGCGCAGAGAGAAAACCTTTGTGACCTACCCAGATGGAAAAACTAAATAAATCGTTTGTGTGAGAGTATAAAGTACTTTAAACTCAGTTGTTTTCTGTCGAGTTAACCTCTCGAATACAAACAGTGAAACGTGAAACAGTTGACTCAAATTTCCCTTCGATAAATAATTAGGAAAATATTTTCTCGCCTAACAAGCTAGGTTAGTTTATGTTGACTTTGTTTTTGTGTTCTCGGTAGATCATTCAGTTGAGCTTGCATGAATATGACTTGGTTGTAATTCAGGTTGTTTTCAAAAAGGATACTCCAAAGCAAAGAGATCAAGTCTTCCTTCCTTTAAGAAACAATCTTGTCGCAAGTTTTGTTTTATTAGAATAATTTGTGTGGCTGATTTAAGGTCTTTTCTGTAGTGTCGTGAATATATTTGGAGAAAATATCTAAAAGAATATAGGAAAATACAGAAATGGGCAAAAAGAAATACGCAGCTGTCTCATTGAAATTTTAATTGAACATGATTTCTTTGACAACTCTTTGACGAGGCGGCATTGAACGCGAAGGCCTCACAGAAACAACTGAGATTTTTTAAAAAAAAAAACCCTAATGGTTTCTATGCAAGATATAATTCTATAGTTTTGCTCTATGTTCTATAAGACAACCAAAAGACAAACAGCTCTCATCCGTGATGGCATCTTAAGCAATGCAATGCGCCACTAAACATGACCTGCAAGTGGGCGTATTTAGATTGTCGCAATTTTGCCTTCGTTTCCCATTTATTTTCTAGACATCTCTGGTAGTAACGGTCAGAAGGCTAAACCGTCATAAATACACACTTTGCTTTCATGCTAAGCAGGTTGTAATAATGACAACATTTTGAAAAGGTTTTCGTCACTCCACAATACAAAGATTTGTTCATTCTATTTGTTCTCAGAGCAGTTATGTTCGCACGGGAAAGTGAAGGTAGAGGGTAAAGCTACCAAGTAAACATGATATCGAATTTAACGAATTTGTTTTCTGTGAGAAATACAGTGAAAATACACCAACTGCACCGATTCAAACAATGTCAGGAGCTTTTGGGATCTAGAACATTGCTGTGACACAATTAATTCTCCGTGGAAAAATCACGTAACCGTTAAAGAACTGAAACGAAAATATACCCGAGTTTGTTTTGCATTTGAGTAACAATATATGTTGTATGGATATGTAGACGCATGAATGTAAAATAAGTTAATAAACATTGATATATATGGCGAATTAGCTAAACCAACTGACTGAGCAAGCAAAAATTGTTTTAGTTTCGGTAGTTTATTTGGGATGTGAATATTAGTTTGCCCTGGCAAGTTTCATCCACGGTTTTCTGGTAAATGTTAAGAAATAATCATTTTAAAGTTCCATTAGACCTCAAGCAATACCGTAATCCGCGCTATCAGCGTCTCAGCAGTAAAAGTTGCAAATGTAATATCAAGCAGAGAAGAGTGTTGAATGATCTAAAATAAGCTAAAATGTTTGGCCTTGTCTTTGACAGCCTTAAAATTAAAAGGAGACATTGCCAAGAAGAGAGGAAAGCATTAAGTTCACTTATCATTTTAACCTGAAAGTAAAAACTATATCAAATAAAGAAACATACATGGCTGTTTTTATGTCAGGTTTCAGTTCTCAACAAAAATTTTTTTGAGAAAGTTCATATTTTTTGGAAGGCCGAGACGCCTTTTATCGTCTCACAGTTTGTTTTTATTAACCTTCAAGATCAATATATTTGTATGCACACAATATTTCCCTAGAAATGGCATTTTTAATTTGTGTGTTTGGTGTCGAGGGATGAAAATTCGTTCTTTTCTAATTGCATTTTCAATTATAAAACTTATTTGCTGAGGTGCTCTCTGGGAGATGTTCATTTCTGTTTTTCATTTAACCAGCACCTGTCTTGAATTTAATGGATTTCATTTGCCAAGTGTATTACTTTAATGCCAGCACTAGATAAGATTTTTCCTGATATTCTCAGTGATGATGTATACTTAGAATGTCTTGAATAATCAGCTTAAGAACCGAAATAGATAATCTTTTTAAGTTCGTTTCTGCTTTAGCCAAAAACAGCAGATAACAATATTTCCGGGGAAGAATCTTAGACAAATCGCTATAGCTTGAAATCTTATATTTACAAAATCGTTTTTTTTAGTTAGCCACAGCTTGTTCA
>OFEW01000032.1_pt1 | contig 12532 bp, 7 predicted proteins | sample 1521191 | NCBI WGS metagenome assembly OFEW01 (sample SAMN04272335, study PRJEB24112) | coral metagenome | biome: Coral reef; feature: Shallow seawater; material: Coral tissue | host: Coral | place: China: South China Sea | collected 2014
GTGAAAACCAGGATTCTTTTTAATTCTGTCGGCAGTCCAGTCCTGAGTCAGATTCACATTAATCTTACTTCGCATTTTGAGGAGTAAGCTGTTAGCACTCGGAATAATCCTTGTTGAAATACACTTCGAAGGAGTCTGTTATTCGCCAAACGTTAATAGTAATAAGCGATATTGTTAGTGCCAATAGCGTGCGTGAGCCTCACAAACGCGCAGAGTGGGCGATACGAGAACAAAAAGAACGTTTTTCCCCCAGTGTCACTAGTAGTGAGCCTGCTCGTTCCAGATTCCTTTCAACTCGCGCTGAACTCCGGTTGTTCTCTAGTCTAACTTCCAAGCTAGTGACTCATCAAGATGTCGCAGGTCCGTGGTTTTTTTATTACATTTTACTAATACTGTACTGAAAAGGCTAAAAAATTATTCTTACATGCAGTTCTAAACAAATCAATGATCAAGTCAGCCTGTGACCAGAAATGTGTTATTGAAGATACATATATCAACTGTGGGCTTTTCTCCACAGAAAGCCTTGTATTCAGTCAAAAGGCATCTATCTGTGAATTTATACCTGATGTAAGACCAGAGAATATGATTGATCAACACCATAAATCCAATCTTACATGTAGGTATTCTTCCATGTATAAAAACTACTATAAACATATTATAAAGGTCACTTTTTGCAGCTCTTTAAATGAAAATCTTAATAAAGCTAGACCCTAACTGAGTTAAGTAAAGGAATTAATACAAAAACTTTTTCTTCCTGATGACGTAGAGGTGGAACTTAATATTTAACAGACACACAGTTTGACTGGAATCTTCCCACTGGCACATAATAGGCATGTTCAGGAATTATTGATTCAAAATAATTTGCCCAAACCTCCACAGGTTTTGAATACCTGTTGCGCTGAGGATGGCTTGCATACCATTCAACTAGTGCTAGAAGGTGAGTGACCCTTTGAGATTTGCCACTTTCCATTTTAACAACAACATCATGCTGCAAAAACTCCCTGATGATAGCAGGTCTACTAGAGTCATCAAACCACTGTGCAAAAACTGTTGAGGCCTGTTGATGACTACCCAAGTCTGCCATGTATCGACAATCCTTGTATAAAAGATGCTTAAACTTATCACAAAAGTTAGAGACATGGAGGATTCTGCCAGCAGCATACATTTTCCCATATGTCTTCTGTAACCTTCTCAGATCAGGACCTTCAATAGCATCCCTCTTGATTGGTGGTAGTGGTACTTGTGTTTCTGTTTTGCTAAGATTAGCATTAGCTGGGTTGCCTGTTTCAGATACAACCATGTTGCAGAACAGCTGGGCACGGACACTTGCTTCTAGTAAAGTCCCCTTTTGCTTGCCTTCACAATACAAAAGCTGCTGGAATTCTTCCATGCCTTCTGGAAAGACTGTTCTCATCAACTCCCTCTCTCTAAGGAACTTTCGCATCATTTGAACCTCTGGTATTAAAAAAATAAATACAACTATTAACACATTTAAAAGTCCATGGTATCACCTTTACACAATGTCATGTCAAGAAATATGGGTCAAAAACAAAAACAATGTTTGCAATGTTTGCATGTTTGTTTCATTTTAGAAAACAACCCTAATGAAGATCTATGCTCTGATTGGTTAAAAATCATGTATTCTATTTAACAAATTGACGTCAGTTTTTCATGCGTCTGTCCTCTTATTGATCATAAATTTCATAAATTTCTACAGTTATCGTAAAAAAACTTGATAGAAACACAGAACTAGCAGAAGCTGTTGGCATAAAGATGGCTTGAGCAAAGAGAATTTATCTTTTGGCGATCAAAGTAAAAATGTTTTCTTTTTTTCCCAAAGTGTTTTCTAAAAAAATCTAAAATGAGTTCACTGTGTTTCTATCAAGTTTTAGTATAAATTTAATGGCATTCTTATCACAAATTCCATTCTCTGATTGGCTATGCTACTCACTATCTATTCTGTGAGTAGCATTGCACTGTGTCCTTGTTAACAAAATGACATTTTCAAAGTATCTGTGAAGAGAAATTACATTTTTATTCCCAATCAAAACAGGATGATACATGTATAGTGTATGTCATCTGGACTGTATTACAGTCAATGGATAAATGTACATACATTGTACAGTGTTTGCAAGTTGTTTGCTGTAGTTGGCAGCAAAGCTAGGCAATACAGTTTTAGGGTACCACAGTTGGCAATGTATTTGACAAGAATACTGTACATGTACTTACCAATATTAACATTGTTTGTATGGTAATCTCCCATTATTCCATTGTACCTCTCAAATGAAAAGCACCAGAATGAAAAAACAGGTCCATAATCCAGTATGCAATCCTGTAAATGACCATGAAGATGCATGTTTGGAGTACATTTCTCCTTCCCACAAAGAGCTTCAAACATTGTGCAAAATCGCATCAACTTCTGGTCAGCCTCCTGACACTCCTCCTTGGTGATAACTTTACGACAGAGAAGCTGACAGGCATGCACAAATGCAGTCCACATTCCATAATGTTCATTAGGTATTACTCCCTTCAATGCAAAAAGTGAGTAAATGCACACCCAGTTTTTCCACTGGTCAGCAGTAAATCCTTTAAATCCGTCAGAAATTTTCTTTGGAATCCGTCCAATTTCAGATGGTGGCTTAACAAGATTTACTCGTTTCTGCAGTTTCTGCAGGTCAGATTCACTTAAAATACCCTTTTCAATCCAAGTCTTTAAAACATGTTTGGCAGTTCCAAGTAGCAAGTTATGCATTGGGTCAATTAATGCAAATCTTATGGCATCGTAGTAAGGTAGCTGGAATAGGACAGAGTAACGTGCTCCACTTAATGAGGCAAATCGCTGGGCATCACTTGGTGTTTTGGCTTGCCGTACTTTGTCTGCAGCTGCTCTGTGATCACTGTTAGATCTTGGTTCCCAGCTGTCTCTGTCGAAACCCGAGAAATCAGGTTTTTCACCAAATGATGCTCTTGGAAATTCTTTAAAGCACTTACTGCATCCTGAAAAAAATACACACAAAAGTCATGTATGTGAAATATTATTTCAAAAACTTTGCATTTAAACATATATGTTTAAATCAAAATTGATTGATTGATTGATATTGGCACCTCCACTATTGTGACAAATACAAGGGCACTGATAGTGAACCAACAAAGAAGTGACTTGTATTATGTCAACCAAGATTACCCAACCAATTGAAAACAAGTCCACCATAATGATTTTAGGAAAAGTCTGGCTTCTATAACACAGGTGACTACATATTGCCAGATTACCCTTTAACCCTTAAAGGTCTCCTTTGATGAGTAAAATTGTCTGGCTTTAGACAGAGTAAAATCTGTAAGTCACTCTTAGGGCTTAAAGGGTTAAGCAATAGACCAATTTCGATATATTAAAATTCAGCTTAAAACAATAGACCTCAGTACAAGGCTCTTGTTTTAGGCTAAATTTTAATAAATCGAAATTGGTCTATTGCCAGCTTTAACAGGCCATGAATGAGATAAAAACTAAAAATCATCACCATTCAATAACTTAAGTCAAGAATCATTCTTAGATATGATAGACTATTGATAAATGTACATGTACAGTGTATATAAACAACCTCAATGATACTTCAGTGGCCTACATGTATGCTCCGAAATGGAGTGAAAACCTTTCAATTACATGTAGGTCTCTCCTGCATTAGGTCTCGGCTGTTTTTAATTCACATTCACGTGTAACTCTGAGATCAGAGCTTGATAAACAGGACCGAATGAATTTTTTTTTTACTTTGCACTCACCTCTCTTTGCAGTATGGCCAACAAAACCACCACATTTCCGAGTTGCTGGTATATCACTTGACAATGCTAGTATGGCAGCTCTAATCATCTCCTGAGTTCCATTTTCAGTGTCTAAGATAACTCCATCCCATAAATCAGTAAGGTCATCTACCAACGGCTGCAGGAAAGAATTGATGTTATGCTTAGGCTCCTTCGGCCCAGGGATTACTCCAACAACAATAAGGTTTTCAGGCTTGAAGCGTTCCTCTCTTGGAAGATTCATCACAACCATGTAGATGACACCAATTGACTCAGAGCCATGAAGAGTAGGCTGGAACCAGTCAACATTTAACATGAGACCAAAGTTATTTGGCACTGCAAGAAAGGGCTCTCCATCCACATACTGAAACTCTTTCCAAACTCTTCCCTCAAAACAGTCTCCAAGAATATTATCAGGTAACTGAGTGGGACGATTTCTCCACTTTTCACAGTGCTCCATGAAATTTGGCTTGTTAATAAGGTCCTGCAAAGAATCACTGACCTTTCTAAAGCAATACACCTGCTTAGGATGTAAAAATGTTTTCCCTGTTCTAGACCTCATAGTTTTCATGAGAATTGAGCCACATGGTCTCCTTCGTGTTCGGTGTGGGTGGCGTGGATAACTCACATGACTGCATTTTGCTGATACGGCTTCACCATTTGGCTTTCGGCGAATACAGTCCTCATAGTTATACAGACTTTTACACTTAGGGCAAACTGCATATCTAATAAAACTGTCCTTCTGAAGACCAAGATTCTTTTCAATTGAGTACAACGTTTCTGGGATGATCTTGGCAAACTTGAGAAGAACTTTCGCTTGCATTATATTCCCTATACCAGTTAGGAACAGCTTGAAAAACTTCAAGAGTAAAACGATGGCCCTGTCTGCAACTTTGAACATTGCCTGCCACAAAAGTAAGAATAAAAGCAAAGTCCTCAGTTCTGTGCAATCAACTTTTGATTCCTTCTGTTCACCGCGCAAGCCTTCAGTGGTTTCAACTTCATCAGAATATTCAAAACTTTGTGTTTCATTTTCTGTATTATCCCCCTGAAACAGAAAGAGAGAGACAGAGATCGATCATGAAACTGTTAACTACTGTAATGTCAGGGCTTGAAATTGCGACTCCCTGGTCGCCAATGCGACCAAACATTGGGCACTGGCGACCAAATTTTCAGAACTGGTCGCCAGCTGGCGACTCGTGTTTTGCAGATAACTAAAGAAAACACATCACAACTTTTGTTTTTAAATCTTTATATCAGGAAATCCATCGGATATGGTAGCTAGTATACAACTCAACTTTCTCTTTCCAGTAAAATAATTTCTGAATATTACAAAAGACAAGAGACTTGAAAAAATTGAACGTATTTCGACACAGTGCGCCATGTTGTTTCAGCAGCTTTTTTCGAAACTGGGATCGCAGGCGCACTTCAACACTATGTGTGTTTCATTTGCCGCGAAAGTGTCGACAGCGAAAGCCATCGAGGAAAGCAAGTCGAAAATAAAGAACTGCAATTCCAAGAAGTAGCAAAGGGAAAATACACAAGGACCTGCATTTGGCTCACAATCATGATGTAAGTGCCCATAATGTCGAAAAAAATTTTTTCTAATCTGATTCTATATATTTTCACAAATGAACTTTTGCAAAAAAAATTTCCATTTGGATAAAAATTAATGTACTTTTTATAGCATTTTTTGCAGAAGTTCATTATGTGAAACATACAGCTGTAGGATCAAATAGGAAAGTAAAAACTCTGATGTTATAGGCACTTTAAGGCAAGCTGGAACAAACAAAAAACAGAAACCCACAACGTTTGTCACAGCAACAATTTTTTTAACCACTCAGATTCTGGGTGGTCATGTGACCAGCTGCAACCGGGGTCTTTTTCCAACGAGAGAGCCTGAGAAAGGGGTTCCTAAGAGCCTGGTTAATTCTATCGCCAATTTTATAAAGTAACTTACCAGATCTTGATATCCTGGTTGTGGGGAGCTTTCAGTTTCTTGCACTAAGGACTCCTCTGATGCCATTTCATCATTCTCATTGTCTTTGTCACTGTCACCATTATTTCCATCATCATTGTCACTGGTATTGTCTTCTGAAAAGAATTGCCTGTCTTCATCATCCCAAGAAGGAATAATACAGCTTTCATTGTCTGAATCACAGTCCACATTTAATTCAAGCTCCTCATTATTATCATTGGGGAATCCACATGTGGTGTCACAGTATAGTGCCTTGTGTTCATAGAAGGTACTCTTGCTCACTGTTTCGTTGCAGTGATTGCAGTAGAACTTGTCCCCAACTCTTGTAACAACTAAAACAAAGTTAAATGTTCAGACAATCAGCACACGATAGATCGATTTGGATACTGTAGACAGATAGCGCAAAAACCTTTGTACACAGTCTGTATTTAGTAGACAACGTCAGTTTACTTAAGCTTAAGTTAAATAAAGCTCACTCTATCGGTTCTTACCTTTGACTTCTTCGGAAGAACGGGATTCTTCACATGGTAAATGATCATAATATAAAGTTTTTGCCAACCAAGAATTGCAGTGTTGGCAAAATTTCTTCTTCGATTGATCCTGATGATTCTCGCACATGTTGTTGCTGGTCTCGAAGCCTTCGCAAGTGCGTGACAATAGTCCATTGCTCATTGGGTAGTCTTGCTCACGTGATAACCATAGGCATAGCTGATTGGTCTACGCAATGTTTACACGCAAGTGAGAACTATGCAAGAAGCGTGAAAGAGACGCGTCTTCACTCTTTAGGTCTTCACTCTTTCTCTTTTCTGCGAGATCCATCCACTTTTAGTCTACAGAGGATTTTATTAAGCATAGATCATGCCTCATGTGCCGACAGAATCTTTCTTTTCGAGTGGGAGTGCCAGTGCGGTTCGCCGATCGGGAGGATCAAGTTCTACAGCAAGCAGCAGCCGATCAAACACAGCGAGAGAACCGTTACGAGACGGAGCGATCAGGAATCGAGAAAACCTGGTGGTCTCAAACCGGGAAATCCGTCAGCTTTTTGACACCATGAAAGAACTTGGTGACTGCGTAAGAAGACAAAACACCAAACTGGAGACCATAAGTGTCAAATTGGAAGACGCATGCAAAGAGATGAACGAGTTGAAAACCCAGCTGAAGACTGTGCTCGATCGCGACAGTCGAGCCGCTGAGAAGGAAGCTGCGCACCGTGGTCCGGTTCCTAAACAGCTGAAGGTATGTTACATTGTTTAAAGTTCCCTAGTTTTTAGTGTATCCATCGAGATCAAACAAAGACTAGATCCATGCCACACAATACAAACGGACGCCATCTTGTTACATACAACGGCGAGCGCAATCTGGGGAGAGTACTAAATTCAACAGAAAGGGGGGGGGGGGGGGGGGGGGCGTGGGGAAAAAAATTTTTTCCTTCCGAAATATATGATTTTGTATGGAGAATAAAGGAACTGCAATGCAAGAGTAGAAGGCACAAGCTTTTCAAACATTGCCTCATGTCTGCCTGTCAGGTCAACTTTTTATCACAGCTATTGTCTTTCTTTTATCAATCATAAAAAAACACTGGGGAAGACCGTGCAAAATTTAAAAAAAGTGTGCAACTTATCTCTATACAAACCCTTATACTTCAGCTCCTATTCTCCATACAAACTCTTATACATTGTATTATGCTTGGGTAATCTATGGAAAAACTTTTGTTCCCCTGAGATGGACTGCCATAGTTCTGTCTTTAGATTGTGCCCTCAAGTGTTTGGTTTGACAGTCTACATGGGCTGGATGTATGCTTTTTAGTGTTTAGCATGCTTCCCTTGCATTGCTGGTGAAAAGTGGCATATTTACAGTGTATACTTAAAAATACTAGCATTAATAATCCAGGAGATGGGCACGTTCAGCCAGGGTTTTGACAGGGGCCTGTCCATGTTTACAGCTCAGTTTCAGATGTCAGGTCATTTTGTGCCTTTTGTTTCACTACTGGGTAGCACCTTCCCTCTCAGGCACCATTCCCCTGGCAAGCTCATTTCTCAATCCAGGAGATGGGCACCATCAGTGTCCAATTTCAATGTTAATTACTCGGAGAACAAAGTACAGTTTATATAAATTTTAATTGTTTTTTGTTGTTGGCAGTTGTTATTAATAAGGGCTGTTTTTATTTTAAGGGGGATGTGCACTTACTGCACAACAAGCAAGAAGTAATCCATCAGTTTCATGGAAATGAAGGGTAAGTAGACCATGTCAAAAATTAGAACATGCAAGTTCACATTCTGACACCTTTAAGAGGTCACTATTCAAATTCCTGAAATTCACTTCACATATTTACTGTATGTGTCACCTCCATATAGTTAGTGGTCACCTCTATTAAGCCATTGACTCCCGGTGCTTTTTGCCAAAAACAAATTTTTTGGACATTTTGGAGATTTTAAGCCTGGATATGGGCCAAATTAGCTCCAATCTGCTAAAATAGGCATTTGCAACGTGACAGCATGCCTTTCTTTCCACTAGCGTCATGTTTTAAGTCATTTGACCAAAGGCAAAGTGGAATGGAGGCCAACGCTCCTCATGACCAGTTACGGGTGGCACAAGAGTCAATGGGTTATGTGGACATGATCACCATTTGGACTTCCCAATTGACTAATTTTATAGTAATTCACCTCTGTTAGATGGTCATCTTGTTACTGACCAGACCCACAATTTTATGGTAATGAGGATTTTTTGCTAATGCTTGCACTGAACAAAGTCAGTGACTTGCTTAACCAAATCAAGTTATGCAACTCAAATCACAGATGACTGTGACTAATTTTTTTGACTTCATTTTAAATGTTTTACCAAAACTATCAATGATCTGCTGTTAAAATGCTTGACACTTGCGTTACAAACAACATTACTATAATAATCCGTTGGCTGGTGCGTGGACACCTTGGACCATGCAACCACTTAAAATAAATATCAATTTTTAATTTATAGTTGTGTGACATTTCTTTTCAGAATTGATAGTGCCCACAATAGTGCCGTGCGGAGTTTTCTTTGCAAGGAATTGCAAAAAGAAAACAATGACTATGGAAAGTCCACCATAATGCGTAAGTCTTATTGTATGTACATTTAATACAGTTTGTGGTCTAAACTAATCCACGACTTCAAACAAAATTATCCATGTTTTTCCTTGAAAAGACATGTCAGAATTGGTGTCTTAAGTTTATAGTTGGACATCACTTGAATTCTTTTTACTTTCCATCGTAAACTGTTGTCATCCTGTCTGTACTTTATTTGCTTTTTTTTTTAAATTGGAAAATACATAATTGGTTACATTACTTTTACTTACGTGTACATGTTCACTTTCACAGGAGCTGTGACCAGGTATTATGAAACCAAGCGACAACGGTTCTTAGACAATTTGCCGGCCAGAAAAAATTCAGCTGAGAAGAGGCAGCTGGACAAAAAGCTTACATCAAGGAGGAGAAGGGTAAGCTTATGTCACTATTTATTTCATACTATGTACAGTTGGATGTCTCATAAGACCAGCCAAGTTGGTCACTTATAGGATGTATATTTGTCAAAGGTTACACCTTAGCGTCATCAAACGACTTGTATTGTTTCGGTTAAATTAAAGGTTTCTAAAGCGGATGCTGATTAGGATTACATGTAGCACAAGCCTCAGAAAATTCATGAGAAAATCATCAAATTATTCATTAAAGCACAAGTGTAAACTAAAGGAACCAAAAATATACAACTACATGATTGTATAAATGAAATGATATTTCAACTACATCCAGTTCAATTGAGGTTGAAAGCTTTGGGTAACTGATGTAAGTGACACGTAGGCTTGCTAGGTATTTTCAGATAAAGGACCCAAGGCTATCATAATCTTTATATTTGGACACATGCAGTGCAAGATTATTTTAACTCTACAAAGCACCAGTGTTCATTCTTACTGATCAGTTATACCATACATTTTATTGACCAAGCAAAAGCTACAAACAGAAAACAAATATTAAAAATGCCAACATCAGTTTCAATTCTTAGCTTCCTTTGAAACTGTATGAAGACAGCAGGGGTTTCATTAAGGGCCAGGCACAGGTTTACTAATTTGAAATAAAACACTTTTAGTAGTATCGCTCAAGAATGATATAGTTGTCCTAAAGTGAACAGTGTTTGTCTTTGCCATAAAGTTACTCATTTAATCATAGCACATGTTTGCTCGTGCTTGGTTCACTGACTGTAACAAACCTTGACATCTTCTTCAAATTTACAAAAACACAAAAAGCTGTACTGTATGATGACTGAAACAAGAAATGTCAGTGCACTGTAGCAACCTTAATCTCCATTTTCAAATTTGTATTTTTACTGCATGTAACTCATTAAAATGAAATGTCTCTTTGCAGCTCTTCGTTAAGAGGGTGAAAGTTGCTTCCACTTCTGAGAAGCAGGCTTTGCTACAGCTGGACCCCAGTTTCATGAGCGATGAAGAAGATGGGGAAGGAAGTCAAGTAGGGTCATGGATTGTACGGTCTCCATCATGGCGCAGTTCAGAGTTGACATCCTTACTAAAGAAACTCCAAGGAAAAGTTGACTTACAGTCTGGTTCCTCCCACCCAAAGAACAGCAGGGTACATGGAGAACCAAGCACACGTCCCCCACCACCTTCATCACCAGCTTGGGCTTTAGGTGCTGTTGACAGAGACAGCAATCTAAGGTCTCCTTCCCGGCAGCCACCTTCTCCCTATCCAGAGTCCCCATGTTCTCCTCAGAGGGGTACCTTTAGTAGCGAGGAAGATGTGAGCAGCGAAAGTGGCGGCGAATGCCATATTTTAGACCATGCAGACAGTCCAGTTAAACGATGCAGAAATAAGCGTGTACGACCAATAGATGACTAACTTGCACTGTTTTGGTGTTGTTTCCATTCAATAATAATTGAAATTCCAATTTGAAATCTGAAATTATATCTTATATTATAGACCTTTCCCGCATTCCACTTCAGTGCGTACAAACAATAGCACCAGAGCGAGGCTGGGGTGGACAATTTCATACATTTACTGTATTTTTGTCCACCCCGACCTCGACTTGGTGCCATTGTTTGCTGGAATGCGGGAAAGGTCTATTGTACACAAGTGCTTTTTTCAAGGAAAGTTGTGCTAAATATTATTTATCTCATTCTTTTGGTTTGAACTACATGCATTGCTTTGTGTTATTGACAACCATGACAAGTTGAGACAAAACCACCCAAAACAGTGCATAACATAGTGCCTGTTGGTCTTTTAGAAGAACTGGATCCTTTTTTTGATATCATGGCAGTATTTATAATCATTATTTATTAATCAATCCATTTGATGGCAGAGCAAAGTTTCTGTTCTGAGTTACTTCTATGATTTATTGCAATGATAATGAGGATACATTCTTATTAATGGAAAAGAATTAATATAGGTTCTGGTTTCTTCTATAACTACTTGTAAATGGTCTAGATTGTCTGTTAACAACACTGGACTTTTAGTATATTATCAAAGTATATATTCATCAAGTGATGGTTAAAATGACAAAGTTTCCACAATACAATTACAATTGCAAACTTTTCCCATTAATAATTATTTGGACCTTTCCACTTAATATAATAATTAGGAGTTATGTTAGTGGCAGATTTTGAACTGCAGTTGTTTCTAAGGAGTAGTTTCTGAGAATGTTATCCTTGTCTAGTTCCTCACCATACATATTTAGATACAATTAGTTGTTTATTAGGGAGAACTGTTTTAAAATGATAGTTATTGTTAGTTATAGTGTACTAAAATCTGAAAAATAGTCCTTTTTTAAATAATCGCGTTATTGTGCACATGAATTGAACATCCTTATATGCAATAATAATGGTATCCAATAAAAGTTCTTAGCTTGAGCTTGGTTGTTATATTTATGCCACATGGTTATCAATGGTGTTTGAAGGGAATTTGGAGAAGAATGCATCGGATAAACAGTACCTATTCAAGAGACATTGATGCCTTCTCACACTTTCGTTTCGTGAAATATCCAATAAGGGAATTTCGAGTGACACTTCACGTACCGGGAAATATCCGATAGTGGAATCTCAAATGATACTTCACGTACCGTGGAAAATCCGATCGGGAATCTCGAGTGACACTTCACGTATCATGGAATATCCGATCGGGGAATCTCGAGTGACACGTCACGTACCATGGAATATCAGATAGCAGAATTGCAAGTGACACGTCACGTACCATGAAATATCCGATATTGACAGTTCACGTATCGTGCAGCTTCGGGTGCCGGATTCCCATTATACATGTACTACCGTGGAAATTCGTTCGAAAATAACGGGTTGAGAGTAAAACTACTCGACTTGATAAGTTGTGCTCGCCTGCGGTACGCCGTTATTCGTCGCAAGTCAGGACGAATAAGACAATTTCCGGGCCTTGACACGCCGCGTTTCAGTGAGGTGTCCGGAGACCGGATTTTCCTTGCCACGGAAAAAGTCCGATTCGGGAAAAATCCGGTTCCTGACACGCGGCGGACACGTCAGGTTTCATGGACCACGATACTCCCGGATTTGCCCGTATTCTCGAAGAATACGGGTCCGTATCGTGGGATTTCCGGGCCATGACACGTCCTTTTTCACGCAGTGGCCTGAATTGCTACTACTGAATTGCTATCTCAATTTCTCTCGTGACTGACCCTTTTTATTACAAATATGGTACTTTTTTCATTTCAACTATCGTAATAAATCTTAAGCCGTCCACACACCACCTGCCT
>OFEW01000033.1_pt1:0-5000 | contig 12439 bp, 4 predicted proteins | sample 1521191 | NCBI WGS metagenome assembly OFEW01 (sample SAMN04272335, study PRJEB24112) | coral metagenome | biome: Coral reef; feature: Shallow seawater; material: Coral tissue | host: Coral | place: China: South China Sea | collected 2014
AAAGGTAAATCAATCTCGTGTTAGGAATATGACGTCACAAGTAGAGATGCCGCTGCGAAAATAGCGGGCTCAACTGGAACCAATTTCGAGTAATGGCGGACGAAAAATTTCACTTTTCGAGCGGCGAAATTTTAATGAAGGAAGTCTTTTTATTTTTTTCTTTTTGGGCGAAAGGACATCGTACATGATGGTAAGTTATTCTGCATTAAAAAAAGTGGGAAAAAGAAATGTGAAATTTCGTCGCAGTGGCACTTTAAGTTCGGATTTGTACAATAATTTATTGCATAACATAAGAAACCATACTCCTTGCCTAAGGTCAGTCCATCTCTTAGCTGCCATGACACAACCAAAAAATTCAATACAGATGGCACAACAGTGCATAAGAGAGATTGAGCAGTACAAAACATTGAAATGATTTCTCCCACAAAGCAGCAGCCAGTCAGAGAGACTTCATTAATTTGAAATGGAATTCTTCAACTTGAATATGTTTTCGTTGAGCAGACAGTGATTAAACAAACTCTGACTACAACATTGCTTTTATAAACAGATGCTCTTCATTTGAGCCTGACTGCACAATGTAAGTCTCACCTGTAGTTGGTGTGTGCTCCAGCTCCATTCCAGTCTCCTGGCATGGGTTTAGGGTCAAAAGAGACCTTGTAACCAAAATCTTCTGAAACACGGTAAAGCAGAAACCTGGAAATCCACAACTGATCACCCATGGCGATTCCTTCACAAGGGCCAACCTGATATTCCCACTACGAAATAACACAAGCAATTGCGAAGATTACTCCATGCAAGCTCTTTATACCAGTCAATTTTGAAGACATCATTACAAATCAGATGCACATCTTCAAACTCAAGAATCACTCTGAATCACTTCAATAATGACTTTCAAATTGGCAAAGACCATTTGAATGATTGGAAGGTGGAGGGTGGAAATACCTCTTGCTAACCGAATTTGAGGTCCGTACTGTAAGTCACGGACCGAGTTTTTCTCGCTTCGCGCTTGGGCCATAAATCGAAGGGGAAAAAACAAGGATCCGTAACTTCCGGTATGGACGGAGAAAACAAGGTTAGTAAGATGTTTATTATATCTCTATGGTGTGTCTGACGGGTTTGGGAATGATTTCCATTCATGAGGAACAGCCTAAAATTTCTGAAGCAGGTCGAAAGCAAAACGAATCAATTTGAAATTGTTTTCAAGTCGTTAGCACACTTAAGTACACAATTTAGATTAAAAGAAAGTTTTAAACTCTTAATTGCTATGCAAGTTGAGAAAACCTGGTAATAAATCGCGCAACAGATTGGTAACTAAAAAACTTTAAATTTTAGCGGTCCGTGTAGGAGAGTACGGCCCGCTAAACTGACCAATTACGGCGTGCATACTAACTTAGAGATCTAATAAAATGGATTAATGATAACACACTGACCTAACAAATCTGCAGTGTCCTCATCAACTTTTCAGGTGACTACACATAACATACCCTGCAACGTAACTTAATCTAATAATTCTTTCACCTGTGCAGGCATGACTTCAGCATTAGTTCCAGCAATCTTAACTCCAGCATACAGACAGGCTCGGTAGTGAGCTTCTACAACATCTCGTCCAAAAACATTTCCAGTACCAACAGCACAGTAGTATGGACCCTGTGGTCCAGGAAAACCTCCCTTGGGCCACCCTAAGGGGTGTCCATCCTTGTCTAGCAATGTGTACTCTTGTTCAATGCCAAACCAGGGGTGAGAATTCTTTGAGAAAACAATCAAAAAACAATTAGAATTCCACAGTTGACAGTTTTGATAGCACCACATGTACAACCGTCGTTAAATCTTGCTAGCACGTGCACCACTTAGACTTGACCCTTTTCCAAAAGAGAGGTGACCGAGATATGCCAAGTCGTGTCTAATAAGCACTTGTGCAATATAGCAGCACTTCGATCAATTAAGGTCTCACAATCCTAAGTGAAATGAGCGGGCAGCTATCTTACGATCACTGTATTTGTGTGCCAACTGTATGGCTATTTCTTTCGATGCGAACACTGCTTGTCGTGGGTTATTAGGGATAACGTAGCGTGACCTTATCACATCACGTCTACTCCCAGGGTGCCGCACAGCACGGATACGTTGGCAAGCTTAGTTTTCAAGGAGCGTTTTTGAATCCTTTTTCAATGAATGTAACCTGTAAGAAACACCTTTTTAATAAGCTTACCTTTACAACGTTGCTTTCCATGACATCAAGACAACTTTTTCTTGTGTTAGTTCTTGTCGGCTTATGGTTGTACTGGTAGGTCTCGCACAAAACCAGTTTGTTTTTTCCTTTTCTGAATGGATCTCTAAACAAGGCCACAGGATGCAGATAAACATCACTATTACAGCCTTCGGCCTGATATGTACTGGAGCCATCAAAGTTCCATATGGGTAGATCTTCTGGTCTGGTCGGCTCTTGGTCCACTGTTTTCGTCTTGCAGCGAAGATGTTCGCCAGTTCCGTCCACCCAAATGTACATGGCCTGAACGTTCTCGCCTTGATCGAGCGACATATAGTTCGACAGCGTATACTTATGTTCTCCTTCCATGATGAACTGCTAAACCAAGGGACCTAAAGTAGACCAGTCGCTATGTGCGTCCCTATACAGTCAATGAAAAATTTTCCCTTCACGAATGGACGAAACACTTTGCAAAGTTTATATAGAGAGCGCGTAATGCTGTAAGCCAATCAAAACTCGTGTTTTATTACGTGAGTTGGTCTGATTGAACAGGTGATTGCTTCATGCGGCGTTCGTTCTTGCACGTTGCGTAAGATAAAAGGCCTGCTTAAGAGCCCTTTTGTTTTGTTATATTTGATAACAAATGCTAAGATGGCTTTACGCAGGGCTTTACGTCAGTTCTGGATTGTGTTTCACGTTGTTTGTGTAAATACAGTCCCTGATTTTTCTTAATTTCTGGAAATCATATGGGCGATCTATCGATAATCTCATTATGCTTCAGTTTTACGATGTTCTTGAGGCCGCCCCGTTTGCATTTAATAGGACGAAAAATAGCGTTTGCCGTGTGCAAAAGGATTGATACTTTCCTAATCACCATCGGTTTCTGTAATCCTCTTTGTATACATAATGTATGTGATAGATAACTACACTGTCACGTACTTGTATGTCAAGGAATTATATATTCTCACGACCTCCAAGGCTTAATTGAAGGCATCTTCGAAGTTTGGAGGCACTTGCGAAAATTTTAGTCGGTGAAAAAAACATCACGAAAAACAGCTTTGCGATGACAGATTTAATTGCAAAACAAACATAATTTCGCATGGTGAGAACAGGGCCTTATTATTCTTGGATTTTTGTTTTGCGTGTCACGACTTTATTGGAAACAGGTGAGGTATCTCTGTCACGGATACCGTCAAGCACTGTAAGTCTTCCGAAGTCGTTCTGTTTGTGACAGTCACGAGATTTCTTTTTTTTTAAATCTATTTTTAGCTTCGCAAAGCTATTGCTTCATCCTTTCTTGCTAGCAAATGCCATCAACTTCAACATTGAATATGGGGAGGTGTTAAGGACCCTTGTGCGACTAGCAAGGCAAAAGCTGCATTTTTCAGGAATAGTTGGTAGAAATCTCGTATTTTCGTAGAAATTTATCAATACTTAGATATAATGAGATTCATGCAGTTATAGAACTCACCTCAAAAGCTTTATTATTCACCCAAGCCACGTGCCCGCTTTGGCCCACGATTACAACAGGAAAAGTGGACGAGAATTCTTTATCCAGAAAGTCTGCGGACAACGTTGGTAAGTCAAGGATGAGTTCTGGATCCCAGCCGAAGAATCTGGCCCAGGGAAGAGAGGAGGCCTTTGGTTTAAGTCCTGTAAGTCTAGCAATCTCCTCAGCTATCACTTTCTTGACCTGGTCATACGTCTTGTGATTGTATCCGCTGATGTCGACGTAACGCTTTGGAGCGAAAAACACTGCGTTTCAATCAAATATTTCCATGCTTTTTTTTCTACTTTAAAGAAGATCTGAAAGATCGTCATCAATTTGAAAACATTGTTTGAGCGAACATAGCTCGAACGTACGTCCTTGTCTTTCAGAAGAACAATTCACGTGCTTACTAAATGCTCTACTGAACAACTTTGATTGCCTAATTAAGGAGGTGCTCTTTAAAAGAAAACTCAAACCTTCTCTAAACGTGTAAACGGACTCTATTCGCGCAAAGCTATTCACTTGAAGAATTTGTGATCCTTTTCATTTTATGCTAATTTGTAGAGACTGTATAAACCAAATCTTCGCATTATTTTTTACTTTAATTGCCTTGAGAATGGTGTCACGATGACGCGAAACGTGAGCTATTAACTTTAATATTTGCTTGCTTGTGTTTCAACCATATACAGGCAAAAACTAACGATAAAAGAATCCGCCATTGTCAAGGGAAACTGAATTAAATATGCCATTTCAAGAATAACTAGGAGTCCAGAGTCATTAATTTGCATAAGTTAGACAAAAAACCTTAGCGAGAATCGAGTCTGATTGTACATTTAAACACGGTCGTAATTGTTTGATGAGTAACATCTTATTAAAGAGACAATCAAACTTGTTCTGGCATTTTTTCAACAGTTGTTTTAATGTGCTGATAAAATGCCAGAACAAGTTTGACCCGGAGGATACTCCCTTATTTGGGCTAAACGGGGACGTTCCGCTGGACAGGGTATCGTTTTTTGCCTCGCTGTCCTAACCAGGGTATACAATTTGACTTGCCTCTCTCCTAAACAGGTTAGACACCTGTCCTAAACAGGGTTTGCATGGTATCATGAGCCGAGCGACTTAGACCCAGACTGTGAGCAGTCTCTTTCTTTTCTTAGCAAGGATGAGGGATACCGATGGTATATATATTTGTCACAAAATTTCTATTATTTACATTTTCGTTATTGTTTTTGTCTTTTTTGCATGTAGTTATTTAATCGTTTCTTTTCATCATCTTAAATTCGTTAGGAGTATTGTTAATTATTTCTA
>OFEW01000034.1_pt1 | contig 12415 bp, 19 predicted proteins | sample 1521191 | NCBI WGS metagenome assembly OFEW01 (sample SAMN04272335, study PRJEB24112) | coral metagenome | biome: Coral reef; feature: Shallow seawater; material: Coral tissue | host: Coral | place: China: South China Sea | collected 2014
GTGACGTCACTGGTTGTGTTACTCTGATGCCTCACTGAAAATATAGAGTGATTATAGGAGAAGAGATTAGTGTTCAACAGTAGTAAAGGACGCTTAAATGACCGGTAACCAATCAGAGCGCAGTGCATATCATTAATTTTTCCTCTCAACCAATCAGATGGCAGGATTGCCTGTTTAGCATATCCAAGATGGCGCAGGTTTTTTTAAGCAATCTGATTGGTCGATGCCATAGCTTATTAACATATTAACCCTTAACTCTAGTCCTCAAACCTTGATGGAGCCCTTAACCCTAACTCTAATGACGTGACCGTAACCCTTATTAACATATCCAAGATGGCGGCCTAAGGTAGTATCAAGCCCTATTAGTTATTAGGTGGAATTTCACTTATATATTGACCCTGGAGCGGCTCGCTTACCCATGTGGGAGGTGTTACTCTGTCCCCTATGACCGAAACGCACACACAGTGACACAAACACACCGTTTTTCCTGTTAAAGCATTTTTATTGAGAAAAAGATAAAAAATTACAATTTCAATCTCTTTTTGGCTTGCATGATCTTACGAACAATACGTTCTGTCATGGTTTTTTTCCCTGGCAGTTTGTTAATAGCAGCAATCATCTTCGTGTCGGCCTTCCACTTGTCTTGTAAATTCTTGGCTCGGGCATAATCGATATCGTGTTGCTTGGCGATTTTATCTAATCGGTTAATGCCTGGATCACCTCTAGCTAAACGTTTCTTTAATTTGGTGCCTGGACCCATAAATTGGTAACCTGGCCAATGAAACTCGATCCCAGTCTTTCCCAACCATTTTTGAATATCGAGTCCTTTTCCCCTCTGTCGTCGCCGTTTAATCTTCCTCGTCCGCGTCATAATCGAGAGGTCCTCTCTTTGGTGGTTTTGTCCAAGGTTCCCAACCCTCTTTGAGTTTTTCTACTTCAGTTTTCTTTTGTTTCTTATAAGATTTGGCTGCTCCTTTAGGGCTATCTTGACCTTCTATCCAGCCCAAATCTCTTAAAGCTTTTTTGGCTTTGCCCGATATTGATTTCGGTATAGTTTTTATTCCTGAAGGGCCGGGTGTCGGTGTGACGGGTAAAGTCCGTTTTTTCTTTTCCTTAGCAGGTTTTGTTTTTTTGCCAGTTGCTTTCTTAATTGATGTTTTGGGCGTGGTGCGTTCTTTTTTAACTCTTTTCACAGGCGTGTCCTTGGTAATTTCGATGACATGAGGTTGCTGAACGCCTTTTATAATTTCTTTTAACAGTCTCTCGGTTGGTGCCTCCGCCATTCCTTCAGGTTCTTACACTCCCATATATTGGGAAGGAGCCGCCGTCCCTGTTCTTACACGTTTGACTAAACGTCCCTGCTGCAACGCCATGGGTTTTACGATTTGGACTGCCATGCTATCAGGAATATTTTTATCTTGTAAAATAAGTTGTTGTTCAGCCGCCAAGCGTCCTGCTTTATCTAACAAAGCACTTTCTGTTATTTTTCCTTGATAATAGTTGGAGAGTTGGTTAAATTCGTCGACTGGTACCATCATTACCTCATCCATCTGTAATTTGTCTTAGTGCGGTTTCGTAACAGTCTTGCCAATATCTTGTCTCTTCCCGCACCTTTTCCAATTCAAGTTTAAGACTCTTGAGGGTTTTTTTACCCTCGCTGCAGCAGCGAAACAACGTTATGGTCTCACCGGCTGGTGTAGAATCTAGTTCCTTCTGACACGAAACGCAGAGGTCACTGTCCTTTAAAGCCATGTAGTCTTGGTACAAGGCATTGTACTTTCGTTGTAAAGACAGTATCAGTCATATCCTTCGAATTGTCGGCTCGCTTGTTAGCTTCTTGCAATAACCCAATGAGTCTCGACAAACTAGAGTCAAGTTTACCGTCTGATACTACATCCACACCTTCCAGAGGATAGCCGTTTTGATCTCTCGTTATCAGTGAACACATTTGTAACATTCGTTTAATCCCTGCCAAAATCCACTACCTGTCTGACTTTTGAGATGTTCTCTCCGTCGTTTCAATGAGTTTCTGCGTTTACTCAATTCTCGTAGCACTTTCTTATATCGCTTTAACTTATGGTAGGTCCCAGGTCTAATGGGGATCTTTCGTTTCATTAAATTAAGTACCATTTCACTGATGGCGTTAATTTGGTCTTTGTTCGCAAGATCCAACATGACGTTTCGCCGTTTGGCATTGGCTTCCCGTAAAAGACTTTGTAGAAACGTCTGGTTACGTTCGAAGAGACCCATGATATCATATGACACAATACTCATTATGACAACGCCTTTTATTTTAAACACTAAAAGCTTCGTGAACAAACTTGGTAGAATATAATGTAATAAAAGTATCGTAAGTAGGTGGAGTAAAGTCTGTTACAATCCCATCGAGGGTTTGCATTTTGACTAAGAAATGACTCATGTCCTCCGGTCCTCCTCTAGCAAAGTTCTTCAATTCTATCAAGGTTTTTTCATAGGTGGTGTAAGCAAAGCGACACATGTTCATTTTCACGGAGTACTTTTTAAATTCACTCCATCCCTTAATAAATGTGGCGAACGCTGTCAGGCCCACTACAGCATAACTTTCTTCCCACACGGTTCCCACGACAATACTGAGGGCCAATACCAGTAACGTTAAGGCGCTGAAGATAGCATGACATCGTTTGAAATGGTAATACATTTGTAGCCGACACCACCATTGCTTGTGATAGAAAGCGTACAATCCGTCTAGTTGACGCAATTCTTCCGCTGACGTAATGGCTACGTAGGGATCCTCTCCGCTTAACATTCGTACTTTTACAATCATTTTGTCTGACTTCTGCTTCCGACCCTGTATTTATCGTCTTCTTGCTTGTTTTCTTTTGCGGTAATATTTCACATTGTCGCTTATCCCTTTCGCAGCTTGACCCATTAATTTAGCCCCTAATTTTGCAAAAGAGGGTGACGGTCCTGCTAAAAACATACTAGCTCCTTCAGCTATTTTATCTACGAGTCTTGGTTTTCTCCTAAACATGGCTCCACCTCTCTGCCTTCTCTTTTTCTTAGAGATCCTTTTACGTCGAGTACCCATTGTCTTTAATGCAGAACCAAAAGTAAACATCCGTTTTTATTTACTTTCTCCGTTTTCGGGTAATGGCTTCTAGGGCTTTTTTGTGCCAAAACCGGCAGTGGCTCCAGCGGCTCCTAAACCCGCCGCTTTTCCAGCCGCTATTATAGCAGGTATAACTGCTGCTAGTGGTAATATGCCTCCTTTTTGTCGTTTTCTGATACGACGGGTACCCCTTCGTTGTTTTCTTTGTCTTCTTTTTCGAACGGTCCTCATGTTTACAATGAATACAAGGATTTAATCTGTCTCTTTTATAGTGTGTTGAACTGATAACAACGCATGAACCCTTCGTCTTTTAATACATGACTAAGTATGCGCTGGTCATCTCTGCTGGCTGGATGAAGATCTAATAACATGTACGCAAAGGGTCTCTCATTGGTCACTTTGCGAAACGCCTCCATGACTTCTCTAAATTGGGTGGGAAACGATTGTTGTAATAAATTCCTTAATCCCAATTGGTCACGCGGATTTTTAAACGCTGCAATGTAATGGGCATTTCGCGAAATAGTCTTGGCAAATTTTCCTGCAGGAAACAAATCCTGACACAAGTAAATCACTGTAATGTTTTGATGATGTGAATGTTTCGTAAACAAGTCCAATACGTTTTTATCGTTGCTCCCTTCATCCATTAAATCATCCAGAACTAAAATGCCTCCTTTAGGAAACCATCTGGGTAATAGATTACTGTCTGGAATGCCTTCGTGAAAATGAACACCGCCTTTTTTCAATGTTTCAAATCCATGTTGCCACGATCCATAACAGTAATGAATACAGCAGGGAGGGGTCGCAAACAGATCGGGGTTCTCTAGTAAGAGTCGAGTAGTAAACACAGTTTTTCCACAACCCGAAGGACCTGCTATCATTAAACTAGTAGGGGTATTAAACTTAAACGCTTTACGTCTTTCCATGATGACACGCCGTTTTAAACTAACCACATTTTTATTTCAACTTTCCTTAATATAAATGTAACAAATCGTAAATGCCGTGGGGGCGTGACTTCCACGTGTCCTGCTGACACGGGGTCTCACAAATCTCTTTCCATGCTAAGGCGTCAATAATTCTATGCTTTAACCAACGACCGACTTTACGGTCATTCCCTACAAAGTCATGGCTACTAAATAAATCTAAAAAATCGTTCATGCTATGTCCGTTGGCTTTGTAAACTAAAAACATCAAAGCGTAATCGCCGCAACTCTGACTAAACAGCGATTGTAATGACTTTTCATTGACTAGTTGGTACTTGAAATGTCTTTTTATCCATTCTTTGATCGGGTCAGCGGTTCCGTACACGTCCAAAGACACCCCATAACTATCCATCACTTGACATACATTTCCCTCGGTCCATAAAGCAATCCAATGACGGCCCGGTTCATGATCTGGGTCTGTATTAACAATGTACGCTGTGGGACCTTCTTTTAACACAAGCGATGGTAATTTATCGCAGGGCACTGTACGGTAAAACACTTGAGATAGTTTAGGATCTGATTGAGCTAAGTGATCCAGCTGAAAATTGTTCAGGGCGACCTTTTCCATCTTTACTGTCGGTACACGTCGTAAATGACCGTCTTGTTGCTATTGATTTCTAGCAGATTTTCAAATTCTCCGTAGATTAGCACTGTGAGGTTTACTCCAGGGTTTTGTCCGAAGCGGATCACGATACTAGTCTCTCCTGTCTGTACTGGGTTCAATACATGACTGCTGGAAAGTCCATTGGCTGTGTTATTAAATACAAACAGAGTACAATTTTTTCCTCGCCCCCAGTCCTCCGCTCTGACCATGTTCCCCTTTCTCTTGGTCAAACATTCGGTGGCTTCTAGAAACCGATGATAGCCTCTCAGATCTTTGCTGCTGTTGTCATGATTCAACTCTAAGGTTCTGTAAGGGTACTCTTCACCTCTCACCAACTGTTTGATGCTTGTGATATTAAAGGTCTTGTAGGAAAATGGATATTTGGTTACGCTACCGTTGAATGCTGTTTGATTCAACAAAGCCACCACGACTCTGTTGGGTAGTTGATTGTGAAAGATGTTGTGGGCCTCAAACACTTGACTGTCATTAGCATGATTGTAGGTCCTGATTTCACTTCTTACCACCGGGTAAGTCACCTTTTTAGAGCCTGTAAGCTGAGTCATCAGACTTCTGTACACTGAAGGTTCTACTTTCTTTTGACACAAAAACAGGGTGACTTTTAAATCGTCAGCGGTAATGTCTCGAATGTGTCTAGCTCCTCCATGTGTCTGGCTCCAAATCTCGTGACTGTTCAAGTACATTTGAATTTGTATCTGTACACCTGGTACCAAGAGCTTGCTTAGGTTAAACACTTCCAAGTAAGGTTTAAATCTTAAAATCACTCTGTTTCCATCGAGAAACTTTGCTCTTGATAGAACCCAGGCTTGCTCGTCCGCCGGCAAACCTCCGTTATCTTCATGACCCACGTTCAGCTGGTTCACTGTTAAGGCATGATCGGACTGGTCTCTTATGGCCAAACCATTAAACCATCCTTCTGGTTTAAGAATCGTTTCCCCATCATCTCGATCATTGTTTAAGACAGTATCGATAAACGACTTGTGGTGATAAGTGTCCGTTTGCGGACTAATCAAAGTGCCGTTCAAACGCACATTGATCTGTTTGAAAATCGCATGTGCTATGTTATTGCAGAGGCTGACTTGGGTCGCTGCCAAAATGTCGGTATTGTTGTCCAACTTCAGTCTTAGATCCAGTTCAAAGTAACTGTTACTCAAATCGATGAAATCTTCCTGTGGATCGATTTGAAAGTCAATGGGGTGAACCCCAGTGGTGAAAGGGTTGATGGGAACGAACCGTGAAGCCGTCAAACTTAAATCAGTAGGCGGCACATCAAACAGATCCAACATTGGATTTTTAACGCCAGCCGAACGAGCATGTGTGATTAATTGAGTCATCGTCTTCGTCGTCTTCTTCTTTTTGCTTTCAAGGCGCCCTTCACCCAACGATAGTCAGGTAATTGTGGTGTGCCCATAAACAGAGAACCCCCTTTATACACTCTCCGCGTCTTACGTCTGTTGTTGTAGTTAGGTAATCGATGCACACGCCTTGAGTAAATTGGAATCTTTTTAAAATCCAAACAGATCTTTACGAACTTTTTTTTTCACGGCTTTATTTAGTTCCTCCGCTGCTTTCCTCTTCAAAGTCTTTTTCGCTGCAGTGAGACCTCCTTTCCAATTAACGTTTTTGCCTTTGACGCCCTCTTTTAAACCTTTTATACCCGCTAACGTCACATCTTTTAATATGGTGGGTCCTACATCCTGAATGGTTTCCATACTGTGCCTACTAATCCGTAACCATCCTGCTTTCTACGAATTTCTGGATGAAATCGTACTAATCCGCTCCCGATCATATTTTCTTAAAATGAAATGTCACTGTAGTCACGCCGTCTCCAAACTCTGTTAAAGCACCACTTGCTTCGGCGACTTGTATCTGAATTATGTCCAATAACTCTTTACGCAGTGGTATATATTGCATATGAGTCGGTTCGAAGTAGTGGGTACCTTTCCCTTCACGTTTGTAGTTCACTTCACGTATAAAATCTGTTAATTGATCTCCCAACACGCTACTCCCGCCTACATCGGAGTAAACGAACAATGAACGCATAGAAGGACCAAAAACATGTTTGAAGGCATAATTGAGATTGACAAATCGCCAGTTAACGTCTAAACTGAGTCGAATGTAGTTACTCAAGGACCCATTTGGATTTCTAGGAATAAGCCAGTAGGCTTTTTTGTATTGTGAGGCTGCAAGATCACCATTTTGATTAAATTTTGTTTTAATGTCGCTTGATGGAGGGAGTGTATCACCTCGTAATTCCATGACAAGGTTGGGTCCTAATTTAACGGCAAACTGTGGTTGGTTTCGCTTAGATCATTCTCGAACCATCCCATTTCAATGGCTAACTTTTTGTTAAGAAGTATAGCGGGAGACTTCCAACCATCAACGCCATATAGATTTCGTCCAAAGTCGTGAAATTCCACATCGCTACAATCTAGAACGATATCGTTGTCCACTGCTTTAAACTTGGGGTAGTAAGTATAATGGGTCGACACATTATTGTTTATCCATTCTCTTCCAAACTCTCTGTTAGGCCTTATATCCTCTTCTACTCGTTTCTTTCTAAACCAATCGAGCACCGCAATCATAAAGTCAAGTCCTGACATCATGTTTATATCAACGTGATCATTTATGTCACTTAAACGAAACGAGGCTAACAATTTCTTCTTTGACAAATGATTACTTGAAGCAGCAGAGAACCATGAAGCATACAAGAGAGGTTCATCGCTGGTTAACCACGAAGGAAACGCAGTTTTGGGGTCTGGAACGGAAATACTGGCCAAGGCCACTTTCCAGCCTCCCTCTAATCGTAAAGGTCTTGGCAGTCTTACTTTAAAATTGTTGTTTACATTATTGGGAAACTCTTGCAGACTACTGTGGCTCGGGAGGGTTAGGTAAAAGTCGTCTTTCATTCTTGAAATGATATGTCACTGTTGTCACACCTTGTCCAAATTGAACCAAGGAACCACTTCCTTCAGCGACTTGTATCTGAATTATGTCGAGTAACGCTTTACGCAGCGGTATATAATGCATATGAGTCGGTTCAAAGTAGTAGCTGCCATTTCCCTTTCGTTCGTAATTGACTTCGCGGATAAAATCTGTTACTTCATTTCCCAATACATTACTAGCTCCTACATCCGAGTAAACAAACAAAGATCGCGTAGAAGGACCAAATACATTGTTAAATGCAAAGCCCAAATTAATAAATCGCCAACTCACTGACAAACTCAAGCGAATATAATCCATCAATCTTCCGTCTCCCCATCGTGGAATGATCCAGTACCTATTTGAATGCGTTACGCCTGAGTCTTGACCGTCGGAGGTAAAGTGAGATTTTATGTCAGCGGTTGCGGGTATTTCGGGACCGTTTAATTTTATGCTGAGGTTAGGTCCTAACTTGATAGCAAACTGAGGGTCTGATTCGTGAAGGTCATCTTCAAACCAACCCATTTCATACGCTAACGTTTTATGAATCCATATTCCAGGGTTTTTAAAACTGGTCTTCCCAGTTCCAAACTCTGTAAATTGTATCTTGGAGGTATCGAGGATGATATCATTGTCTCCTACGATAAACTCGGGGTGGAAAACTTTAGCGCCGGTAGGTGATCCTGTGAGCCAATGTGGATACAATCTGGTTTCAATAATAATCTTTCGCATATGTTCTACTAAACCTCGGAGAAAGGTGTGTCCTGTCATGACGGATAAGTCAACATGTTGTTTGATATGGGGTAATTTAACATTGGTTTCGAAGCCTATTTTATTCGTCGTGTTGTTTTTTTCAACATAATAACACGATATAGTGAACAACACCAAGTCTTCTCTTAACCAAGTAGGTAACGCATTTTTGGGGTCTGGGATCGAAATACTCGCCAATGCTACTTTCCAGTCTCCGTCGTCCAAACGGATCAGTTTTGGTAGTCTGATTTTGAAATTGTTGTTGGTATTGTCTGGAAATTCAGCCAAACTACTATGACTTGGTAACGTGAGGTAAAAATCATCTTTCATCTTGACCTTTCTCACTCCAACTGTCGTCAATCGGTGTTTACACAACTTATAAAGGTTGACTTTTGAATTTTATACAAATTTATGTAAGTTATTACAACGGATTTTATTAAAAACAAAACAAATAAAAACGGATTTTATGTAAGTTATAAAAATTAAAAACAAATATTTAGTTATGTGACAAACTTAAAGGTTGGATTTTCACAGACACAGAGTTTAGTTTTAAAATGATTTATTATTATCCTCCTAAAATTACACGCGGGACATGTTGTCTCTCTTACTGAGGATAGCCCTTTTTTATTTCACTAGACGTTTCTCTATCTAGCTGTTATATTTGACGGGCCACCCTTTCCAATTCACCAAGACCTTATTTCCTTTTCGTTTCATTCTAAAGATGTTGTCATCCGTAACGGTGACTTTTTGTAAATCCTGCTCGTAAAACGTGCCTTCCAGAGGTGTTCCGTCCCATTCTTCTATTTTGTAATTAGGAATAGTTCCTTTGTTGACTTGTCTCACGACAAATACTTCTTCGGTCCAGCCCGGTAAATAACCTTTCTTAAATGGCCTAAATTTTTTGTTGAGTCTCACACGATCGCCGACTTTCAACGTTCCCACTTTCCGTTTCATTGCTTTACCGTACAAATTCTCCCATACTTGTTCACTATTGGCTAAGGTCACCTGGTCCGGCGCCATTTTAATACTTCGATGATAAGAACGGTTGTAACTTTTCACCAACGCTGGTAGCACGGGAACAAAGTTTAATGTATTGTTAGTCGTAAAATAGCGGTACATGCGCTGTTTGAGCGTACGATTAAATCTCTCGACCACGCTTGCCTTCGCATCCCCGTTGGTTGAAAAATGATGTATATCATAACGTTTAAGTAATTGTGCAAACGTTTTATTATAAAATTCTCTTCCGTCATCTGTTTGTAAGTTGATGGGGGCTCTGCCTTGGTTTAAAATCTTTTCAAAGGCCTCTGTCACCGCTTGCCCTGTCTTATTTTTAATCGGTTCCACCCAGGCATGTTTTGAAAATACATCCACCACTGTCAGTAAATATTTGAAGCCTCTGTTGTATTTAGAAATGGTGACGACCTCAATTAAATCAGCGGTCCATTGTTCATCAATACCAAACACCACCACAGGGAGTGTAGGAAAGTTGCGTCGACGCGGTTTGTGTAACGTGTAGCCCAAATCTTTTTCTAGGATTTGTTTAGCACGGTTCAATGAAATACCATTCTCTTTAGCAAAACGTTCAATGCCACCATAACTTCCGGGGCTCTCGGGATCATGATACTGTTCTAACAAGGCTTTGTCTTTCAAATTTGCCATACTTTATAGACACAATCTAACCAGTCGTGAAAACGTTTTTCTCGAACGGACAAGTATTTTCGAAATGCATCGGGTTGCTTTTGTAACCAACATATATAGATGACAAAACGAAACACATTTTTATCCACCCCTGTTTGATCAAACACGTCGACAGGATCTGGGGCAATCGTGTCAGGGATGCGTATACCTTGTCCTCTTTCCTTGTAAATTTTGTTGCATTTGTCTAGCAAAGTAGACCACATCCACTCATCATCACACATGATTACAGAATGAAACAACTTTTATTGGAACCTGACTTTTAGTTTTACAATAGTATTATGTGATTGGCTAAAAAAAGACATGAATAATTCAGACTGTAGTACAAAAAGTACAGCCTCACGGCTCTTCGTCCTCTACCTGACTCTTTATTTCATTCCATTCCTTAATTAACTGCTCCATTGCTACTTTTTGTTCTTTCATATCCAGGGTTAAGCGGGCCATTTTCAGACAGAGTTCCTGGTAATGTGTTTTCACCCAGCGGACCTGTTCTCCCACCAGACGAGTAGCTAGCTTATCTCCAACGATAAACGGTTCCAACAACGCTTTCAAAGCTTCTCTTTCTTCGTACATTAAAAAGTCATTATCCGTCTGATGGATAAGGCAGGTGTGTCTTGCATCAAGCACAGGTTTGGAGCAGGGGGTAAATTGAAAGGCATGCTCTGCTTGGTCGTATCGGACCTGATGCCAATAACGGTCAAACAAGAACACGCGATGACTCGTTTTCATTCTTTCTAGAATAAGTCCGCCCCAGTCTGGTCTCCTCACGAACACGTTGAATGCATGCACGGTATGTTCGTTGTCCGCATAAAAGAAATCGTGGTCTAGCAACACCAAGTCAACCTCTCTACTTTCCGGCACATGTTTGTCAAACGGTTCTACTTCAAGCGACGTCAGACTGTTGATCACCACTTTCACATCTTTGGAGTTGGTGTAGAACGTCATGGTGTTGTTTTTTGACTTGTTTGATTTTCTCCAAAAAGGTCACTAAGGCGTCTTCAATTTCTAAGAAATTACGATCGATACCGTAAAAGTCTAGTTGAGACCTTTCCACAGCACTCAAGACAGCTTTCAAATGAGGTACACAAATGGTTGTCAGCTCCCAATGTTTCATCTTGAAAAATGGTTTGTTGTGTCTGTTAAATACGTTTCATATACCTATTTTCCTAACCAATCAACGTGTAGTTTAAGCGTCAGTGACATCTACTGACCAATGAAAAGTGAGAATAGATGACCCTGCCTAAACTTGTCTAGTTTTGATATCCAATCAGCACTCATTTTGAGCGTGGGTGTAAAGTTTTAGCCAATGAGAAGTAAGTTTAGGCGTGTTTGCCTGAACTTGCCTCGTTTCATGAACCAATCAACGCTCAGTTTAGGCGTCGTTACTCATAACAGCCAATCAACGTTTAGTTTGAGCGTCTTGGTATAAATTTGGACATTTTAAACAACCAACGAGATGTGAGATTAAGCGTCCCCGGTTTGTTACTTTAAGACTCCACCATTTCACTTTTTTATCAGTTCAGATATCAAGTCTAGCCAGAGCTTAAGGAGTTTTCCAAAGGATGGCAGACGATCAACCTGTCACGCTCCCAGAGGCGAAACCTGTTGCAGACCCTACTGGGGAAAGTGGACCAGACAGTTTTGACTTGGACAAGAAAAGAAAACGTAAGGCACCGAAAAAAGTGCCCGAAGCATCCAAGAAGAAAGTGAGAAAAAACCTAACATTGGAACTACCTAAGCCTGAAGGTACTGTTCGTTTTGACACGATTGTATTGGTCAAATGTGGAAAACAACAAACCATGAGGCTTCTTAAGGGTTATTCGTGCAGTGACAGTCTGTTTGCTAGAAAAAGAACCTATCAAAAATTGCGTATGCATCAAAACCATCAGCAACGGAAACTGACGCCGAGACGTTTAAAAATTCAGCGACATGTGCATGACACATTAGCTAAAGTCAACTCATAATGTATTCTATTTTTGAATAGCCTTGCCCGCGATTCACCACATGACACGTGTAAAAGAGGTGCCTCCAGAGCTGGAAGACCAGGGAGTGTCAGAATTTGATATGGAGGCATTTTTGGCCACTATCCCCAGACCACCAGTCAAACAAGCGCCCCAGTGCCCGCGCTGTTTCACAGATATGACGTTTGGTTCTATCCGACATGAAGATGGCAGTCAATGGGACTATTACCGCTGCTCTATGACCCGTTTTGGAACAAAGTGCTACGTCACGTGCGGCAAGGAGGACTTGGCCAATTATTTGAAAGCCGTGGAGGAACAGACCCACCCGTGTTATGTCAAGATTCCCCCAGAAAAATTTAAATGTGCTTGTGACATGAGCATGATATTGTCCATTTCT
>OFEW01000035.1_pt1 | contig 12407 bp, 10 predicted proteins | sample 1521191 | NCBI WGS metagenome assembly OFEW01 (sample SAMN04272335, study PRJEB24112) | coral metagenome | biome: Coral reef; feature: Shallow seawater; material: Coral tissue | host: Coral | place: China: South China Sea | collected 2014
TTACTTCTTCTTGGTCACCTTAGCTTTCTTGGCTGCGGCCGGCTTTTTAGCTTCTTTCTTTGTGCTAGGCTTCTTCGCAGCTACCTTCGGCTTTGTTTCTGACTTTGTTCCCGATGGCTTCTTGACTGGAGGCTTCCTGGACGTAGCTTTCTTGGGTGAGGGATTTTTTCTAGAAGAGATTTTCTTATAAGAAGTCTCTTTCTCGGTCGCAGCTGGTTTCTTTGTCGAAACCTTCGTTGCGGCGGCAGGTTTCTCTGGTTTAGACACCGGCTTTTTACTCGGCGCAGCGGGCTTTTTAACGGGCTTTTTCTGCTCTTTTGGTAGCTTAAATGATCCTGAAGCTCCCACGCCTTTCGTGTGAACGAAGGTTCCATTGACTGTACCCTTCTTCAGAGCTGTCTTGATGTGGTGAGTTGCTGTATCTCCCACCTTGAAGTTGGCCTTAACGTACTTCTCGATCGCTTGGCGTGAAGAACCGTTGCGTTCTTTCAGCGTGCGAATAGCAATCTTGATCATCTCTTCGTATTTGGGATGTTCTGCAGGCGTTTTTGTAATCTTTCGCTTAGCGTTGTCTGACATCTCCTAATATCTGTCGGTCTACTGAACTGTGAGTTGTGTGACTCTTTCCGGAAATTTGAAGCGCGTCGTTAGCATTGCAAGTTTTTTTACTTGTAAATGCGGACCGCAGAGAGAACAAGCCCCCGAAATTTAATTACTAATGTAGGTTGTTATTCTCTATGTGTGTTTGTTTCTTGCAAATGTTTGGAAATAAATTGCCCGGCACACAGTCTTACCCGAGTTTTCCATTGGAATACTTTATTAAAACATTTTTAAGCAGACCGAGGCACAGTCTTATTGCCAACAACACAATAAAACTCGTAAATAGGGAAAGAAGGCTTAGAAAGCAGACTAATCTGTTGATAAAAGGAGAAGAAAATCTCTGAGATCGACAGCAATAATGTTAAAAAATAAATCAGAAACAACAACAATTACAAACAAATATTAAAACACATAAGAAAAAATTCATACATAAATAAAACGCAGTAAATTTGAAAAAAAAAACTACAATTTGAAAAAAAAAACATAATAACGAAGACGTAGGAAAAAAATCTAAGCAAATAAATAAATAAAAGAAATTAATTGATCACTTCATTAATTACTGAGTTAGTTAGTCAATTAATTAAAGCAAAAAAACTGAAAAAAATCTCCTCGGCCCGAGTTCCAATCTCGATCGGGGGAGAGGTTATTCGGCACCCCAGGCCGTTGGAGAATAACCCCTTTAATAACATATCGAGACTCGAACTTGTGGCCGCCAGATGACACGGGTGGATTTGCCGCGCGCCTGCTCATCCGCCTGAGCCATCTGACTTTCTCTGGAGTTGATAAGGAAAAGAGAAAAGGTGTTTAGTTTTTAAAAATATGCTTATTTCCGGTTCCGCTTAGTCAGATACAATGAGCAGCTCATCCCAGCGGACCACATAGAAATCCCTTGGGTTGTTAGTAGGCCAGCACGTGTAGTGTACAGCACGTACTGACATGCTAATTTACGGTTCCGCTTAGTCAAAGAGTGGCAATGTATTCTGCTAGTTATAGATCTGATTCTAGAAAGTCAAGCATTATTCATTACGCGTTTTTCTTTAAGCCGAAATTGAGCAGTACTCTTACAAGGTTCGACATTCATCACGTAAAGACATTCATTGTTTCAAAACTCGAAATAAGCCTTATACTGTTATTATCATTCCGTTTGTTTTTTTCACGGTTTGTTCTTTCGTTCGTTCGTCCTTTCCTTTTTTATGTTTCTTTGTTTCATGCTTCTTCCCTGCACATGTTTGTTTCTTCTTTTTCAACACAGCTTTGGCGTGAGGAAAAACGAAGGTGGGACGAGTTGAGACAGAGGATTACTTAAAGTTAAGGGGGTAACAATTTATTGGTCATTGACTTTTTCTTCAAGTGGTGGCTCCTAAAGGAGCCGTTTAGGTTTTTGAAGTATGCGAAGCATAATGTCACTCAAGCACGCTCGCCTCTGATTCGCCTGGCCAACTGAATATCTTTCGGCATAATGGTGACACGTTTGGCGTGGATAGCGCACAGGTTGGTATCCTCAAACAAGCCCACTAGATAAGCTTCACTAGCCTCTTGGAGAGCTAGAACGGCAGAGCTTTGAAAGCGCAGGTCCGTTTTGAAATCCTGCGCAATCTCTCGCACAAGACGCTGAAAGGGCAGCTTGCGGATGAGTAGTTCCGTAGATTTCTGATAACGGCGAATTTCTCGGAGAGCAACTGTTCCAGGTCTGTAACGATGAGGTTTCTTGACACCACCTGTAGCAGGAGCGCTCTTGCGGGCAGCTTTTGTAGCTAACTGCTTACGAGGAGCTTTACCACCAGTTGATTTTCGAGCCGTTTGCTTGGTACGAGCCATGACTGAAAGTAGAGAGTTGACGTTTTCAAACCGATCTAAAAGTTTTGATTTCTATCAAGACCTTTGAGCAAAATCGATTTATAACCGATAACCCGTAATCTGATTGGCCGATTAATCACGCATTTGATTGGCTGTGAGAAATTTGCTTTTCTGTTTGTGAAGAGATGCGTCTGAGATTTCGATCTTTATAGGCACGGCTCGTTGCTTGAAATTTCAAAATAACTTAATAGCAAGCAGAATATAACGGAATTGTAGTCACTTTGATTCTTTTTATTACTTTTGAAGCCTGACTTTGTTAACCGAGAAATGAGAATTTCACGTATCAGTTTTCCTTAACGGGCAGGTAAATTATCTACAGAAAGACAAGCCCCCGCATAAATATTAATAAGACTGTCGGCAAAGCGTTCGGCTTTCCTTTGTTTGGAAAGTTATGTTTCCCGAGAGGTTCAGCCAGACAACTTAAGGCGCCAGCGAATTCACCAGGGTTTGTTCACTCGCAGTTTCGCTGCTGGATTATCAAAACCAAATCATGTCTGGACGTGGTAAAGGAGGCAAAGGTCTAGGAAAGGGCGGCGCTAAGCGTCATCGTAAAATTTTAAGAGACAACATCCAGGGCATAACCAAGCCAGCTATCCGTCGTCTAGCTCGCCGCGGTGGTGTGAAGCGTATCTCTGGGCTGATCTACGAGGAGACTCGCGGAGTCCTGAAAGTCTTCCTTGAGAACGTCATACGTGATGCTGTGACCTACACCGAGCATGCCAAAAGAAAGACAGTGACAGCCATGGACGTGGTCTACGCACTCAAACGCCAAGGACGTACTCTGTACGGATTTGGTGGTTAGCGAAGTGCATGACTTCCCTCACCAAAAAAAAAAACGGCTCCTTTAGGAGCCAACAAGTCTAACGAAAGTCCCGACCAGCAATAAATTCGATATATTTTTAACAACAACTCGAACAACAACAGATTTACGGTGCGCTTTAATTTTCTTTAATCTTCATTCGCTCTACTGCGTTACTGGTGTAAGGTCGCGCAGTATAACAGAAGTAAAGAGTTGCAATAATAATTGCCAATATCTTTTTCAAGATCAAGGTACTTGTTAGATCTTGTTAAGTGTTGGATTTTAGGCCGAGTAAGAGCTCAAATATGATGTGTGTTTCTAGAGATAACTCTGTTGACAATTTTATGCTGCAATGGTCTTTTATTAAAAGTAGGGAAATGAGATGGCAGAGAAATATTCCTTGGGCTGAGAGTAGGTTAAGAACCCTGATACATAGTAAACAAGTTTAATGCCGGCCAGACATTTCCATTGCCCTTCCGCTTTTCCTTTATTCCTGGTCGATCCGACCACTGGGCCCCGTTTCTCGAAAGACCCGGTAACTTAACGGGCCCGAATTCAAAGTCTAGAGAAAAGTAGGCTGTGTTCTGACCTCTAATAAAGTTCCTTTTGTTTATTTTGCTGAAAACTTCCCTGTACAAGTGTCAAAACTTTTGAAACTCCCATCTGGAATGGAAAACTAGACAACTTAACGGGCCCGGTAATTACCGGCAGCTAAGAGAAACGGGCCGCAGGAGCACTAGACAACTTCTGGAACACTCGGACGGTACTTGTTAGATCTTGTAATAAAGGCCGTGTACAACATGCAAGCCACACAAGAGAGAATTTACATTGTATGTTGTGGGTTTTCAGAGTGACTGTTACTACTTTTGTGTCGGCAGAGTACGCGAATCACTTACCTTTTAATTAATTCGACTGTTGAGTTACTTTCATGTGATAGTTTTAAGCTCATAAATAAACTTAACTTGCAATTGCCTGTCTGTTTAAAACTAACGCGCGCATGCCTGACTATTGCACGCCTTGTGTTTCCTTTTTTTTTTTTTTTTTTTTTTTTTTTTTTTTTTTTTTTTTTTTTTTTTTTCGGTCTCTTAATTTCTCTGTCTCCCTCCCTCTCTGTCTATGCGTGGTAGCTCAACTTTACTATTTTGTTTTGTAGTTGATGCCGTTGATGACAATGCCTAATAGGAGGTGGTTTTTCAAATCTACGAGGCCGCTTATATTTCTATTGGGACATGACTTTGGTCAACATTTGGTGGCTCCTAAAAGAGCCGTTTTGAGTTTGTTATTAAGCTGGGAGCTTAATGTTGTTTCTTCTCCGCCTTTTTGGGCAAAAGCACTGCTTGTATGTTGGGAAGAACTCCACCCTGAGCGATAGTCACGCCAGCAAGAAGTTTGTTTAACTCTTCATCGTTTCGAACGGCTAACTGCAGGTGACGAGGGATGATCCTGGTTTTCTTGTTGTCTCGAGCAGCATTCCCAGCTAATTCGAGTATCTCAGCACTCAGATACTCGAGTACGGCAGCCAAGTAGACTGGAGCACCTGCACCGACACGCTCTCCGTAGTTGCCTTTGCGAAGGAGACGATGGATACGACCAACAGGAAACTGAAGTCCTGCCCGGGATGAACGGCTCTTTGACTTAGTGCCAGGAGCTTTGCCTTTTCCTCGACCTGTCATTTTCACTTTTTGAATGTTATCTTTTTCCCTGGCACAGTTGGGTTGAACGATTTTGTTGTAGTCTAGTCAGCCCAAAACTGTGGCGCGAATTTTATTTCACTTTCTTCAAGTCAGAGGATCAAAATGCACCAATCAAAATCGCGTTGTACTCCGAACAAAAGATAATTAACATACAAGATGGGCTGTCGGTGGCGTCGGCCAATAGGCAGTTGTCACTTAATGAAATAACCAATAGGGGAAAGGCAACTTCGATCCGCATACTAATTAATCTTCCTGGTTGATTTGTCATAAATAGCAGTTAAGTTAGCCTGGCATGTTCAATGCTGATCGCATCAGATCATATACAATTTCACACAATCATTTACAAAAGTGCGATAAACATGGCACCGAAAGTTCCGGCAGCAAAGAAAGGCGAGAAGCGAGCGGGAAAAACTAAGTCGGCCTCAGTGGATGGTTCGGTCAACAAAAAGAGGAAGGGAAAGAGAAAGGAGAGTTATGCAATCTATATCTACAAGGTCCTTAAGCAAGTCCATCCCGATACGGGTATTTCTAGCAAGGCCATGGGTATCATGAACTCGTTTGTGAATGATATCTTCGAGCGTATCGCCACCGAGTCTTCCCGCCTAGCACACTACAACAAGAGGTCCACCATCAGCTCCCGAGAGATTCAGACGGCCATCAGGTTGCTGCTGCCCGGAGAACTTGCAAAGCATGCTGTCAGCGAGGGCACTAAAGCTGTCACCAAGTATACCAGCAGCAAGTAAACATCGACCCTAGGGTTGATTCACTTCAAAAAAGGCTCCTTTAGGAGCCACCAACTGTCATAAAAAGCAATGTCCAACGTGGTAGTTATTAGCCCCTACTGTTCCTTTAAGAGCCACAATACACAAAGGTTTCTTTTCAGATCTTGATAAATATCAGCTTTAAGACAAATATCAGATTTATGAGAAATACATACATGCGTACAGTGTTTGTATTTGCTTTCGCAATTAATGCCCCAGTTCAAGTTCCTTAAGCTATTTTTTTGTTTTTTTGTTCAAAAGATGAATCCAAACGATAGCTGGTAGCTTTTTACGGAAATTTGCCGTTTAACGTCGACCATTATAACAGTTGCCGCGAAACGAACAAAACCAGTGGCACTTTGTGTGATGTTTTTCGCACGCGCGAAATTGCACAGGCAGTTTCCGCGCGCGCTTACTTTCGTTTGTTACGTTGCTATGAACACTCGCGCGAACTATCACATAACGGTTTTCACATTGAACAAGGCCTGTGCCCGCAACGTTTGGGATTTCACACAACATGATGAAGCGTTGACATTTTTCTACCTTATCAGTTTTCAGTTTTGGGCGTCCTTTGTTTTCCATAGCGAACTTTGTCCGAGCGCGCTCGTGCATTTCAGTACATCCTAGGGACGAGCATCAGACAACAAACTTATAAAACAACACTCAAGATCTAGTCTGTTTTTTTTTTTTTCTTTTTAGATATATCCTACGTATTATTGACAACAACAATTTCTTTTGCGCCTTTGGTGCGTTCATAATCTTCGTATTTATTTATTTATCTATTTATTGCATTTTTTTTTTTTTTTTTTTGTGTGTGTGTGTGTGTGTGTGTCTTCCTCTCTGCCAATTCATCCTATTATACGCTATAAGACAGCATTTGAAAGGTTTTTTCTCCGTTTACCATCAGCTGATAATCAATTACATCTTCTTACATGAGAGGTGATGGTGTTACATGTGATACAAGCACCACTCTCCTTGGAAGCCTGTTTTAGCCGGTTTCAGAGACAGTGTGTCATTTGCTATTGAAAACAAGAGATTATTATCATATTCTCTTGCTCAAAATAAATCGACAAAAGCAGCCTATTCCGCCTTATCTCGCGGAATAAACATTGAAAACTGATGGTGTGAAATGGCTTTTAACTATTCACAACAACTCTTACAGAAAACGCCACATAGCGAACTAGGTATTCGATTAAGTAAGATAACACGTGAAAAGCAAAGCTGAAAATTGCAATTCCAAAAATGACCAAAAAAGGAATGGAATACATTTGACAGAGCTTCGCCAAGGTCTCGTGCTTGACTCGGGCTTCAGATTGAGTGGAGCGGGTCCACGCGTACAGGGAACACGCGTGTTACGATTGAACTCGCCTTGAGGTTGCAGGGGGCTAATTATCTCAGGAATTCACGGATGGCAAGATTTAATTCCATGATATAGCTCGAAGTGAAGGAAAGACGAAATAATGCCTATCCTTAATTGAACAATCTGGAACGATAGGCTCCAAAAATTGCAGCCTACGTCATTTTTATCGAGGTGGGAAAGACCAGCCTAAGGGCGCGTTCGTTTGGGATCAATCCGGAATAAGAATAATTAGAATAATGCTAGTAAGCGTTTGATTGGGAGCTATTCTCATTCTGGAATACCTGCAGAATAGCCGGAATACATTCCGGAATATATTCTTATTCCAGAATATCCCAAACGAACGCGCTCTTACATAATTTATTTACATTTAATTATTAAACATGGCTGAATAAAATATTATAACGTAAGTCCGCTAACTCCCTTTTTATAAGTAGACCGGTTCCAGTCAGGAAAGAAAAAAACATTACTTGCCTAACAACCCCTTAATCAAGTCATATATGCCTGACCGGACGATAAAGGCCAAAAAAGGCTAATGCAAATGCATTAGCTTAGGTGGATTGGATATTCCAAGACAATTCATTGAACAACTTATAAATTTACCTGAACTGGATCTGCTTTCAATCCAGTCACTGAGCCACTGTTAAACTTCTCTACTAAAAATGTTTTTACTTCTGGCGTCATCCGGACGATCTTTGGCTTTTTCTTTAATGCCCATCCAGCACTTAGAAGTGGACCTGATACATAATACGAATCTGCCTGGTATGTAGTGTTGCTTGCACCTTTTGGTTGGACCACAATTGAGCTCACACCAGTGACTTTCTCCGCCCACTTTGTTCGAATAATGTCGTATGTTGACTCGCACTCAGCAATTCTTAGATGTTCTCCAGTGTCCATGTGACTTTGAACTTCTGCTTCGGTCACAAAGACTTTAACACAGCCGGCCTCTTCACATGCAAACAGATTCTGGCCATTAGCCTTACACTTGAAAGATGCAGAGCCTAAAGTGGTCTTGCAGGAGAAAGGTTGAATAACTCGAAGACACGTTTCTCTTTGTTCCTCCTTAACAAGATCTTCGTAGGCAAAAAGGCGCCCCTCTCCAACACCAAACGCACGCCAAGCACGTATACCTTTCTCTTCATAACGGAAACTGCTGTAAAAGCTAATGCCTTCCCATTTTACAACCCCTGTCTCCTTAAGACCATTAACTTCCACAACTGAAACTCGACAACCCTTTATCCCGCCGCTAGATTCAAGGGCAGCTTTCAAATCTTCAGCAAAGACCACATCGTGCTTTTCGTTTACATAGATTCTAACATGGCTCTTCATCGATGCAATTTTTCTGTCGCAAATACCTTTTCCAGACTGGGTCTCCGAAAAGTCATACCGTTCAATGTCAATCCCGACTCGCACCCCAATGTCTCTCAAGCTAACAAGGTAGGCCCCGTTATGGTAGCACCCGGCGTTGTCTGACTTCAAAAACACTTTCTTTATCTGGGGTCTTTCTTCTTTGATTGTGCGCAGCACATGTTCACAAATTGAAGCAACTGCAAACCAATTCTGTTGGCAATCGTTAAATACATGCACAAAAGACTCTACTTCCATCATTCCGTCTTCTTTCTTCGCAATAACGCAGGTGACGTGCCAACTCTTTCCTTTTTTCCCAAAAAAGTCAGTCATTTGCTCGCGAAATTTCAGTGGTAGGAATTTCATTGCCCAATCGAGAACTAGCATGGCACTTTCTCTGTCCAAACCAGACAACACTTCATGTTTAGCTCTCTCCTGGTTTATTGTTCGCAGTAAGTGAGCTTTCCAGGCGTTTACACTTTCAACAGCATGTTGCACTTCAAATTGAATGTTTCCTTTCTGAGTTTCGGTAAGGATAGTGCCTGATTGAGATAATTTCTTAGTTATCTGTCCCAAAGTATTGCTCAAGTTCAGACATCTGTCGCAAACAGCATCGTGATTATGACTGCAAGGCGAAGAAAAGCTGGGTTGACTTGGGTCACTTAAACTAAAGTACAAACAGTGATCGGGACAGGTTTCTTCGCCACCAATGTGTGCTTGATATTCGTTCTTTAGGTATCTCTTGCCATTCTTGAGGTTAGCTTTCATTTCTTTTGACCAGAATCCATCAACGCCATTTTGCTCCAGTGTTTCCACAGCTTCTTCTAGAACGTCGAACGCCTCTGAACCTTCTGTCGACACATAATCAAGTCCTTGTAAAGACTTCTGTTGAGATGCTTGGCAAACTTCGAGAATCCGAAATAGCGTCCTCTCCCCGACAGGCTTGAAGCCACTCTCACTACAAAAAACCAAGTATTGCTTCACTATTCTGGAGGGAATGACAGTTCTTATTGAATTTGGTATCATGATTTGCTCCCCTGAATCAAGCTTAAGCTTTCGCGTTCCATAGGCAACGTCTTGAAGAAAACATGGCCTCGAAATAAAGTCCAAAAAGTGGTCAGTTTTAACTGGATCCAATCTGGTGCGGTGTATTGGCCGAGAAATGGACGGCATTCCTTTCCCGTTAATTGCTGCGTGGAGTCGAGCTTGATCAATTTTCCACTTGGTAATACCAGGAAGAAGTCGCTTTAATTCTTCCTTTGAAAATGAGCCAGAAAATATTGAAAGAATCTGCAGTCGAGTCTGGGAAGTTTCTGCTTGGTTGTATGCTTCTACAAATTCGTCAACTAGGCGTGTTTCCCATTTTTTTGGTTCCGCTGGACACTCAGGCTGGTACAAATTGCCAAATTTTCTCTCTTGAAACGCTTTCCAAACCAACCCTTCCTGGCCAGGTGCAAGAACAAAGAGAGTTGTTTTAATTATGTCTTGCAGCTTTTTCAGATAGTAGGACTGCTGTCTGTGAGAGACTTCTTCCCAATGAAAATTGAGAGTTGATGCCACTGGACTGCACCTCCCATCGGAGATTTGCTCTAGGGTCTCATTAAGGGCAGCTCTTTTATCCTGTTGTGCTTGGAGCTGATCCTCCCAGATGCTGATGTCTGCTTCGCTTTGGCCAACGTCATTAAGTGAAAATTCAAGAGCAGAAATGCGAGCATCTTCGTCTCTCTATTGAAGGACAATACCATTTATATTTTACTTTATACTTCTTTGTTTATTGAAAAAGTTTATCAGTAAAACATAGCTACATAACTAGAAATAAACAAGTATTCCTATGCACATAACACGTGCTAAATTGATACTTCAAAAACAGGTACAGTGGACTCTCTCTAACGCACACATCTATAAGACGGACAACTCTTTATGATGGACACCTGTTGTTGGTCCTTGCCGTTTTTAAGTCATTTCACTGCAACTTAACTCTCTTTAAGAGGGAAAACCGTTAACGTATGCTTGAAAAGTGGTTTTTGCAGTGGATAATACTTTAAAATGATAATGTAGGTGCTGGATATGACAGCAAAAGTACTGCTCCCTCAGAAAAAAAACAGGTAAGCTAAATATTAGTTTTGTTCCAGTTTACAGAGTATGCGAAAGTAAACGACTTGAAACGTACCTACTAACTTAAAGCAGGCGAATATTCATTACGTCCAGGTCCAGCTTTTATGTTATCTCAGAGTTACTCGTGTCACGTTACCTCTACGGCTCTACTTTCTGTAAGTCGGGCACCTCTCTAAGATGGACAGCCGAGGTCGGTCCCTAAAGGTGTCCGCCTTAGAAAGAGTTGACTTTACCTCCGTATATTCACTTTCATCTTGACTGTCGGAAATATCTACTTTCTCAGGACACGGCTTTCTTTCTGGTATGATCAGCATATGCTGCTCTTTAGTTTCTTGTTCCTTATAAAGAAATGCAAAGACATGTTTAAAATCGATAAGGCCGGCTTTCATGGCTTGCTTTCCAGTTAGCTACAATGCCGTTAGAGGTGTTACTCACGTCTTCGTCAGTGGGCTGGTTATCTTCATGCCTTGTGATATCTTCATCCACGCATTCACACACCTTGCAAAACAGATGAAAATACAAAGCCTTTAAAAAAAAGCCACTCCGAGTAGCATGAATTCATGGGCGTCATTTAATTAGATTCATTTCTTTCTCGGTGTTTGAAGCCTATAATGAAACAATCGCACTCGTTTTTGATATATTACTTCAAATATTTTGATAAACCACAGCAGTTCGTTGCTGCTGAGAATTATTGACTTTAAAGGCAATTCATGCAGAGCCAACATAGAATTATCGCAAGTGAAGGGGAATGTTAAAACAAATTAATGCTCGCGGGTGTAAAACAAGAGGCAGTATTGGTAAAACTCTCTAAAATTCTACATCAAAACATATTAGAGGCGATTTACTATCCAACGCTCGAGTTCACTCACAGCCGGATGGGGCTAGTCAGTCCCTGAACTTTCTCTTTTCCACCTTATATAGCCATTGAAACCAGGTAGGAGAAGAGAGAGTCTAGGAGGACTCGATCGAAAGACGACATTCCCTTCCCTACCGTAGGCAGAATAAAAACCACACATGTCAGCTGTTTTACAAACAACTACGAACTTAAGTTTTAGAGGATAAAATTCAACCGTGTAGCCGTGTTCTAAAACATTGTCACTGAAACAAACTTAACAAAAAGCTGGGCGCCGGCACTGCAGCCAAACTAAAAGTAGTTCACCCAGTGAAAACTTGTCATTTGTACTTATTGACTTGCAGTGGAAGTCAAATGAAATAGCAAGCTCAGACGACGAATGTGTGAGGATCTCCATTCTTTGTACTATCAACAGTTTATTTTAGCAGTTAGTGGTACATGAATATGGTAAGAGCAGTACTGAACTACAATCCCCGTGCGCAGCAGTCTGCGAACACAGAAGGATTTCCGCCATGTTTCATGCCGCGAAAAATATCCCAAAACTGTCTCTGTTCGCAGGCTATGAGCGCGACTCCTACGCAATTTTTGATTGGTTCGTTCTAGCATGCGCATGCAAGTTATCCTGGACTTTCTCTTCTCGCCCCTGGGTTCATTACTCCCTATAAAGCGTGGGAAAGGGAGAGTTCAGGAACTGGACTAGGATATCTACCACAAGCCAGAGATAAGTCGTTCAAAGGCCATTTTTTCAAACCATGATTCAGTGCAATGGCCGTTACGCAACCTGTACGTTTTATCTTTCCAGTGGCTGATTGGACGAAGACTTTTTTACTAGTGAAAGTTTATCGTTCGCGCTCAATTTCAGACATCATAAATGATTGTAAACGGGTTTATTTAAGAATATCTAACCTCTAGAGGACCCTTAGAAGGTTTGACTTCTACGCTAGCTTCTGGTGGATTATTTTGAGGCAGATCGAGGGCTTGGCCGTCTATCGACGAATTCCCTATACCACATATAAAAAAATTC
>OFEW01000036.1_pt1 | contig 12356 bp, 8 predicted proteins | sample 1521191 | NCBI WGS metagenome assembly OFEW01 (sample SAMN04272335, study PRJEB24112) | coral metagenome | biome: Coral reef; feature: Shallow seawater; material: Coral tissue | host: Coral | place: China: South China Sea | collected 2014
TTAGTAACAGCTAAAGTTAAGTTTTACTCGAAAAAAGTTGCGAAAAACTTTTGCCTGCAAGAAATTTCACCGACAATGACGTCAGCCTGAACCATCTTTATAAACCATCCACTTCTTTTTCATAAAAAAAAATTAGCCAATCAGAGCGCGCTAGCATATAGCTATGTTATAAAGCTAACTAGCTCATGCTTAGTGCTAAGCTAAGTGTATGTCCACTGTAAAAAAAGATTTACATTTTTTATATACATGTATATGTAATACAGTGCCGAAATTATGACTTTAAGCTACTCTCTCTCTCTCTCTTACTCTATATACCCGATAATGTATACATTTTCCATTTGCTGGAAAAAAATACTACAAAAACCATAATTGACACAGTTTGGCCACTACAATGAAATAGTTTACATGAAATCTAGAAAGAGCTAACTACCTGCACACACCTCCTCAGAGGCTAGATGCACGCGATAGTAAGAAATAAGCACTTTGTCGTCTCATTTACCGCATTTTCTTTATTGACATTTATCTTTAAATGAGATCAAACTTGTCAAACCACTGCTCAGTCAATATAAGGATTTTAGAATACAACCAGACAACATTCCCCGCATGAAAGATTAATGTTGTCTTACATGTATTACTTTCAATAACACTCTGGTTGAAAAGGTCAGACAAGGCATGGATTCTTGAAGTAAATGATGCCAATCTAACTCTCGGGGCGTGATGGTTGAACTACTTATCACTTGAACGTAATATAATGTATGACTACAAAAATCACAACAAATTTTGCCAAAAAATTTGGGGGTCTCCAAGCTCGAATAATCTCGAAACACCTAGTGTTCCAACCTTGAAAGTCTCTTATCTTTGTTTTACTTTTACTGTTTATTTTCTGCCAGATTTTCACTGATTTTTTACTGCACCATTATCGGACTGTACAAGGATGAGTATCTCATGTGGTTGTCATACCGCGGGTTATCTTCCGTGTTTAGGCGGTCAATATGAAGAAACTCTTGTCTTGCTCCAGTGCAGTCTCACGCTGCAAGTTCAGTTTAAGTCTGTAGGAACTCTCCGGCGTCAGTAGACGAAGTACTTGGAATTAATTATATTACAGGAGCTGAGCCCAAGATGACGATGACATGGCCATGAAGTGGCACTTCACTGACTTCAGAAAGAGGGAAATCATAATGAAAAATCCAAGTGTAACAATCATCAAGCAATATTCCAGAATAAACTCTTGTGTTGAATATCTCCTGATGTGGAGGCATCTGTGGAAACGCTGACTAGCAGAGGAACTCCCTGTATTAGACGAACGCGTTGGCGTCAACCTGTCCATCCTAGTCAAGTTATGATGACTTGCAAACAAATATTCAGCGTTAAAATTGAATTTTGTTTTGTCAGGCAATTCTTGGAGCTTTTGTGCGTTTGCTTCTCTAGTTGTAACTGGGTACGATATACCGTCCAATCAATTTATAACCAAAAACAAAAGAAATATGAGCTCCAGTATAATAGCTTCACGGGATGTTAATGAACTTCCGCCGATCGTGGTAGTACTTGGCGGATGTACTTGAATAAAATCAGTGTCAGATTAAAGGGAAAACAGATTTAAAGGAAAAACAGATTTGAGGGAAAACACGTTTTGGAATTAATACAAAAACCAAATTGGTTTTTACGGATTTTTTTTCTATTTTAATCTGTATTATTGGTCAAAGAGACAAGTAAAACAGGATTTTCTCTCGCCTGATAATACTAAAATAATAAATATACTTGGAATAATATCAGGTTTTAGTGTGACGTCTTCGCTCTGCATTCTTTTTAAAGTTATCTTTGCAGAGTTAAAATGTTCGAGGCAACCAGGTCATCTCCCTTTTCTTACTTTCAGTCGATGCCCATTGTTCAAACTGCATCTGGAACATTTATTGTTTTTCGTGTTTGGAAATTTGCGATTTAGTAGAATGAAACCCTATACAGATAGCACAATCTAAAAGCCATTTCTGATAGAGATCAGGTCATATGGGTTGAAGTAAACACCAATTCTAATCGGTCCATCATCTATCGGTGATAGAGAGTAACACGCAAAGACTCTTTAGGGCTCTGACAGCATATTATCCAGAGCAAAATTATGAAATAATAAACATTTTAATCGTAGCAACTATTGGGGCTTCTTATGTTTCTTTTTACGAATCGCTCTAAAATGTTGCACAGATTAGCTTATACTTTCTAGAATGTCAGATGATGAGCTTAAAACGTAATGAATGGCTCGTCAGCTACCAGTCACGTACACATTCAATATGATTTCCGTGTGAACCATTCACGCAATGTTTAGAAATCACAGGTGAGAACTGTCAGGACGAGTGACTCCCTCATTCGACTTGTTTAGTTGGGAATAATGTAAGCATAGTAGTTGTTGTCGACTTCTACTCACTTGTACGAATCCAAACGTTTACTGAGCTTTACCATATCCTATCTTGGCTTGATAGGCAAGTACAAAGACAAAATAACAGCATGTCACGCTATGAACAATAAGAGGCGTGTGTAAACATTCATGGGATACCTGAGACTGAGAAAACTAGCAACAACTTCGTTTTGAACGGTCAGGGATGTTTCACAGCCCATATCAGAGAAAGTGCCACAGTCCCTTTCTTTGTCTGCTCTGCTGTCAGAAAACCCAACTAACACAAGTAAGCAACAATGGCTTATAACGAAACTGAGCAATAATAATTATAAAAATCATATAAGGATACAGCAAATTCCTCTGAATTCTCCAGCTTTGAAGAGTGACATGATGTCACTAACCAGCACGTTTTGAACACTGGTTATTCTGACAACGTGATTTAGCACAACAAGAAGTAGAAGTTCGAAAAGCTTCATAACCAGAGATGATGTAGCCTCATCAGTCAGCAATCTAATGTTGTCATGCACTGCTACGGGCCCGGCTACGGGCATATAATATGTATTTTTCTCTTGGGAAGAAATAACAATAATAAGTCAACAAGATAACTGGGAAATTATCAAAATGTCCCCTTATGAAATCACATGTTGGTAACATCTGCTAAAGCACGTTTGAAATTTGTTTTGATTTGATTGGGCGCAACTGTCGACCGTTCCGTAATCTTTCGACCACCGAAGCACACGTATTTGAAGTGAAATTTAATGGGCTTTATGGAACTGTGGTTTTATTGCGATTCGGGACTTTTTCCTTTTGAGGAGAAAGCGATTTGCGGAGTGACGTCTGGCCAGATGGATGGAGTGGTCTGCCTTTCCATTCTTTTTAGAAGGAGAAGTAATGGTTTCAAATAACTTCACTAAACGGCGTCAGAATGGCTTTAAAATCGGCACAAGAGACAAGTTCGCGACACATTTGAGGTAGGAAAACTTTATTTCAAATGAGATAGTTATTTACACATTTTTTTTACAATCGGTGATTTTCCCATACAATTTTCTATGTACACAAGGTGTCGCATACACCACGTATTTTGAGCTTGGGGAGCCTGTGGATGAACATTGAGATTTTTGACTGCTTGAAATGTTAAAGAGATCAGTCAGGTTAAAACCATAACACCCAGCCACAATACGCCCCCTTAAACAGCTTCTTAAACCTCTAAGGCAATCATCATAATGCATAACCTCGTCAAAATGTGTCCTCTTGGTCTCTTGTCCTCTCTAAACTTGATTTTCTCAATGTGGTATTTAATTCTTCTTGAGATTCTCCCACACATTCCTTTGCCTCTTTTTCCTCTTCGATGGTGACCGAGTCTACCTAATTGATGACAGTAGACTGACAATGGTCATAATGTACAATTCATGCTCAGTCATTTCAATGATTTTGTCATTTACGGTTTAAAGAAGCTAAGGCCGGTGAGAGGCTAAACACCACTCCCGCTATCTCGTGATATCTAAGGGCTTGACCTTCAGGACTTTCTAAAGTTTAGCTCTAACAAGTATGTCTTTCAGGACATTTTCCTCTTTGGTAGGAAAATGAGAGGTGGCTCTTCTGAGAGGACTTCACTAACCAGGTCAACTGGATAGCCTCGAACAAGCAAGTGGGTTCTAAAACTACTGACCCTCTCTTCAAAGGTTTTCCTGAAGAGTTGGATCTCAGAGGTGAAAGTGCTTCGCCCCTAATATATTCTTTTTTCATGCCTGGATTGTGACAGGAATGCGTCTGTCGGTTCGGAATGTCTCTCGGTCGGTTTGAAATGCATGCGGATCACAAAGATAGAGTCTTGCTTGAGTATCTCGCCTGTAGAGACTGTGGTGTCTAGGAAAGTTATTTCAGTTTTAGAAATTTCAGCCGTAAACTTAATGGTTGGATGATGCCTGTTGGCTTGAACTGATTTGTCGCCTCTATTCTTGCATCCCACCGGGAGACGACGTTGTCAACGCACTGATCTTTTTCACTCAAGGGGTTTAATCTTGCTCTTACAGATAATTTCTAATTCAGCCTTGGACATAAAGATATCGGTAAATGCTACTACCACTTTAGTACCCATTGTGGCACCGTGAGTCTGGAGATAGTTCTTCCATTAAATTGGTAGGAGTTCTCCTGTACTATCAGTATAAGCCGATTTCTCCGAGGGATGGCGTTCTTCTAGACGGCTTCGTATGCTTTGCATACAGTGTTTATTCCTTTCTCTTGAGGATCATTGGTGTACAGACTGGTAACAAACAACGCATTGCTGGTTTCTCTTCACCATTTTGATAAATGGCGGCAATGACTTGCAAAAGAACACGATCTTTCCGTCATTTTGGCAACCTGTCAGCTTCTTGCTTCCCGCTAACCTTGATTACCCCGTACCCAGACTCCCAGCTGAGATATGATGAATATTAGAAGAACCCTGTTTGAGGTCTTGTTACGTCAGTGGTGCTCAAATGACCATAAATAAAATCTCCCGAACAACGGTCTTTAATTTACTTTATAGATAAACATGTTTACGTTTTGATTAGTTTATGTTCCCGTGTTCCTTAAAACAGGAGTCATGTTCCCTTGTTCCCTACGAACAAGGGAAGCACGATTTGACCTAAATATTTGAACATTTGCATTGGATGAGCTCATATTTTTGTTGCGTGGGAACATCAGGAGTTCAGACGAACCTATGAGACAGGAAATATCTTTGCACTCCATGCGCTTTCATATATCTATTGGACAAAGAAAGAGAGGGAAATATTAGGAAGAATACACTGGAGTATGACTGGAGGGTGAAACGTCTTCTTCAAATCAAATACAAACCCTTCCAATTTCTCAACGCTCATAAAAATGCGTCTTTGATGGATATATGCTAAATATATTTGTAAATGTTCTTTTCATTTCTGTTAACATCGTGAATTACCATTGACTAAATCATTGTGTTCTTAAAAACACGTCATGTGTCCAGCTGTGCAAGAACACGGCACAAATTGATTTGACCCAAACTCGACTCGACCTCGACCTCGACCCTTGATGGGACACTTATTTCTACAATGCAGTTACCTGGAAATATGATCAATTGAGATTCTCTATTCCTGTGTTTGTACTCTGGTTCATTTGGCGCAAGGCGTTTAATGTAAAAGTAATTACACGGTACCTTTAATTCAACATGCCCCCTTTGATGTCAATCATTCTAAAGCGAGCCTTTGTCCTTGCTCTACCAAACGAAACAAGCTGAGAAATGGCTCTTTTCTGCGCTCGCCGTATCGCATCACACTTAGTTTGCATGATAACACACAGTAGGATTTTTATTCAACAAGATCGATTTGTGCTGGAAACAACATCTATATACTTAATGTGTTTGTACCGCGTTTCATTTGGCGTAAGGCGAAGAATCGAAAAGGAAAATGGCCCTTTCCGCGGCTCGTGGTTTTGCTGCTTGCTCCTCGATCAGTCGCTTCAGATTGTCCAATTCTCGTCACGGATTTTACCAAACTCCAAGAAACAGACTGCTTGCTGTTGCTAACAAACCCTTTGCAAGCTTTTTCGGCACGGGGCAGATCAAGGTTCGTCTTATTAAGACAGAAAAGGAGTTTGAAAATATCGTCATAAATGCCATGGTGAAGGAAGGTTGGGGTCCGGGTTTACAAGATGCTGAATGTTTCATGGCTTGTGATCCAACAGCAGGGTTTGTTGGTGAGTTGAACGGGAAACCTATTGGTTGCATGACAATGGCAAAATATGGTGACAGGTTTGCTTTCGGTGGCTGTTATTTCGTGAACAAAGAATCCAGAGGAAGGCAATACGGCAGGAAAATCTATGACGTCGCTATGGCAAGTGCGAAGCATTTTCCCAGCATTGGAGCAATCTCGGATCTCCCGCAAGAGGAAATGCACAAACGCAATGGATTTCGTAGTCAGTTTTACGGGGCATTTTTCGCCTTTAACATTCCAGCCACCATGGCCTGCTTCTCTGAGACATCGAAAAGATCACCCGTAAAAATCAGAAGCATTGAAGAAGTGAATATGCAAGCGTTATTCATGTATGACACCACGGTTTTTGGCTTTGAACGTCACGCGTTCTTATCCAAATGGCTTCGCGTGACCGGTGGTCACGCACGTGTGGCCATTGATAGTGGAGGTTCTATCGTGGGCTATACAGTGGCCCGACCAACGTTTATCACAGGGAGTTACAAGATTGGCCCGCTGTTTGCAGATTCAGAAGCCATTGCAGAGAAGTTGTTGAAAGCGGTGTTTGAAGAGCTACTTCGACAACAGGACCCTGCTCCGGTGGTCTGCATTGATGTCCCTACAGAGAAGGCTTCGAAACTGTGTGAAAGGCTTCAAGGAAAGAGGTCGTTAGAGTTGGTGTACATGGTCACGAATGATCTACCTAATGCATGTTTTGATAAATGGTTCGGTTATACTACCACTCAATTCGGTTAAGCAGTGTTGATTACCACTTCTTTATTTGCACTCGATTCAGTAGGCCAGCCGCTCAGTAGTCTTTTTTTTTAGTGTATACTAAAGCAGTGGATAGCGTTGAAGGCACGCGTGGATTGGCTCTTCAAACTCCGAATATCCCTGAAAGTCGAGCAACTCGAGAACTGAAAAATGGCGTCCCTGTTTGCATCCGTGACAAGTGAAGAAATCATCCAAATTATTTTTTTTTGCGGTGTATATTATTTCACCTCCGTGTCGGTGGGTAGCGCTGGATATTTACCTTGCCGCTTCGTGGTTCGGTAATATCCACCGCTACCCACCTCCACTTCGGTGGATAGTTGTTAATTATTCACCATTTTCCAGTTCTGTTTAATTGAGAACAGCGTTCGTTTACTGATCTTTTTACGATGTGGCTAAATGCCCGGCAGCCGGCTAAGTTAATGGACTGAATGGCCGGCAGTCTGAAATTTTCACAGAATTTCCGCTGAAAGGTTTTTCCAAACTTTTTGATGGCCTTTGTTGTTTTTTCAGAAGTACAGAGCGATTGTAAAAATTATGTTGGTTGGCAAGATGACGAATTGTTCGAGTTTGGGCATACTATAAAATCGGCATATGCTTGACACTTGAAAAATTTATGCGGCACCCATCGGTATAACGTTAGAGATATTTATCGAACTGCGACAAAGAGCTTCATTCCAACCTAATGAGAAGATGCGATGTTTCTTTAGAATAGCCAAGCGATTCTGATTGTAGTGGACGAATTCTCCAAGCGAGTAATGATCAGTAATTGTAAATAAAATGACCAATAAAATCTACATAACACATTTACAAAGCTTCGCTCGCAATTGAAGCGGTAAGGTTTAAATATATAGACTAGAGACGTCCAGGAACTTCTCAAATCGGCTCCTCTTGTCAAAAGAGGGTCTGAATGGGGTTAACCGACTAGCGACAAAGAGAGAAAAATAGTACTGACAAATTACTGACAAAACGAGGAAAAAATACCGACTAGCGCCAAAAAAAAGTCTAACTGACAACCGACATGGTCTGACGTCATAGGGATGTTTGTAATCCGAAAAAACAAAATTTTGAATTTATTTCTAGGTCAGGAAATGTTCAGATCTTTTGCTGGGCTCTATTTCACCAGACGAAACCACATTAAATCCAGATTTAGTCAATTGTAGATCCTTCTTTTTGGGGAGCCGCAGGGATGTAGCAGCTCTCCTAAGGTCTCACATGATTGGCTTGCTACCCTTTGAGAGTACAATAGAACAAACAACAGAAACAATGCCCCTAGCCCTAAAACAATAACAGCTGCTACAATGATAAAACAAAAGCAGCTTAGGACAGCTGCTACATTACTCGAGCCGCGGAGGCTCATAGGCCAGTTCCGATATATTACAATTCTAACTTGGCTCCGACGCTTAGGGGAATAAATTGAAAACCCCCGGAAACAGATTAACTATTCATCTTTCATCCTCGACACAATTTCTTTTGTTTTATTTCAGTAAGCCTCGAAGTCATATAAAAGGGAGTACAAATTCTCGAATTCATCACTTTTTACCAGAATACATTGCATTTAAGACCTTACCACTGATCTTGTGGCCAGATAGTCAGTACTAAGGACATAAGATGGGTGCTAAAGGCATACGATGAGTGTTAAGGACATAAGATGAGTGCTAAGGACACAAGATGAGTGCTAAGGACATAACATGATCAGTGTTAAGAACAAATGAACAGTGCTAGGGAAAGTTGATAAAGGACTGGGTTGGAGAGTTATTGGTGACTATACGTCCGGGAGACTATATATATGGCATACATCCTGTCACTCAGAATTAAGAGTTTCAATCCGATTTTTGGAGTAAATTTTGATCTCCACAACAAGTTAATTAAGCATTGCTCTTTTTAAAAACAACAACATTGTAAGTCTTCAACTTGGGAATTTAAAGTGCGACTCTGTTCCCATTTAACCGATTTTATATTGAATTACTGAGTCGCACGTGTATAACATAAATGAAGGCTCAAGTGTATCTAGACTCCATTTCCAGCCATTTTAGGAGTCCGGTTGTTTATCCTCTTCACAGAACGGCTCGAAAATCGAGCTGAAACTGTAGAATGGCGATATAAAAATATGACTAATATTCTTACAAAACTTCTTCTTTAGGCCCGCGTTTCACTTGAGAAAAATTTCTGAGATGTCGCAAAATGTTGCCAACAATGTTTGTCTCAGAAGTTATCGGAGACAATTAAAACGTTGCAGTTTCAGGTCGCACTTGACGACAAAATTGTCTGTGACATCAACCTAAAGTAGAAAACCCTTTGTCACTGTATATCGCGCAGGCTTTCTTGTCTGTATTTCCCTCTTTTTTATGCAAAGTGATTATTGCAGAACAGGTTACTATGAGTCAACGCGAAATCGCGTTGTTTCTGGCTTTGTATTTATACCTTCTTAACTTGACTGCAGGTAACGATGCACATGCAGAGTTTCACGCAAATACGAGCACTTCAAGCGCAAAATTTTGATGCTGAAATTGCTGCAGTTGTACATCACTATACTGATAGCGACCCAAGAACAGCCATGCTATCCTGTACCTCTCATATTCAGGCTCATCGCCAGGGGGAGAGGTATCCCCTTCCCAAAACCCTTACCCTAATTATGACCAAAATCTGCGATATATTCTACCCTATTTATGACCTGACCAAAAATTAGAAACCCTGTTTATGACCTGAACCTTAGACCGTCCTGCGTTATACTGTGGATCTTAATTTTAATTCAGACCAATGTTAAATGACCGTGAAAATAATTTGTAAAGGGATTTTGTTGATTTCCTTTTCGATAATGACGAGAAAGTGGCTTCTCGGCTTTAAAACATACCCATATCAAGGCTAGAGTACAAAAACCATACCCTATTTATGATCAAAATGGCCAAAATCAGCTTAAATCCATTTCTTATGACCAAACCAGCGTAAAAACCATACCCTTTGAGGCCGCACCTACAATAGTACTTATATAGCCCATGTAAAGGAGCGCCCCCGCCCCCGCTGGCTCATCGCACGGTTCCGAGACCTTATATCGCAAAAGGGGAAATCTGATCGAGACTAGACACGAGTGACACAATACTGTGAGCGCCGAAAACAAGTCCCACTGAAAAATGAAATAAGAAGCGAAGACATTTATATTTAAGGATCTTTGAAATTGAATGACAGCTTACATGCCAAAAAAAACATTTATTGTTTGTTTTCGTAAAAAGCCCTGCTCAGAGGCTATACGATGGCTTCTTTGAAGATTTGTCTCCGTGGACAAGTTTTTGTCGGCGCAGGGACAAGTAAGTCGCACTTGGCGTGGTCAACTGATGACAGGAAAATATCAAAAGAATCATTGTCGCAAAAAAACAAACAAACAATGACTGTACTATCTCCGGCAAAATTATTAGAAGACCTGGCTCACTGTGACGCGCGTACAGCTTTTTGACCTGCCTTGGGCTTAAAACTCTTTCCCTACCGGCTCACCAAATTTGGTCACTCCAGTAACCGAGCATTGAAAGCGTGACAGAAAATTGGCGTTACTTTCGATTCTCACCAAATTTGGACAGTAGAATGATCTCATCATTGCCCAATTACAGGCCGTTTTTCAGCTCTTTTTGTCATATCCCCCCCTCGGGAGAGTTTTGTCAAGTCACAAATTAGTATGCGAAAATCATGCGAAAAGGAGTGATGGCTGGTTCCCGTCGGCGAAATCTTTATTTGCCAAAATCTGGGGCCAAATCTTTCGGAGATAGAAGTCAGGACATTTGTAAGTATAAAGAAAGTAATTCTGGACCAGTTGCTGGCTTCTAAGGTTGAAATTATCTAGAAGAAACCTTTTTTAACTTGTACGTGATGAACGCCACGCGGTGAACAAAATAGAATAAATTATCGGCTTTTACACTGTCTCGCTCTGTTTTTTGTTTCGTTCTCTTTTGTAGCCCTTCGAGGTCATTTTTTTGTCCAAATCAACTAAGAATAGTTCGAAAAAGATGTTCCCATTCAACTTTCAGCTCTCAGACAATAATTCTGGATTTTTTTTACCAAAAAGTCGGCTCTTGTTATCTGCGTGTTTTTCCGTTGCTATGGGCGACCGTAGCTCCTTTGTTGACTCAACGGGGTCAAGTGGGGTCACAAATAAAATTCTAATTACTTCTGGTTTTGCTCGATTTCGCCGAAATTTTAACACGATAAAGCTGGATTGTTGAGGAACAGAATTTAATATTTAAGATGTGTGGTAGCTATTAAAGGTAAAGAGATATATCGCTTCGAAGTCAGGGTTTTGAAGAGATATTTTTGCAAAGCGTGGTTTCAGCGTGACCGTGTAATCTGAGATTTTTGTCTACCGTAAAGAAAAAAATATCCGGAAAAGGCCATTTTTTCGACGATTCAAAGGAATATAAATTTATATATGTGCCGAGCTGAATTCCTGGTAGAAAAAGCTTTTTTTGACGACCGGTACGCTCTTAATTTTTTTCCCGCGAAAGGTCAGGTAGGTGAAGATATCTACGAGAATCAAAAGAAATCCACAAGAAGCAGCAATATTGTAAAATCTCCAACTTGCTTAAACTCCGTTTATTTGTTGTCAAGGTAGAGGTTTTGTTTGCTGTGTGATTCAAACTTTTATTTATGTAAAAAAGATGTTTGGCCCAAAATATGAGTACAATCAATTCGAGGGTCAGGTACCATAGAACTTTCAACCAAAATTTTTGCCTAAAGTATACAGACAAACGACATAAAGTAATTACCGTCTTATTCCTACCACCTTTCCAGATAGTACTTTTACATTTTTAATTTAAAAAAAGGAAAAAAAAAAAAAGAAAAAAAAAGAAAAAAAAGGAAAAAAGGATTGTGCTGACACAAAAATACGATCTACGGGTTTCCTGTGGTAAACTGACATAAACAATTAATAAAAAAATAAAAAGCCTCGACTGTGCTGTGCTTTGTTGTGAAGTACGCAGGAAGCAGCAGAGCAATAAAGATGTGGAGGGGGAATCACGAGACGCAAACGAGCGTTTCTTGCAGCTATGTTTATAGCAGACAAATAACTCCGGTTTCAATTTAGTCATAGGAGACGTTTAATTCGGTCGAAATGCAAAGAAACAAAAATGAGAAACTCAGGTTACCATAGCTAGCCGTGCATCTGTTTTCTGAAAACCGCACTTGGGTTGCATGCAGTTTGCGAAGCATTTTTTACAGACTCCTCAGCATTGGGTTATGAATAGGGAGTTTAAGAAGCTACTACGGCGACGCCGAAGACAACGTCGATTGAAACTGAATTTAGATTTTACCTACGAATCTCGGGATACTCTTAAGTCATTTACTTTGTTTCTCACTGTCAAAGCTATCGCGAAACTGAATCTGAGACACCGCAATAAATTTGAAATAGAATTTCAAAAAATTAGCCGTCGTAGTTCAAGTTCTTCAGACAACGCAGAATTGGTCATTTCACGTTTTTGTCATTGAAATTGGTCATTTCAAGATTTTTAACGCAC
>OFEW01000037.1_pt1 | contig 12311 bp, 3 predicted proteins | sample 1521191 | NCBI WGS metagenome assembly OFEW01 (sample SAMN04272335, study PRJEB24112) | coral metagenome | biome: Coral reef; feature: Shallow seawater; material: Coral tissue | host: Coral | place: China: South China Sea | collected 2014
AAACAAAATATTTCATAATTTTTTGATTAATTGGGACAATTAGTGGTAATCTTCCTAGTTCGGCTCTACACGCTGAGTTAGAGGCCTTATTGTTTACTTCTAAGTAGCGTTTACAGAATTTGAGATGAATTTTTTCTATTGCGGAATTGTCCCATTTTTTAAAGTCCTGTTTAGTGTACATCCCCCATACCTCACTGTTGTAGCTTAAGATCGGGAATATCATCGTGTCAAAAATCTGTGATGCGGTATTGGGATTTAGTCTATGAAGAAGTGTATGTTTTCGTATACTAGAGAAAGCGTGTAGAGCTTTTTCTTTTAAGTGTTCTTGTGCAAGAGTAAAGTTTCCTGTTGGAGTTAGACGTGTACCTAAATAGGTGTATTCTTGAACAATTTGAATTGTTTCGGTGCCTATTTTGAAGTTTGTGTCAACAGATTTCCTTGGGCGTTTTTGAAATATCATTATTTTTGTTTTCTTTGGGTTGATTTTTAACATCCATGTTTCGCAATATGAAGAGAGCGCGTTTAGACAATTTTGTAACCCTATTTTGGATCTTGACAGGATAATCAAATCATCTGCATATAGGAGTGAGTTTATTTTGGTTCCATTTGGAAGAACGAATGGATCAGACATCGTGTCTTCGAATAAATACGGCAAATTGTTTATATATAGGTTAAATAAAAGGGGACTTAAAATACATCCTTGACGTACACCTCTTGAGTATGAGAAAGATCGAGTTTTGTTTTCTGCGATTCTTATGGAACATGTAGAGCTGCAATAAAGGGTTTTAATCAGGTTGTAAAAGTGTCCTCCTATATTGATCTTGAGTAGTTTGTAGAACAACCCCTCGTGCCAAACGGAGTCGAAAGCTTTACGAAAATCTACGAAACAAGCATAGACTTTTTCCTTATGGTAGTGAACATATTTGTCTATTAGGGTCCTCAGCGTGAAAACATGATCTGCAGTACGGTTTTCGGGCAGAAAGCCAATTTGGGAATTATGTAATATCTTGTTTTCTTCAAAGTACAAATATAGTCTTTGATTTAAAATGGAGCTAAACATTTTTCCAAGGCAGCTAGATACACATATGCCTCTATAGTTTGTTGGGTCACTCTTGTCACCCGATTTGTAGATCGGAGTTATAAGGCCTTGACACCAAATATCTGGCATTTTCCCAGATTGCAGAATAAGATTAAAAAGTTTGATATAAACAGGCATAAGCGATTCAAGGCTCGCTTTGATCATTTCGTTTCTAATTTTGTCAACGAATGGGGATTTCTCATTTTTTAATTTCTTCGCTGCTTGGCGTATTTCTTGTTCAGTTATCGTATGATCTAAATAGTTAAGCTGTTCTTTTTCTTTTTCCAATGATTGCAACTCATTGTAGATTTCTTGTTGTTGTATGGAAGTTCTCGGGTCTTTAGAGTGTAAAGATTGAAAGTGGTTGAGCCACGTTTCCTCCGAGATAGGGGCGGGGACATTTTCGACAATAGTATCGTCCATTGACTTTAAACAATTCCAAAACGATGCGTTGTTGGGATTTAATCCTAGTTCGTCGAGTTTAAGAGATTTTTCAGTCTGAAATGCTCTCCTCTTTGAGTCAAGAAGCTTTTTGTAATCAGTCAAGGTTTTGTGAAATTTCTCCCGTATCTCAGAGTTAAAGGGATCACGATGTTTTTGATTTGATACTTTCCGTAACTCGTGTCTTTTTAGACGACATTCACGGTCGAACCATTTTTTGTTAGCCGTTGCCTTAATACGTTTGCGAGATTTTTTGGTTTTAATCTTGAGGCAGATTTTTGATGTCGCAGTTAGAATGTTCACAGCATCGTCTAATGAGACGTTCACGTCTTCAGTGTGTCGTTCCATATATTCCCTTATTAGGATTTGGATTGATTCCGTGCGTAGCGTGTTTCTGAATTTTAAATACGAGTCACTTTCCCAACAGAATTGGCGTGGTAGACTCGTTAATCTATCGGTGGAACTTGAATTTTGGGTATTGTTTGTTGGTAAGCTGTTGTTTACATTCAGCCATGCGACGATGGCACTGTGGTCCGATAAGTAAGATGGTTGCTTAACAACAAAACTGTTAACATTAAGTAATGTATATTGATCGCATATTACGTAATCAATAACGCTTGTCCCGTTTTTCCCATGAAAGGTGGGTCTGCCTAGAGTATCACCACTAGTTCTGCCATTAACTATTCTTAAATCAAGGTTTTTACAAATTTCCAGAAGTCTTTTTCCATGACTGTTTATGACATTATCAAAACTATTTCTTTGAGCTGGCTGAAACGCTGATTCTGACTGATCATTAGAGATTACGTTGTTGCCCTCTTGCGAGACAGTATCGGAGTATTTTCCGGTCCTTGAATTAAAGTCTCCCATAAGAATAATTGATCCTGTCGGAGAAAAATCTATTATGTCTTGTTCTAGCTGATCAAAAATTTCGGGATCAAAATATTTCGAGTTGCACGGAGGTATATATATTCCACAAACGTGAATATCCTTCATCGAATTTAAGAGATCTTTCTTGATTGTAAACCAAACATAATTTTGCGTTGATTTTTTGATTAAAATATTTTTATCGAGTTTGTTCTTAAAGAGTAAAGCTATTCCTCCAGAGTTCCGACCACCTTTTCTCGATTGGTTAGGGGTAGAACATTGTACAAATGATTTATATCCGGTTATTTCCAAATCAGTACAATTGCCAATTTCGGTAAGCAGTATAAAATCACAGTTATCAATAACATTCAAAAAATCAGGGTTCTGTAATTTGCTTCCAATGCATTTGGAAGATAATCCGTTGATATTCCAAGCACAAAAGGACAATTTGCTTGAAATATCGGGGCAAACTTTGGTACCAATAATAGATATCTTCATTATTTCCTCATTATACTGGTATAAAATTTATAGTAGTATTACGTTAAGTGTCTCAATGTTCAAATAAAGTTACATGGTTAATTAAACAAATGATTTTACAAATCGTAGAAAGGATATGATTTCCTGCGGTATTGTATTTGTTACACTGCTGGATGGGTGGGTCTCTTCACGGGCAGTTTCCATTTTTCCAGCGTGCGGAAGTGTTTGATGCGGTGCGTTGGGATACTGATGAGGGGCAGCTGGCGTTTGATTCGGTGCAGCTTGGTGTGGTGCAGGGGTTACTTGTTGGTGCAGTCGTGGTTTAACAAGTGGCATTGCCTGAGGACGAGTCTGAGGGTCGTTTGGCCAGTGATAGGTGTGAGGAGGTGTGTTCTTGATGGCGTTGCTGAATGATGTATGACGCAATAGTGGACTGCCACCTTGGGGAGATGCCGGGTGATTTCGTGGTGTTCTTCGTTGGGCACGGCCGTGAATGGCGTCTTTTAGGTTTTTCGCGAAAAGTCCTATGTGGCGTTTAAGAATATGCTTGTGATCATAAAGAATATTTGGTTGATTCGCGAAAAGGTTGTCGTGCTTGATTAATTGTACATTGGGTAGTCTTGAGCAGTTACTGATTAATTGATCATTTATTGAAGTAATTAACGGAGTTGGGATGTCGTTGCGGGGTAGAAGAGTGGAGAACAATATCTTGCTTGAAGGGAATTTTGTTGAGGCCTCAGTGATCAACATTAAAATGTTTGAGACAAGTTCTTCGGCGGAATTGGCTGTCTCAAGGTCGTTTGTGCCTGTGTGTAACAGGATCATTTGAGGAGGAGTGCGGATTTCATTTTGCATATAGCTTCTTGCGTGTTCAATCAGTGGGGTTCTGATGTATTTGACTTCGAGTTTCGATGAAAACATTTGTTTTGTGTCCAGGAATTTTCCGTTAGAATCGCATAAGAAGATCGCTTCATTCGAACGAGTGTTGTTGTTGTTGTTGTTGTTGCTTGTCGTAGATGCAGAAGTAGCTGTGTTTTGCTTGTCTTGCCCCAGGGCTTGTTTACCATTGGCGATTGGTTTTGTGGGGGGTACTTGTAGGGGAGAAAAAGAATTAGATGTTGGTAGATTCACAACCAGCAATTCGTTTTCGTTCCACTGGTCGCATTTTGGTGATGGATTTTCATATTCTTTATCACGTTCTTCATCTGTTCCGGAAATCGTGTTTTCTTCCACTGTGTTAGGGGGTGGCTGGCTCGACGGGTTACTACTGGTAATTTCCGGTGAATTCAATTTCTCCCAAAGCGATTTAATCTGATCTTTGAGGAACGTGACCTCTGCCTCTAGGTGATTTTGGTTTTGTTTCATGGCTGAATTTTCTTCCGATATTTTGGCGTTTTTCTTCTGTAATGCGTGGTTTTCGTCTTGCAATTTTGTGATAAGAGCGGTGTGCTTTTGCAATTCATCATTTAGTTGTTTGTTGGTGTTTGCCAAGTCGTCCGCTAGACCTCCCAGGGTCGTTTTCTGCACTTTGAGAAGATGATCTTGCTGAACAGCTTTGTCCTTTAGATGTTCGATGTTGCCTGATTGTGTTATCTTAAACTGTGTAAATTCGGCTTCTAAGTTCCCCACAGTGTTTCTTAAAGTAACTAATGTATTTAGTCTGGTTGGGGTAAGGGAGAGAGGCTCAATATGTTCCGACATCTGGCGAGTTTCTGTTGTTCCTTTGTTCACATGTGTTGCTGTCACGTCCAAAATTTCATTGTCACGAACAGCATCTTCTTCATTATTAGTATCGTTGATTTCCTCTTTGTTTGTTTCAATGCCTTGACATTTTGGAAAAAGATTGGGTAAGGCCATGAGGAACAATGACGGGTTCTGTGAACTGGGGTTTCCTAAAGGCTCGAGATTGTTTACAATGGATAACAGTGTGGGAAATTCGTCACGGCTCCACTCGGCGAATTTCTTCCCTTGAATCATAATGCGACCGGTAGAAATAAAGATAGAGATGGTAACAAGTTGATCTTCATTGCTATTTTCGACGTCATAGATGTGTAGAATAATTTTATCACTCTTTGTCGGGCAACTGTATGATTCTTGCTCTTGCCACGTAACACGATATCCCATGGTGTTTAGATGACTGAAGTACCGTATCATAAACGTTTTTATCCATAATGGCAGACGTTCTTCTGATGTTAGAAACGATGCCACTTTAGCTGAAGATTTGTATGCTGCTAGGTCAATTTTTTCGAATAGAACTGTTTTTGATCTAGTCGAAGAATGGAACTTATCGACTGTATATCGTTGAAGATCTTCACAAGGTTGTATGCTCACCATTGACGAAGGCTTAAATCCTGCTTTTTTCTTCGAACCATGGCCATCGTCGGGTTCAAATGACGGGTCATCAAGCTCTTCATCCATTTAGATTTATATCCAGCATATAAATTCTGTACCAGTATAATGTTTTACCTTCTAAAAAGATGAAATATCGCTCAGCTAAAAAGACGTGACCATCTTAGCTGGTCACGCAAGTAATAGTAAACTTTATTTCAACTCGGATTGAAGCCATGAAAACAGTTTTCGTGGACTGTACAATCTGAAAAGTAAAGCTTACAACTGAAATGCTCAGAAAGTAGATTTGCAACCGAAACCGAAGATATCAACAGAACGCAACTTCATAGTACAGTAGTCACCAAATATCGGGTATCTGGAAAACGCGAATAGCAAATAGTGCGAATAGTCTCGAGTAGTGGCGAATAGTGGCAAATAGTGGCGAATAGTGGCAAATAGTGGCAAATAGTGGCAAATAGTGGCAAATAGTGGCACATAGTAACAAATAGTGGCGAATAGTGCTGACTGAAATTTTGTTGTTTACTTGGATAAATATTAATGCAAGATATGGCTCAGTCAGGTGCTTTTGTTTTTAAAAACCGGTTATCAGAGCAGCATGTTTGTGTCTTTTGAGTTGATAAATTAATCACAGACCAGACAGGCCTCATATATGTACCAGTTATTGTTTTTTTCACAGAGCGTGCTTGGTCGAATCTTTCTATCAGCGTCCGGGAACTGAAACACTATAGCTCTAAGTGATCAATTTCGGCGACTCCAGATCAGTGCTGAACTATTAAACGCGGTGACTACTCACGACTATTCGTCACTGTTCGCTTCTACTCGTACTATTCGCACTATTTGTACTATTCGTACTATTGTCTATTCCGGCTATTCGTGACTGTTTGCCACTATACGCACTATTCGGACTATTTTCTATTCGCTATTCGCGACTATTCGCTATTCGCGACTATTCGCTATTCGCGACTATTCACTATTCGGGTTTTCCAGACAGCCCCAAATCCCTTGTGTAAACAAATTCACAACAACCAAAATCTGCCACAGTCTACCTCCAATTTAGTTAATTTACCACTTAAGAAACAGAAACCAAGTCTTATCTTAAGTTAACTTATCATATTTTAATTCCTAATGTACTTTTCGACACGCGATCAATTGTTTCTTAGTGGTCAAATTAGTTGAAACTTTAATATGGCGTCTGCAGCAAATCTCGAAAATAAGCAAACTTCGAGCAAGGCTTACAGCAAAACTAAAAGTTATCCCAAAAAATTGAAAGTATGTCTGTGAACATCTATCCTTAAACTGTATCTGCAATATAGTTATTGAGTTTTTCTTCGCTTACCGACTGGCGTTTTTGGCAGTTGTTTTAGGGTACCACAGAGCTATTAAAAACAGCCGCAAGGTGTCTTCGAGAAAAAAAAAAGTGATCAAATATTTATAACTAGAGAATATCTGCTCTTCATGTCTTCAGTGAATTGTTCAAGGCCTTAACTATAATAACTAATAAAATTCACAGATAATTTTCGATTTACGCTGACAAACCATGAACATGACAAAATTTCGATATTTCTGCTATCAAAATTTGGCTCGATCCGGTTTCAACCGTTTCAAAAAAAGTGAATATTAGAACAAACTGACCCTGTTTTAGTTACTTTGGTACAAAGGTCTATCAATATAGAAAGTATGAGCGAAATCAATTTTTTGGCTGTGTCCGCGATTTTGATGGATTGATCATATCTGATTTTTACTGACACTGACTCTTAATTAATGTCATAAGCTGCAACAAGAGAAGATACATTTTGTTGTTGTAGACAGTAAAAAAAATGTAAATACCACCTTATTGTCGAAGATTAAACCAGCGCATACATTGGCTATTACCTTGTAGGTAGTGATGAACAAAGCAAAAAGAAGAAAGACCCATTACAATCCAAAAAAGGTTGGTTTGCTTAACCATGATCAGAATCATAACGATATTATCAATATAAATTATCCAAAGCTTCTTGGTTGTGCAGAGTGCTCATTTACATGTATAAAGCATACAGGAGTTTTAAGACAAGGCAGGAACTGCTTGGTTTTTGCCAGCTGCGTGTACTTGGTTACTTGTACGTTGTATACGATACTTAACTGACAGTTTTCCTGGTCATGGCAATCAATTCGAATTCACAACAAACAGGTTAACTTTACTCTTCCAGTTACTGACACCTATTTTGAAACATTTGGGAACTCCTATTGATAGCAAATGCTACATGGAGTTAATAGTTATTTTCTTTTCTTCTCTTGTCTTTGTCTGTATCATCCTAAAAGCATGTCATTGGTAAAGTGAAAGCTACATATACAATGTATATCCATCTATTAAAAAAAAAAAATCAACAATATACAGCTATGTTAAATTTTATGTACACGATTCATGTTGCCAAATAAATAAAGACATGACATGGAAACAGCTGAAATGTTGTATTTTCCAATCTTTTCAGCTGGGGGCAAAAAAGGGTCAGACAAGAAAGAAAAAGGTCTTAACTGGCACTGAGTTTATTATTTGCTTGCATGTGATGTCATCATTTTCTAAAATCTAAAACTAAATAGCCAACAAAGTTGACATGGCAGCAACAACCTGGGCTCTGGAAAAGTTGTGCAAAATTTTTCTTGAAATATCTGAAGTTTAGGAAATGCACAGTCAGACTTACACCTTGCCTGGAGAAGTGTCTTTTTATCAATCTTCTATAACTCTCACATCACAATCTCTTAACTTTATCCACTGAATGGTTTTCAAATTATTTTTCTATCGTGTGACAGTGCACCTGATATAAGAAATATTAATTGCCCTTGCGAGACTACATGTAGTAACCAGTTTCAAACTGTGTATAACTTTAAAAAGTCCTAACACTTGAAAGGAGCAAAGTAGAGTTCAGATTTCTTAAAATAATTTCTGACTTGCTATTTTTTGGCAAAACTGAAATTCTAACTATTGAGCGAAGTCTGTAGACATGTCCATTTGAGTATTCAAACAGTACAGTGTATGCCATATCAGATATAAATTTGCAAATAACTCAAATGTTGTACTTTTTAATCTTTTCAGCTGGGGACAAAAAAGTCACAAACAAGAAAGAAAAAGGTAAGAAAGTGAACATTTATCTCTCAGTGCTGATTTTATTTTTTTAAATCTACATGTTACTGTAAGAGCCCTTTGACTTTTCTTTCTGATCTGATCAAATGATTGCCCAAATAGTTATACTGTGATTAGAAACCTTCCTTAGCAATCATTTAGTACATGTAGCTAAGGGTTTCCTCCCTTAAGGTGATTCCCTAGTAAAAGAACCCGCCATACATTTCCGATGTTGTTGTTGCACGACAAGGGGATATTAAGACGTAATAAAAAGTGGGGGTCGTTGTGCTTGTTTTCATGGCACAGTGCTAACAAATAATGTTATTTACAATAGGTGATAATCTCAGTGCGCAACAAATAAGCTAGATTATTTTTCAATGCAGCACATTATATCACACAGAGTTTGACTTTCTTTGATTTTTTATTCATCTATCTAACAGAATAAAAATTGAATGTCTCCAAATACCCTGCATTTTTTATCCTTTAAAGGAAGCATAATTTGGACGTGTCCTGTTCGACCCGTCATGTCTCCCCCTGTATTTATTTCATTTGCCAAAAAAGTAGCTATAGATTTCTGCTATTTTTTTTTTCTCAGTTATTGAGGCTACTGGTCTCATTGAAATTATGAAATAAAAAATATCAGTCACCATGTTCGGTTAGCCCTTTAAGCCCTAAGGGGTCTCCCTTTGACGAGTAAACTCGTCTGGCGTTAGACAGAGTAAAATCTATAAGTGCACTCTTAGGGCTTAAAGGGTTATGGGAGATAGTTTTTTAACCCTTTAAGCCCTAAGGGGTCTCCCTTTGAGGAGTAAAATCGTCTAGCGTTAGGCAGAGTAAAATCTATAAGTGCACTCTTAGGGCTTAAATGGTTGAGGGAGATAGTTTTTTAACCCTTAAATCCCTAAGGGGTCTCCCTCTGAGGAGCAAAATCGTCACACTAAGTTTAGCCTCTTGCCAAAGCTTTAGCCTCTGAAGTGCAGGTTTTTATAAAATTTGTCTTAAAAGAAGCCCAAAATAGCACATCGCTGAAGCCATTTTGAACAGTATTCAGCAACCAGGCCACGTTTTCGTAACCTCATTCCATCTAAGTGAATTTGTCAACATATCTTCTGACAAAAACCTGGCTCTTATAATATTTGTGCAAGGTTCTACACTCACTGTTTTCATTTCAACCTGTATGGTAGTTTTGAGTAAATAATGTCACTTACTGCAATTCTCAATCCAAACTTGGAACAAGGGAAACTATCATGATCAGTGGTTGTAAGTTCTCAGAAAGAAAGGTCCCAAAAAGTGAGTTCTAATGTCTGCAATAGATTGAAATTTGGCAAGACATCTAAGAAAGACCCATAGGTATTGGGTACAGAAATGTAAAAAGAAACAAACAAACAAATGAATATCAACAATTTGTTTATGGCCAATTTAAGGTAACTGCTGAGAATGTTCATCATATAACAACCTTCTACACTATCGTTTTGTCATTATATTACAGCCAAATAAGGTCCATCAGAGGCACAGAGACAAAGCTGTGCTCAACTGGTTGCTACAATAAGAGCACCCCCTAAAAGGAGACCAAGGATTATGCAGACACCATCTTTTCATCTGGCAGTAAAGAGTCAGACACAGAGGACAACACCCCACAGCCATTGTCACAACTACCATCCCAACTTGTACGGCCACAAGTTTGGATGAAGACACCAAAGTCTTCATTTCCCACTACGAAGTGTATCAATGTGTACTGCAAGGAAGAGAAACGGGAATTGAAGAGGCAAGTTGAAAGCCTAAAGCAGGAAATTGAAAATTGTAAGGTCGGCACATAATAAAACAATGTTTTACACTTAAATGAAAAAGGGAATTGCAGGGGTGTAGCTGGCATATTGGCAGGCTGAGCTGGCTTTTCTGGCTGGCCAGTGTACATGTACATGTACCTTAAGCATTATTCAAAGTACATTTAGATTCCTTTCTTTCTTGTTATAATTTTGTCAGTGGTAGGTTTGTTGTAGCTGGTGAAATTAGCCATTAAAGTCAACTCAATTGTTGATTCACATACTGACTAGAAATAAAGTCCCAAAAATTTGTTCATGAATGGAAGTATGAAGAGTATTGTCTAAAGTTTAATGCCGCACCTAACCTGAATTCCACACTACAAAATGCCTTTCCGACAAGAAATTATGTATAATTTTCAGTTCATATTTCACAAACATACAGCATGCAACCTTAACATCTGAATAATAAGGAGCATAGCAATGCAGTCGAGCCTCCGTTTGTCACCACCAGGGGCCAGTTTTCCAAAATACCAAAAGTTTCCCAGTCAAATCACAACATTTGGAACCTGTCGTAAGCAACCGTGACCACTTTTAGAGCTAAAAGTTCAAAATTTCCTTTTGTTTTTAGCCTCTTGTAAGAGACCACTTGCTAGAATATACTAGTAGAGTAGAAATTGGATAATAAGGTGTTGCAATATTATTGCATTCCTTGTCAGTACAAGACAATATTCTCATTGAGAAGTACTGGATTTTTCTCTTGAAATTTACTTTTTACATGAATCAGTAAAAGATTTAAAAATGTTTGGAACAGATCGCATAATTTATTACACTTATTGTACTCTTCAGTCTTAAACAAAAAGGATTTTTAAAAATATCTTATAAAAAGAGAAAATTAGAACTGATTCATTATTCGCTCAAGTACAGTTCGCTGGTAACATGTAAATCGCCAGCAATACATGTAATAGGGCTGTCAAACTTAAAGCTAGCAATCCAATCCTTAATAGACTACATTCAGTTCCCCCTAACATTTATAACTATTACAGATTCAATATGTAACTGTCGTGAGACGTACTTGCAGCGTTCATCTTAACATATCCTAAGTTTTTGAATTTAACTGTGCAGTCAAACCTCGCATAGGCGACCACATACAACTGTAGGCTTGACATTTTGGTGGTCGCTTACGGAAAATACATTTTAAAATACGTCATATTCTTAAGAGCTCTTCCCTAACTTTTCTTTATGCTAAATATCAGTGAGGGTATATATAATTTTGCGCATCCCAGGCTGTTAAATATTAAATTTTGATTCACCCATATCCTTGACCCCCACTCCCAATACAAACTTGTGGGTGAATTGTTCCAAGAACAGTTAGGTTCACCCATAACATCAAGGGCTCATCAAGGATACATGTACCTATCCATAACAGGGGTTTGGGTGACAGCCCATAATGACAGCGCTGACATTTGTCTTTTATTATTAGTTGGACATGTGTTGTCCTATATAGACATGATAAGTTAGTTTGGACCTAATGTGCTTTTCATTTGCATTTAAGTGAAATCAAGTTCATCTAAAGGGCCAGAGAGTTGTACAAATACGGGCATGACACCATCAGGGGAGATAGATGCAAATGAGGCAACAAAGAAAAGGGTAAGATCAAGTATTCTACAACATTTGAGACTAACACTAGGTTTGCTTAGTTGAAGAAAAAATCGCATTTAGTGGTTGGTATCTTAAGTAGGTGCAATTCAAGTGACCCAAATGATCTAAGGTGTCTTTTAGGTTAAGACTAACGAGTTACATAGACCTGTAATTCTAGCTTAAGACCAGAGAGGTACATGTATTGTACTCCAAAGATCGGATTTTCAAGGGTTTGTATGGGATTGCAACTGTTTTGCAGTTTGCAACACATCGTAATCAAAAGCAGGGCCCATGGAAAGTACCATCCAGTCATCAGGGATGAGTAGCACGCTACTTTTTCATGTCCACTTGCCCGATGGACAGAGGCGCAGAAAAATCAGTTGCCAGTCAAGTACATGCTATAAGAAAGTGACATAAAAAAGGGTTTGCACTTGCCCTGGGTAAATCAAAATTTGAGTCAGTAACGTCTGAAAGACAGCCTCAAATTATTTTGTTTGGAAGCTGATATATTTTATTGCGTAAATTTTTAAAGTGTCTTTGCTACATGTACATGTACATGTAGGTCCTCATCCGTAGTACCTTCGCATTTATTTATTTATTTATT
>OFEW01000039.1_pt1:2500-12253 | contig 12253 bp, 11 predicted proteins | sample 1521191 | NCBI WGS metagenome assembly OFEW01 (sample SAMN04272335, study PRJEB24112) | coral metagenome | biome: Coral reef; feature: Shallow seawater; material: Coral tissue | host: Coral | place: China: South China Sea | collected 2014
CTCAACTTCAACCTACTACAAGGATTTGTTTTCTTGGTTTTATTATCGATTCAATTTCCTTGAAGCTTTTGCTTCCTGAAGATAAATTGCAAGAACAATCCTTCTGTTAGGGAGGTTGCTCATGTGACTGGTCTTCTCGTGTCAGCTTTCCCAGCTGTAAATTATTTAAATCTGTATTACATATCTTTGAACTGTGTAAGTCCCGAGCATTATCAAAGAGTCTAGATTTTGATCAGGCTATCATTTGAGCCCTCAAGCTAAATCAGACTTGCACTGGATTATAAACAGCCTTGTTAAATTTAATGGCTGTTTTTTTTGGGAACGCCCCATTTATATTGAATGCGATGCCAGCTTAGCTGGCTGGGGAGCTTCCTGCGGTGGTCAGTCAGCTAAAGGCCAATGGTCGATATTGGAAGCTCACAACCATATAAGTTATTTGGAGTTGCTTTCTTCTTTGTACGCTTTACAAGCCATTGTGCCCAATCTGCGGGATGTTCATGTAAGACTGAAAATTGATAATTCCACCACTGTTGCTTACATCAACAAAATGAGAGGTATTAAATCTCCTTCTCCGAATTTATTTTCTAGAACTTTATGGGAATGGTGTATTGAAAGGAATATCATTATTTCCGCTCAACATTTTCCAGGGAAAGGGAATTTAGTAGCAGACTCCTTATCTGGAGAATTCTCTTCCAACTTGGAGTGGTCGGTTGATATTGACATCTTTAATCAAATCTTTGTTCCTGATATTGATTTATTTGCATCAAGACTTAATGCCAAGACAGATTGTTTTGTTTCGTGGCATCCAGAACCTGGTGCTGTGGCTGTTGATGCTTTTAGTATTAGCTGGGCTAATTTAAAGTGTTACGCTTTTCCTCCTTTTAGCCTATTAACCCAAGTTTTGGCAAAGAAACGCAACAACAAGGCTCTAGTGCTTCTCATTGCTCCAGTGTGGACAACTCAAAACTGGAATCCCCTGCTCCTTCAATTGGCAGTAGAGCAACCAATCCTACTGACAATCTTCTTACATTACCGCACAGCCAGGAACTTCATCCCTTAAAGGACAGCTTACGCCTAGCCGCATGGATGTTATCCGGAGATCGCTTCCAGACAAAGGCCTTTCTGATCTGATCTTTTAAACTGCTTTGAATGTATTTTGACGATTTAAACAGTATTTTGAAGTCATTATAGGGTATTTTTATGCTATTTTGTAAGAAATTCAAAATTTTGCTTCTCGTTTGTAATGTATTTCAAGTATAGTTAAAACGTATTTCATGACATTGGAATGATTTCCCCTCTGTTTTTAATGTAGTTTGAGCTTAAAACAGGGTTGAAATAGGGGATTTGAAATCTATTTTTATACTATGGCCACAAAAGTTTTGTTGAAACAGTTCAAAAATACTAGTTAAACGCTGTTTAGAATGTCATGCTGGCAATGGTTGCAGGTTTAAAAAGTATTTTACAAATTATCAGTGTAAAAATAGTCTTTTAAATAGGATATTTAAAATGTAGTTGACATGTCAAGAGTACAAAATATGTTTTAAATAGAAAGTTTAAAACATATTTGAGATAGCAATTCATATTAAGTTTGAAAATACAACCAAAACAGTCTGTTTTGAACATATTTTAAGTTTGACTCGGGTGAGTATGCTATTTAAATAGTAGTTTTAAATAATGACAGCAATGTCTATCTTAAAAACAGATTTTAAATGCACTATTTTTGCACTATTTATAAATCTAGCACAATGGAAATCTAATGCAATCAACATAATCAATCATAATGCAATCAACATAATTTGCATCCCCTTTTTGAAAACTGCTTTTAGCTTCTTTTCACTCAAGCTTTACACACAAAACGTTTAAACACAATGGATCTCAACTGTAGTACATGTAGGTCTAGTTTACCGGGTACATAGTACATGTATATAGAAATCAGCAGGTAAGTTCTATATTACATGTACCACGCTGGGCTAGCGCATGCTCTTGAACTGTAGAGAGGGATAACCATGCAATGTTCAAAATGGTGGCGGGAGAAGTAATTTTGAAAGCAAATCAAGCCCTTTGTCCACTGCCTGATCACGTGAATGACTATTTTACATTTGAGAAAGAGTGAAAGCCAGCCTATTGTAAATTCTCTTTTCAAAAAAACATTGTCAGGGACGAAGCTCTTTGGAGCAAGACAGTCCCAGAAATCAGCTGCACTTCGTCTCAAAGGGGAAATAAAGATTTGGTTGAAAATTATCCACCAGTGCCTTAGTCCCCGAAAGAGGGCCCTTTTATGACTGGAAGATAGAATTTAAAAGTCATAGTGCGATGCCATCTGAAGTTTTTGATTTAGTTTTGCAAGCAGAATACATGTATTATATCTACATATATATGTACATGTATATTTGATGTTCCTTCTTGGAATAAATTTCATGACTAATGTAAGCCATTTGGTCAATCTCATGAAGTTATGACAACTTCGACTGGAAATTTTATACATGTGTACTGTACAATGTAAATCAGATCCAGACCCTCCTATTTCATGTAACCATTGTTTGGCCTTGTTTGCCAGGTGCTTGGTCTTAGCTTCTGTTTCTAAAACAGCTGTGATTACTCATGCAAAAGTGCTATTGGCTAGTGGAACCTCTGAGAACTTTTTAATATCAGCTGATAGTTTGAATTTTCTCAAAGCTTCCTACAACACTGCTTTAAAGAAATATTGCCAAGCATAGGATTTGCATATTAAATTTTGGTATATGAGAGATCACAGGTGAGCAGACATTACAGTCTGTTTGCTGACCAAATGGACACAGGCACACGCTCAGGTTTTGGCTCAGGCACTGGCTATTTCATAGCTCACGGCATGGCTGTCATTCTGGCACTGGCTCTGTGCCAAGTGGTCAGGCATAAGCAATTTAAATTTGGGTGCCTCAAAAACTAGGACCTACAATGCAAGAGTCTATTCCAACATCAAAGATAAAACTTAGAGTGCAATGTGAATAGTGTTCAAGCAATCTGTGTTACAAACGTTGTTAAATTCACATGTACAGTTGTATAATGTATTACAAAGAAATATTTGGCATGGGCATCACCCAAACAAATGCAAATTTAAGAAAACAAAAAAACATACACTTTTGGCGTATAGCGTTGTAGATTCTCTCAATACCAAAGTTAATCGAAAATAAGAACGCATTTAAAAAATGCTGAGCCAAAAGCATGAATCTGTGGACAAACAAACCTTTTTACAAAAAGGCACTCTCTAATACTGCCCTATTTCAAGGTACATGTAGCTTGCTTGCATTAATTGGCCAATTATTGATTGTGCTCAGTCATCATGTATATTGTACATGCTGCAAGATTACATTACATAATTTTGGCAAAAAGTACCCCACTCACAAAGTGCACCTGAAAGATCTCAAGACAAATCACAAGAAATGACAACCAATGGATATAAAAAAGAACATTTAAAAGAAAATTGCTCGACTGTAGTAATCAGCCAGTTACTGATTGCGGTCACTCATCATGGCATACACGCTTTAAGATCTTGCAAAAGTGCTGTCACTCACAAAGTACACCAAAATCAAGATCTTGCAACCAAATAACTTCTTTTGTTTTAAACACACCTTTTTCCTTGCTTCCCATACAGCTGTACATTGTATATATGAGCTGTTAAAGTTTTTTTCCGATTCGACAGTCATTTAATTTTGAGGTCAAGTGGTTTGAACTACATGTAACTGTAATATTTTTGTACAACAGTTTAGTCATTATTGTTAACAATTTTAGTAGGAAAACCATTTTTTTGTGGTCTTAATAGTTTTAATGATAAAAGTTGTTGTTCCAGTCTGTTATGAGGAGAGGTTTGTTGAAATTACTGCTTGGTTTCAATGACAGATGCTATTATAATAGTCGGTGCTCTGTTCTGTTAACAAGAGGCATTTGCTACTAAGATCACAGCAAGTTGGCAAAAAGCGGCTGGTTCCTTTGGTTTTAAAACCAAACAAATACTGTACATGTAATTCACAATAATTGTGAATAATAATTACTAATAGATGAGGTTGGGCAAAATATTGTGATTTGTCAGAGACAAGTAGATCAATTATTTGCCGCAGCTGAAGGCTAAGGCAAATAATTGGTGTGTGACCACCCAGTTTGGTTTCATGTTTAAATCACTCTCTGACAGCTCAGTTATTTATAAATACAATAAGTTATTTCACCTGAGAGCTTGGTTTCAATTATGCATGGGCGGAATATTATTTGCAGCACACACAACTGGACGGTACTATGCATGGGCAGATCATTATTCGTAGGCAGTTATTTACAGGTCATGTGGTGGGCTCTTGACCAATGAAAAGGAAGTAAAAATGCATTCGATGATAAAAAGACTTAATATTTTTCAGTTGTCAACAACAACATTTTAGAACACCCAGAGGCCTTTGTGCATTCGCTTGGTTGCCACCTTGAAAATTAGAGCCCAAGCTTAGGGATCTGGCAAACAACAATTACTGAATAAGGACTTGGAACATTTCATTATTAATTATGCACATGTATCAATTGCATTATCCACTTACCCATCAATTCATGTCCTGGTGGGCTATTTTGTGATTGGTTAAATTTCTTCTTTTTCTTGAAAATGTTGTAAGCCAAAAAGAATAAAGAATTCCTCATTGGACCACATAAAAAAGCCTTGGTGGTAAATCATGCTGATTCCGTAAATCTTCCCAACTTGTTTCATCTGCCTTAGTTTCTTGCAAAGAATGAAATACTTCAGCTACTTTTTTTGTGTTTCAGCCTCCTCTTTTTACCTCCTCCTCTTGTCTTTCATTAATTTTCTTCTTCTTCTCAGGTAATTTCTTCTTCCTGGACCTTTGCTGTGCTTAGCCATATTTTTTGGATATACAGGTTGTATCAAACCTGCCACACAAACATAATGCATTCTTCTAATCAAAAATTTGGTGAATTTGAACTACATGTACATTGAATGCTTGTCTCTATCCACTGAAGGTCAAAACTTACATGTACACAGGGAGAAGTCCCTATTTTACCGGTACTAGTTCCTTGAACCATTTTTTGTGTGAATATCATTTTTGTCTAGAAATCTAATACATGTAAGTTGCAGGAAATAGAATAACAAAGAATGAAAATACACTGTATAATTTGAGTGAAATTAACGATAGAAACATTAATAACAGGACAAATACAGGTTTAGTGACACCTAATGTTGCAGCCAAAATGCAAGGACTCTGTTCATTGCAGTCTTGAGCCTGCATTTCAAATGTGCTATGGCATGCAATAACAATGTCAGTTAATACATGTACATGTATGCAACACATTCTCGCACACAAACAAATTGCGATTCCATTCATTCGAATTGTCCCAATTTTGTTCTTCGAGGGTTCGAAGCCAATCGTTCGACTAATGTACCAGTCAAATCGAAGCTTCAACACCCCCCCTCCTCCCCCGGACATACCCCGGGCATTTGATGCTTTTTCCTGCCTGGCAGGAAGGGAATTTGATCACCACTCATAGGGGGTGGGGACTTTGAAATCTAGCCTCGATTTCATGTTACGAGTCGCGCTGATTCCAAATAACAATAATAATCATGGTGGCTACAAACTTTGATGTATTCAAGGGAAAATATTGCAGATTCGTGGAAACCAAAAGCCTACACAAGCTTTGTTTTGTATATAAATATATTAAATTGTACTTGACTTGATGTGTTTATATGAAATATGCTCAGAATTTCTTCTTTAGCTTTTCATGATATTGGATGCGAAGCATTTGCTATATTTTGTTCAACAACTGAAGGCGTCTCAGCCGACTTTCTTTCATCCATGTGCCAGTGAAACTTGAGATTCTTTGTGCTGAATTATGATGTAATTTTCTCGGGGGTGGGGGCATTTGATCACCTTTTTGGCCCGGGGAAGGAGAAATTTTCCAAAAATTCAAATGCCCGGGGATCATGCCCGGGGGGTTGCCCGGGGGTGGGGGGATGTTGAAGCTTCGATTTGACTGGTACATAAGTTCGATTGATTTCGATAAAGTTCGCTTAATCGAACGTTCGATTTGATACCCGAGTAGTTGCGTGTGGAGCAAAGCCATGCATCTTAAGTGAAAGCTTCTTTTATATGAATACCGGTTGGCGCATCTATCAAACAAGAAATCGCCAAGCATAACCCGCGAAAATTACTGAATGCAAAATACCTGGAAATACGGTTGAGAAAGTTACGAGGATTATAAGCAACAAAATTAGTTAATGCACATAAATAAACAGATACCGTACCGTTAAAAATCCTGGGCTAAGCACTACATGTATCCAATATGCTGCTTCGTTTTTGGCGGTCGTAAATTTTTTTCCAGAGATTTTGGCGGAAAGAAACCGATTTTCCGCTGACCCGTCGGTGAACCGCCGGTGCAATATGCGAGCATTTTGGTCAGCTGTGATTGCGTGAAAGATCATGCGAGTGACCACGTGATCTGTTTCGATTTCAAACTTGCTGTGTAAAACGAAAATTTCGTTCGAGTAGACATTTAATATTTGTTGGTTACTTGTACCTTTTACTGCATGGACAGAAAGGGACCGAACCGAATCATACGACTCCTGGATGCAGCGTCCATGATTTGTCTTTCTGATGGAGATGGTAATGCTTCAACCAAATGGAGGTAAGCCAAACGATCTTCTGTCTTGGTGTGCATTTCATTCGGAAATCTAACATGCCCTTGTAACCACTTCGGCTGTCTTATCGCATTACCGGTAGATGATTGCTTATGAAACATCGATCTGAATTTTGAATTGTTCTTCGTCCAGTCTTTTTAAGTAGGCACTGTTAAATTACATGTACATGTATGATCAGTAATGGCAGTTGCATGTTTGCTACTACATGTACACTGTATTCGTGCAGCCGTAAATACATGTACATGACTCATCCACTGTGATAATTTTACTTTCTTGACATGCCATAAAGTGCTTTGATCTATTCGTAGGGAAATTAAAGTGCGAGCTGGAAGTAAATCAAACAGTTTGTTTTTCTTCAAGACAAGTGGAAAGGCAACTTAAATTATACACTTTACTTGATAACAACACACATACATGTACATGAAGGCAAGAATAAATAAATAAAATAAATAATTTTGTTGTTATTTTCAGCTTTGAGATACTGGAGATGGAGAGTGGTGCTGCCCTGTTAGGGTCAAAGTCTCTGTGAGTTTTCAAATGCCTTCCAGTTACAAAGCTGCAATTGTTGGTAAACTTTCAAAGGAAGAATTATATTTAGGGTTAGAAAGGAAGCTCTATGTATGTAGCTACTACAGTTGTGCAACATCAGTGAAAGTACTTGTTAGAAGTGAATGGACTTTACAGCTTGGTGGGATAATGTTTGTTAACTTTTACATAATTATACTAGTATCACATATTAGTACACTGTACAGGACTCAAAATAATTTCCAGAGAGTCTCCGGACACCATGAGCAGCCAAATTCATTTCAGCTTGGTCAAGTATCGTTTCTGGCCGGTCAAATTTATTAGATAAATAACTCTTAAAACAGGGGCCATAAGCCCAAACTGGCATTCTATAAATTTATTTCCCAAAAAAAATGTTTCTTGCAGAGCTTAGAGCACTTTAAAGCATTCATTGTGAACAATAAATACAAGGTACTACATTTATGCTTGGATTTTAAATTTATCCATGCTTTCAACTCATTGTTTTGCTCATCTTGCAGGACATCTTAATTATTACTAAGGGTGCGTTCCTTTGGGGTGATCCGGATCCGGATCAGTGATCCAAGATCTGTCTGGATCATGGTGCATCAAAGGAACCGGTGAATCCACTCTGGTTATGGATTCGCCGGTTCCTTTGATGCACCATGATCCAGACAGATCTTAGATCACTGATCCTGATCCAGATCACCCCAAAGGAACGCAGCTTAGGGCCCTGTTTATACAACCCTGGGTTGCTTTTTACCCTGGGTTGAATCGCCATGGCGGGTAACCCTTTTGCAATCAAATGTTTTTACACGTTTACATGAAAACAATAGTAAAGCTGGGTCAGCCCCCCTTGCTGGGTTATATTATACCCTTGTCAAGTATTGGGTTGACCGGGTGAGAAGGGTTGAAATTTCTTCAATTCTTACATGTAAACAGTGGACCAAAAGCTAACCCGGCTTGGTACTTAAAGTCAAACAACCATGTTGTTTCTTGTTTTGTTTTGTTTTGTTTTGTTTTTTTACAAACTCTAGTCAGTTTAAGATAGTTTTGGAAAATTGTAAGGTAATTTTTGGCAAATTTTAGATTTAAACCACTGTTGAAGCGCTATGTAAGCGTCCTATTATTGTTATTTACCTTCGCACCATGACGTCATTTGCTCATCTCACTTGGCAAAAATGTGTCGTTTGTGGCAAGCATTAAGGTTTTTGTGAAGTATGTTTCGTATTCAATTTGCAGATGGCTCTAAAATGGACACTGGGAGTGACGGTCCAAAAAGCAGCAAAGACTCATCCTCAAAACAAGATATGAAGAGCAACGGGGATCTAGGAGACGACAGGGACAGTAGGGACTTGATTGTGGATGGTGAAGATGATGATGATAAATTAACAGATGATGGTGGTGATGAACCTGGCAATGGCAGAGTCAGAGTCGTGAGAGAACAAGAAAGAAGATACGCGAATAACGCTAGGGAAAGGTAGGATGGTCAGCGAGTGTGGAGCTTTGTGTTATTTGGCTTGTTACATTATCTTGGTTTGGGATCTTGTACATTATTTATTGCCTAACAATGTTGTTAAAAACCGTATAAACGTACGCATCGTAATGGATTAAGTATCCAACATCAAGTGACTGATTGTCTCTGCATGTATGGCAGGGGAGGGGATCGTGGGGTTTGGGCGTTGCTAGGACACTTGAAGTGGCGTAGTTTGAGATTTACGGTACGTTCCCTTTACATCTTAAGTTTGATCTTTAATCGACCATAAAAAGGCTCAGGGTAATTTGATTTTTCCAGAGGCCCCTCAGAAGAAAGAAAGCCCTGATCAATCTGATATTGAACCGTACAAATTTGTGCTCTGCACCTTGCCTTAACAGGTTGAGAGTTCGAGACATAAATGGAGCCTTCAAAGAATTGGGAAGAATGTGTATGATGCATTTACAGGGTGACAAATCCAACTCTAATTCTAAACAGACTAAGGTGAGACACTAAGTTACCTACAACTCAAAAAATCAAAACTCTTTATTACAGGATGAGAGTTCGAGACATCAACGGTGCCTTCAAAGAATTGGGCCGAATGTGTCAATTGCATTTAGAGAGCGACAAACCCCAAACAAAGGTAACAAAAAGAACAACAGGTCTTAGTATGTAGATTCCTCCAGGCTGGCCGTTCTTCTGGGTGTGGCTGGCACTGTTGCTTCTGTGTACACTGCTTCACTTTTGTCCTTCTCAGTGAGTCAGTTTTAACTGAACCGGGTTACACTGTTCAGTTTAAAATGTGGAATTTTAAAATCATCACTAACTTCACATCCTTCTTTTATTCGTCATCTCTTTTCATAATCCTTTCGTTGCCTTGTGTTGTCGTTTATTCTTATTATTTCTTATTATAAGATTTTTTGCTTTGGTTGTGCAACCTTTTTCAAACTTCACTGTGGTCTTACTGTACTGTCTTTATGAATGCTGGTGGTAATAACATCAATTTATACACGGCTTGACAGTGGCGTGTGTGATCTATTATATGTGGCATACCATCATTTTAACTGGTTGTCTGAAAGCATTTTTTTTCTCCTTAGCT
>OFEW01000042.1_pt1:7500-12044 | contig 12044 bp, 4 predicted proteins | sample 1521191 | NCBI WGS metagenome assembly OFEW01 (sample SAMN04272335, study PRJEB24112) | coral metagenome | biome: Coral reef; feature: Shallow seawater; material: Coral tissue | host: Coral | place: China: South China Sea | collected 2014
GAAGATGTTACGATATGTGTTAGATTTAGTATTGTAAGGGCTTTCGGATGTCAGTATTACGCCCGCTGTAGGCCAGCGGACTACAGCGGACTACAGTATTACGCCCGCTGTAGGCCAGCGGACTGGGGCAGTAAGCGGACACGATGTACAGCTATGGCGAAAGCTTCCCACGTTTACGAGTTAAAATAAAGGACTTGTCTTAGCAATGAGGTGCCGTAACAAGGGTCATCTATCAACAACTGCTACACCGGCACTAGGTCCTAAAGAAACCAGAGCTGTGGTCCAAGTGGTCCTTCCTTAAGGTACAAACAACCGTCCAGCCTGTGTTGTAAGCCGCATTGTAAACGAATGTTGTTTTCAGTGTGACCTGTGCAACGTAGGTTATCTTAGATGAACACACAGGGACTGACACGAACACGAGTTAGAAGTCTACAACCGGTGTTCATCATCCTAATATAAACATAAACACTATTGCAACTAACATAAAAAGGTCTCTGAAGACCCGATAATTAAAGCAAACATGCTGGCAAAGTTTGACCGTTTAGTGCACGAGGTGATATTCATTAGACGCTTAAAACTAAGTCCAGCTACTGTAAACGTGCAATCTTATGAGTTCTCACAGAATTTTTCGACAATAACATTAACGACGGCGTCCTGAACATGCTGAAGATGGTACCGTAAGGTCGATTTTTGTCGTTTCGCTTTGCTTGTAGGTGAAACTTCAGAATAAGACGCGTGTCTTGTTCCACGTACCCAGGCTGTTTGGTCCGCTTTACGAAAACAGATGTGATCTAATAACTAATGATGGGTACGCCCGGGGGAAGTCCCATATATACAGAACGGGGGGTGGGGGTGCTAGTCGGATATTTTGAAAAGAATAAGATCCTGTTTTGTGGGCGTGCCTTGAACTGTCTCTACCACTAAGAGGTACCAATTCTAAAACAACACATTATCTCCTGTCACATTTATCCAGCTCAATACCATCAAAGGTACAAAGGTACTGCAAAAGCTCCGGCTGTAGGATCATGATGAACACCCTTTAAGAAGTGCCGTGACCACGTTTTTAATCCCTAAAAGGTACGATGAATACCCCCGTTCTTTTTAAATGGGAGTTCCCAACACGCTGATGTGGACCTGAAAATAAATCAGAGCGAGCTGTTGGTAAAGGTAAAGTGTGCATACGAGCTAATCGTAGCCCACCAGGCCGGAGCTTATACCGGTTTCTGTAGCATGAAGCGACCTGGAGTATTTCTACTCCCCCCTGGATGGGATGCTAGTTCATCGCAAGGTTACTCTCAGCATTAAATTCGCCGGTACCCATTTATTCACCTGGGTGGAGAGAAGCACCGTGATAGTAAGGTATTTTGCTCAAGGACACAACACAATGTCACCGGCCAGGGCTAGAACCCGGACCGCTCGCTTCGGAGTCGAGCGCAGTAACTGATAAGGCCAGCGCGCCTCCCACACTATTCAGCTGTTATTCGCTGTTAAAACAACGTGTATAGGTAACCATTCACCAGCTAATATTAAAGTTAAGTGGATTCAGTCTTGCCTGTAAGGTTGATTCATAACATTTTAAAATTAAACTGAATTGAAAAAAATACATATTTAATTTACAGCAAAAACGGACAAGCAATTTCCGAAGAGTTGTCGGCTTGAAATATAATAATTTACCTCCATCTGACATAAACATGTCGAAGGCAAACCGGATATTTCTTTACATCAGTTTTTAAAAAGACTCAGTCTCAGGGAGGTCAGTAAAATGATCAGGTCTAGGACTCATAAACATGCAAGAAGAGTGCTGCATATTGACAGGTTTTCAACAGTGAGCTTTTATCCACTAGAAAACCGACTTTGATCTGAAAAGATAGGGCTACTAACGGAGGAATTAAAATTTAGTGAAGGAACAGCAATTTAAAAAATGATAAAAATGACAACGTATCCATTTTGATGACTGAACGATAACGACATATAGACTTCAATGATAAAAATTACGAACGCGTCCCTAGATTAAAAACAAATACTGTGTTTAGGATTCAAGGTAAACTTTAGAATAAACTAATAAGAAACATGGTGTTGTTTGCGTCCAAACGAATAATATAAAATACGTTCGCTCGAACCGCTCGAATAATATTTTTCTCGTTGTCGCAAAGTATTACAGTTCCTTTGACGTAATTTAAAGTGAAGGACTTTGTTTGAAAGAAAATTAAAACAAAATCGCCGATATATCGATAAATAACGGATAAAGAGAGAAAACGTCAACAAAAATGTTCACTAATTGAACTGTTTGTTAAAATGAATTCGCAGTGAGTTAGTTAAAATAAGACAGCTGAATTATCTTTTTTTTCCTTTCGTCAGTTTTACCGATATGGGAAACTTAACCGTTGCCCACACACCAATAATTAGAATCAACAATTAATTGCTTTAAATATCTCAAGCCACGATGATTTTTCGGAACAAACAATTGTTGCTTTAGGTATCGGCAGAAGTATAACTCCTTAAACGTACAAAAACATACTGAGAGTGAGATAGCTCAGTAAGAGTTCATTGTTCGAATTCTAGAAGGACATGGGGGATTGCTAAATGCAATGTAAATTTTTTAGTCACTTTTGTCAACTGTGCTGGGGAGTTGGAAAATATATACCCAGAAATGAACATGACCAAAACAGCTTTTCACGACAGTAACCAATGTTTGCCGTTCTCTCCCCGATTTGTGCTCGAAAGACAATCCCGACAATTCATTTCGTCTAATTTTCCGACATGGGAATCAATTTATCTAACTAAACATCCTCTATTTGAAAAACTGACGCAAAAGCCCCGGGCTTTTGAAAGGTGAGACATTCAGAGAAGTAGACTGGCGGTTGATCGGAACTGAAATTGAATAGAGCCCGAAAAAATATCATCAGTTGAGTATAAAGCTAACCAACGCAAATTTTTAAAGAGCCTGTTTGAAGAAGCGACCATCCATTCCTGGCGGAGTCGGACCACGTCTCAGGACATGACTTGATTTCGTTAAGATATTCAGTGGAGGTAGGAACGGTCCTTTAACTGTTTTCCAGTGATCAAGGTACTTGTAATTCATGACTTTGTCCTTGTTTTCGGGATTAAATACGTATGGATATATATAAAACAAAAAGGCTTTGTAAGCATTTTCAATCTAGCTTTCTATCATCATTGTATACCATTTATGTTAAGTCAGCATACGAGCCAAGTGGCCCATCAGGCAGGAGCTTATCCCGATTTCTGCAGCATGAAGCGACTTGGAGTATTTCTGCTCCCCCCTGGGTGAGATGCTAGTCCATTTCAGGGTTAGCCAGGGTTATACCATCATGCACCATCATACTATCATGATACTGAAATGACAACTAAACTGGTACAACACTCAAGACAATACTTATGTGAAAGCTCCGCCTCACTGCTGCTTTGCTTAAGACGTAGGTATTTGTGCCGTGGTGGAATATACTTTGAAATTCATCGGTTGAGTTTCGGCTATTAATCCGTTTCATCGATTGAAGAAGCTTGATGAATTAAATTGTATTCATCCCAACAAACATCCAATACAAAAGTAGCACAGAACGACTACAAGACACTCAGTGCTACTGGCTAGTTTACATCTCACGGTAGTCTTATAAGTGCGTTAAGTTCAGGGAAGTCAACTGACTCACTAGCTCCAGGAAGAGACTAAAAGTTAAAGCAGGACCTTGGGATAATTTTTCGCCCAAAACACTGACCCAATCAATTAAAGTACTTCAAATTCGACACTTCCCTCTCCAACCCTCAACCCTTAAAACTTTGTTTTCATTATAATTTAGTTGGTGCGATGTCAGAAAAGATATTACAAACTTAATAAATGCAGATGTAGAATATTCTATGAGGGTCAATTGTATTTTCCTGGTTTGTCATCAAAAATCATTGTCGGGGTCATCATTCCAATTATTTATAGATTCACTTCAAATTAAATTGCAATGAAACAATCTGAAATGCACAACTTTACTAAAAATGTCTGTTATCTGAAGCCATTTCCATTTCTACTCTATTGACTATTTGTTCAGCAATAAGTGAAATTTAATTATATTGCAGTGTGACGCTTGGAAGTAGGGTCGGCTTTTTTGAAGTCTTTGTCGGTACTATTTTTAATAAAAAAACACTCATGACAAAGAAACCTTGAAGTAACATTAGTGCATTAGTAGAAGTTTTTCAATCGCTGATTATAAAATAGTTCTTCTTTAGTCAAAGGCAAGTCCGATAAGAAAGTATTTTCAATCCACTGTTTGCTTGCATGGTGATTATTTTTAGAAGAATGATACTTCTAATAAATCGACCTCCCTATAATAAGTTTCAAGTGCAATTCATTAAACTGACTTATAGACAAATAAGAACCCTTTGGGGAAATTTTCAGAAAGCTGGATCACTTTATATTGTTTCAGCGAAAAACTGTGGTTGTTTTTTAACCTCCACCAAGACGTGCTATTTGATAACCTGACAAACAGCCAGAAGCACAACTGTCAATTGCAACTGAAATCCTGACAATGATAAAACGACCA
>OFEW01000044.1_pt1 | contig 12022 bp, 8 predicted proteins | sample 1521191 | NCBI WGS metagenome assembly OFEW01 (sample SAMN04272335, study PRJEB24112) | coral metagenome | biome: Coral reef; feature: Shallow seawater; material: Coral tissue | host: Coral | place: China: South China Sea | collected 2014
GAACTGCAACATGAGCTTAAAGGAGGGGGGGGGGGGAACTGAAGCAAGTTCTTGTTTTTGTCAGGAAGCTATTCTAGGTGCCAGAATTTCAGCCAAAGCTATATTTAGGGGGGGTAAGTGTTCAAGGAAAGGATGGATGTAGTTTGTGCTATCATTGATAGAGTAGGTATTAGATGTTAGTTTGGGATATATGGAAAGAAATTGAGGGTAAGTGATTTGTTTACTTATAGCAATTGCTTTACCTTATTCCATTAAGAAATGTGGTGATACAACTTGGTGGCATTTGGATAGAGGAGATCGATTGTTTTGGACATGGATGCTGGCTTGTGGTATAACTGTGATGTAGAACGGAAGGTGGTGTAGCAGTAACAAAGGCCTGGCAGGATTGAGGCTTGTACACTGCCTGCGGCCATACCACACTGAGTGCACCGGTTCCCGTCCGATCACCGAAGTTAAGCAGTGTTGGGCCAGCCTAGTACTTGGATGGGTGACCGCCTGGGAATAGCTGGTGCTGCAGGCACTACCTTTTTGTTGTGCCGTGTAATGTCCCTCCAGTGTTGGCGTGGAAGCATACCCGTGTTGGAGCCTTTGCTTTTCTTTTTGTTTTCAGTTTTATAAGTGAATCACTCACACACTCAACCGTCATAGCACGAGCACAGAGTAGTATACAGTCTGGAACTTGGTTCTGCTGCACGCACTGAGACAGATCAGAAAGCCCTGCCTCCCCAGGGAGTCAGTATTGTTCATGAGTAGGCGTGTTTGTTTCTTGCCTCCTGGCACAGTGCAGGAAAAGGGTTGGGCAGCAGGCGAGGGAGAAAATGCACAGCTGGCACATGTGAGGGCATGCTAACAGAAAGTTAAGGGAGGGAGCTTGCATTGAGTCCCATTTTGCTACACACATGCAGTCTTGAGCGTGCTTTGGAGAGGGGTACAGGAACCACGGTGGCTATGACTATGCCACTTTTGACCGATTGTGCTCTTGTTTGAATAGTATTTTTTTCCGCTGCTACATGTATACAATTTGAGGAATGAAGTGTATCAACACATTTTTCTAAATGAGTTTTGTCAACTGTGCCAGCATAGTTAAAGCAGGGCACTGGGGGAACTCATGAATAATTAATGAGGTCGCAAATTCGCCGCTAAGCACGCATCGCTCTGCATGCCACTTTCTTGCTGTGCTCAAAGCAAATTATTTCCCCGCAACCACCTGCCTACTCAAACACTGCATCCATACCAAATGCCAAAAAACCAAAGCCCAAACAAAAACCCACCCAAACAAACCCCACCATTCCATTCCCTTCAAATCTACATTCAAACCGTAAGCAGCAGCCCACTCAACTACCCCAAAAAACAACACCGCACCCCCTATCCAAACAAAACCTCAGCTAAAATGCCCTCACCAAACCCACCCTTCCCTTCTCAAACCCTCTCTTCCCGCTAACAACAACACTCACCAAATGCCCCACAACCCTACCCCAACCCACCAAACTGCCCCAAACCACAATTCCAACCAAACCCACACAAACACCAATCAACCATCGTGCAACATCACTCAAACCACCTCATCATTATTCAAAAACCCAATCACCAAAACAATCCAACCCAAACAAAACAATTCAAACAAAATCACACCAAAAAACACATCTGCCAAACAGATCGGCGCCACCAACAACTGCCTACTTGCACTTCAAAATCGGAACCCCATGCACACGTAACCTATTTCCCAAACATCCGCGCTTACAAACATGCCTCCGTAATAATACACTTCAAAACCAAGGCAACTACACTCTGCCTTCAGAAGGTGCCTTCATGCACCCACCTACACTTATCTACCTACTACCTAACACAAAACCACATACTGCCACTGGAAAGCATACTGCCTAAGCACAACATATCCATGCTTCATCAATGGTTGGCTTCGTGCAAACACAACATACGCTGCTCCATTTCTCAAAACACCACCAAACCACCTACTGTATAGCTAGCTCATTACAGCCATGTTTGTGCACAGATAATGGCGCCTGCAACCATCAACCTCACCACACCTACAACTGGACTACATACCAAACTACAACTTAGCAATCTGCTGCCACCACATCAAGCCCCACCACATCAAGCCTACAGTACATATCACACTGTCTTTGCGTATACATGTGCAGGGTGTCTGCACATGCTTCAGCAGGCATTTACGCCTGCCTTCATTTCATTTCAAGTACATGTATAATCACAGCCTTGCGGAGCCGCATCTATTATCCACCTGGGAGTTGACAGGCACAAATGGTTCTCATTTTCTTGCTTCTTCACTTTCTACACCAAAATGCACCAGAAAGTAGGAAAAATAAGTTTTGTGTAGTAACAAGTTTCTAGGCCAAAATGCACCAGAAACTAGTAGGACTAAGTTGTCAAATTTGACAAAGACCTGGACCTCAGGTGTTATGTCCTTTTATAGCTTAAGCTGTAGTGTGCTACATTGTACTGTCAAGCAATATGTTCCTTACAGACAGGGCCTAATCTAAACAGAGCACGAGTTCAAGTGTGTGTGTGTGTGTGTGTGTGTGTGTGTTGTAGAAACCATTTCATGTGCAGTTCGAGTGAGTAAGGTGAAATTTGTGTCACTAATTGTGCATTATCTTAGTCCTTAAGATGGCGCTAAAACACTTTCTTTCATATATACATGCACAGCGTCTTGCTGTACTACTATGTGAAATTCCTCTTTGTGAAGAAATACATGCATCAGATTGCAAAGTATCTATTCATACATGTATGATGATTTGTACACGTTGTTACTTTGAAATCTGTTTTTTTTTTTTTGGAATTGCGCACACGCGCAGGTTTCTACAGGAACATGATGCTGTGCTATTGCTGTATACTTTGCAGCATTTGACATGTCCACTCAGATAGTGCATTTTTCTTCAGGCCGAGGCAGAAATCAAGCGAAGTATGTAAGTATGTTCACAAAACTGGGGAATACTTAATTGCAGTATAGTGTTACATTTTCCCTTGTACGTCCTTTTAAACTTGTTGTTCCCCTCCACTGAGAAAGAATGGTCATAAAATACAAGAGGTTATGTAATAGAAGTGAAACGAAGTACATTGAAAGAAAGTACAGGTGAATGCTAGAGGGTATCCACTGCAAAAATGTATGCATTCTATGGTGTATTTTCCCTAGGTGTGGGATTCACGGTTAATGTACAAATTTCCAATGTGTTATTGGAAGTTGTACCTAATACCATTGGAAGTTGTAATTTCAGCTTACCGAGTAGCAATACTGAGTCCTGGAAGGAAATGATAGGCTAGAGTCGGAATCCCAGAAAAGGTGTTCTTGATCTTTTGAGTTGATTGTTTGTTGGATGTTGGCTGTGATTCTATAGCCACAAATTATATACATCATCCACCGCCAGTATAGGGAGTGGCATTGGCAAGGGCTGCATTATTTCGTATGTATTTCCATTAGTGAGTGTTGTACATTATCACAAATGGCTGTATGTGCTCCTTTTTGGGTGGAATTCAAACAAGTTTCTGGCTGTTTTTGGCCCTTTCAAATGTTTGTTTGTTAAGAAAACCACAAGTGTATATCGGGTTGTATCGAGATGGTATGTGAAGAAATGTACCTAAAATAGTACATCTAACTAGAGGAAAAGGTTTCTCTAAAACTTCAAGTTAGGGATGGAGGTAAAGAAAAAATACATAAACAAGGAAGAGATGAAAGAACGCAAAAAGACTACCCTACATCTGCCAAAAAGTACACAGCAGGTGTACGGTAGTTTTCTTGTATTCTTTCATCTCTGCCTTGTTTCTGTACTTTTTTGAACCTCATCCCTACTTGAAATGCACTTTTAAACAAAGGTTTCCTCTAGTTTCTATTCTTTTGGGGGGGCTTTCAAAGCCAACTTCCAAATAGAAGACAAACGTGTTCAAAACACGCGTTTGAACTTCAGCCACACACACACGCACGCACAACTAGGCTACCAGCGACTTCCAAACAGACCTTATGTCAAGACAATTGCTACTCACGGGTACTCACCTCCAAAAATGGCCAATATCACACTTGCGTACTCACCTCCATGTACGCTACATCCACAAGTTAATATACGAAATAGCATTCTCTGCCAGACTAAACAGTCTTCAAGTAGGTCAAGTTGATAGAGAAAGGGATCAACTAACTTCTCCTTCCACACAGCTTCTTTCTAGCAAACTCCTCAGTCTTGTAATGCACATGTTATACGTGCCATACACACAATGATTGTGTGGGTGTGAAAAGCCAAGAAGCGTACACGCAAGAATGCAGACTGTGTTATAGGCAGTTTTTAGCCATAACTCACCACTCGTAACTCACACGAGACTCAAAACATGTAGGAATTTAACAGGTTAGCAGAGCAGCCGTTTGATGTGTTTAACATTTGAATACATTGTATACATTTCTAGTTATGCCTGAAGAAAAAGAAACAAGATGAACAAAATAGAAATTTTCAAGTTTGGTTTTCTTGAGCTTGATAAAGGTTAGTAAAGCTTTTGGAGTAGATTTGGCGTTAGAATGCCTAAGGGATGTTGTGTATAAGCCTTTTGCACTCCTCTGCTTCATTTTTCTGGGAGCTGCTCCTATACCTTATGTACAGGCGGTCATTTTAAACCTGATCCATCCCTAATTAAGAAATACTACCGTACTTCTTGATACATGTATGTGTTGTTTGGTCATGAAATACACGGTTTTAAGTCTGGCCATAGATCATGCAAGTGAAGGCGAACAATTTTGTACTTTTAGCTTCCTGAGCCATTGTCACTTTCTCCTCCTGCACGCATTGTAAACGAAACCAGTGCTATCACTTTGGTCCATGCTAGTACAATTGAAAGCAAAGCATCTGTCGTGTTGAGTTCCACCAGATTGTAACCATTTGTGGTGTGTCTTGTAATGGTACGTGTATTCCGTACGTGTGCTTCGTGTGTTTGGCATATTTTGGGTTTGGCGTAACCGTTGCAGTGATGGTGACCTAGCCGTGTATGTTTAGCTATTACTTAGTGTGCTGGGATAAAATCCTGGAGATAAAACAAGTCAAAGAAAACCCTTGTCAAAAGAGAGTGTGAGGAATTCGAAATGGCTTTGCAACATAAATCCAAACTGCGTGTTTATAAAGAATTGAAAAGAAGGGGTCAAATGTGAGGAGTATCCATAATATGTAACGGGGCCCCCTCTAGATTGTTCTTTAAGTTTCGTTCAGGTATGCATGGACTTTTTGAGGAGTTGGGTAGGCATGCTAAGAGGGGTGGGTCTCAGGATGTCCTAATTGTGGGGCTTGCAAGGAATCTGTTGAACACGTTCTTTTTGAGTGTGCGTCATATGATTCCCAGAGACAAAATGCTATCGTTTATATGAAACAAATTCCTTCTCTGGAAGCATAGGAAGCTTTTATTCACAGCAGCATTTTTGTAAAAGCTGTATTTTGTTTAGGTGAAAAACAAGGCATGTTAGTAAAGGATGAATGTAGCTCAAAGTGCTATGACAGTTGAGTGTGTGAGTGATTTATTTATTTAGTGTGCTGTCAAGGCAATGATTTATGGTCACAGGAATATCAGGTGTGGCTGAAATGAAATGAACGGAGGTTGTTATGTACTGCATGCGCACGTATGACATGCTGGGCAACAGTTTACCCACAGAAGCTAGAGTAAAAGACCACCATAGTAAGCATAGTTGATAATGCTTCGCTCCACCAAAGCTTGGCATGATAGTGTAATGAATGAAAGCTTCCTAGCAGTCAGTGTTTCATTCCTTGAACTATACCACATATGACCGATCTCAATGAGCACCTCTATGGGTCCTACATGTATACATGTAGGTCCCATAGAAGCATGCGCCTGGTATGAAGCGTTTATCTCATGGAGTAAAGGGAGATGTTGAAGTGAAGGGTGTATGATGTAACTTTCAAGGCGAAAACAGTTAAATGTGTTCTACGAAGACCTTTTCATGATAGATGTTCCACAATGCAACTATTGCTATATGTCTCACTGCAGAAGTAGCATACTGTAATTGTGGTGTCCATTGTAATGAAGTGAATGGGTACTGTTACATGTATGTACTGCATGACATGCTCATGCAGTACATAACAGTGGTCCAATAATTCTACAAGAATGCTGCTTGCTGGCATGGTACTCATACATACAGTGGGTTCTTGATTATCCAACAGCAGTGTGGCTTTAAAATCTCAGCACTGTTCGGATAGGTGAATTAATCCTGATAAGTGAACAACCCTTTAAATCTTATTGTGCTATGTAGCTAGCTAAATCTTCTTGTAATGTATTCATTTTTCCTGTGATAGCTACTGTGATCGTTGATACTGACTGTCGATGATACTGACTGTCAATGTATCAGTGGTTGCTATCAATTGTGGACGTATCAATTGTCGATATCGATTGTCAATGTGTAGCTAGATCGTCGATGCATGTATGGATCCAAATGTGGCAATGGAAGGTGCCCATACGGAAGCTCCCAGTGGGACGATTGACCAATGATCTGTCGGTATACACCGTCAATCGATATCAACCGTCTAAACATTGGAACATTGATATTGACCTTTGAAACATTTGCAGACAATGGATACATTGATAATATTGACGATCAAAACGTTGGCAATCATGTTTTTCTGGGACTACAAACATTTTAAACAATGAAAATTTCCGTGTTTACGGTGAATTACGCATGCGTCCCAAGTGTTCAGATAATCTATGTTCAGATAGTCGAGAACCCATTGTACTTCCATCCATGTGTGCGTTTATAAATGCCGAGGCTCATATACACACTGGCCTCACATTGACTGGTCGAATAATTCTACAAGAATGCTGCTTGCTGGTATGGTACTGGTGTACGCTTGCATCCATGTGTGCATTTATATACATTTACGTGCCAAGGCTGGTCTCATATTGACACCGGGTCAAACAAGTCACTTAAGAAATAAACACCCAGGCATGTTTTTGGTCACATCTGGTATGTTCTCAATACCAAACTTTGTCAGCTTTACAAACCTGATGAGTTGATGGATTCTTTAGTTGTCATTTTGGGGTCCTGTGGTGAAACACTGCAAAGTGGTCAAATGTCACTCTCTTAGTTATGGTTGAGCTATTTTTGTTGTGGTGCAGTTTGTAGGTTGATTTGCTTCCTGTATTTAGCAAGTTTTTCTGTGCCTGTGTTGCATATATCGCTTAGGTAGGGGTTCCTTTGTCTGTCACCTGTTCCCAGTTTGTATGGCTACTTGTGTATTTTGGTGTGCATTGGCTAGTTGAACTTCCCTTCCAAAAGAATGGACATAGTAGTGCAAATCAACTCCACAGGGAGACATCTTAGATCTTAGTGAAAAGAAAGAAGCAGTGTCAGTAATCATGTGTTTGTTACGAAAGGGTGTACAACTCGTCCAGCCAACAAAATGGCCCTATCTGTGTATTGTGTGACTGAACAGGTGTACTAGTTTACTTGTGTGTTTTGCATTTCTTTACTTGTAGGTGAAAACCCTACGTCCGTCATGACCATGGTGATGTCAGAGTAGTACTTTCCATGTGACTCAGTACACGAGACTCCTCTGTTGTTACATAACTTTGTTTCAATTTTTTGATCGTGTGCTTAGTGTTATTGTACTCAAAGAAGTCAGTCAATGTTCATTTACCAAAGTTTCTCTGTTACTGCTTTGATATTCTTAGCGTTATTCCCCGATGTCCTGTTTGCCACAGAATATTTTCCGTGGCATGATAGCTAATAGAACAGCATGAGACAATTGGGTGGGAAAAAGATGTCACAATCTGGTAATGAAACAATGAACCTTCGCTTGATAGGACGTGACTAATTCATACATGCGGTTCTTAATTTACAAAGAACAAGTCTGTGTTCGATTCTGCCGTATAGCTCTGTGTGTGGAAGTGCCCGTGTGACCTGGGGATGAGAGTGAATCCTTCGTGTAGACAATGCATTCTCGGCGTTAAAGTTCGACTGCGGCTGGGCAGACGCTCACTGCATTCCCAGCGGAAGATGGTTACGGCTGGTTGGCCGTTCGTCCTGACGATGCATTTCCGTCGGAAGGGAGTTCGATGCATTCTGCGCTCCCGGCGGAAGTTCCGTGCATTCCCGGCGGAGGGTCGATTACGACTGGTCAATCGATCTTGACGATCCATTCCCGACAGAAGGTGGCTTATATATACGGCCGGTCAATTGTTTGCCGTGGCGATGCTATATTCCCAGTGGAGGGTCTCTTACGGCTGATGGTCGTTCGCATGCTACAACGTACGCTAATCAAACTTCGAGAGTGTATGATGACAGTACGGAAGAAACTGGGAGAATCGTTGACCGTGATGATGGATGATCTCAGCCGGAGGTATATAGATCGACTATACGGTTCGTCACTCGCTGATCGTGATTATGCAATCCCGGCGCAAGGTCGATTACGGACGGTCAAGCGCTGGCCGTGATCATGCATTCCCAGCGGAAGGTCGATACGGCTGGTCAATCGTTCACCTTCACCATGTATTCCCAGCGGAAGGTCGATGTATACGTACGGTCGCGACGATGCATTCCCAGTGGAGGGTCGATTACGGCTGATGGTCCTTCGTTTGCTACAGCGTACGTTATAATCAAGCTTCTTTAGTGAGTTAACGGTTACTATACTTCGCAAGAAAAACTGCACGGGAGAGTAAATTCATATAATGATCTCGTATATACGAATGACTATGCATATATTCTTGGGGAAGTTCGGCTAGGTTGGTCAATCGTTGACGGTGATGATGCATTCCCAGCCGGATACGGTCCGTCACTCGCTGACCGTAATCCTGCAATCTCGGCGGAAGGTCGATTACGACCGGTCAAGCGCTGACCCTGACCATGCATTCCCAGCGGAAGGTCGATACGGCTGGTCGATAGTATACACCTTGACGATGCATTCCCAGCGGAAAGTGTGCTACATATACGACTGGGCAATCGTTCACCTTGACGATGCATGCATTCCCATGCATGCGGGGTCGATTGCACGGCTGCATGCATGGTGGTCGTTCGTTTGCTAACGTTATCTGCGCTAATCAAACTTTTTAGTGAGCAAACAATTCGAGTGTGATGACGGTAGGTTGCTAGGAAATTGGGGGAGCAAATTCAAAACAATCTCGTATGTGCGTGGTAACAATATTCCCAGACAACGAAAAAGTAGCTAACACCCTCAGGTGCTTTATTTAAACATGCGAACCAGCACCAATTTTGAAGTTATCATAACAACCCAATTATGGTTGGTCAATCGTTGACCGTGATGATGCAGTCCTATAGCCGGAGGTAGATCGACTACGGTCCATCAGTCGCTGACCGTGATCCTGCAATCCCGGCGGAAGGTTTCTTACGGTCGGTCAAGCGCTGACCGTGACCATGCATTCCTATAGCCCGAGATAGATCGACTACGGTCCGTCAGTCGCTGACCGTGATCGTACAATTCCGGCGGAAGGTCGCTTACGGTCGGTCAAGCGCTGACCGTGACCATGCATTCCCAGCGGAAGGTCCATACGGCTGCATGGTCAATCGTTCACAGTGGAGGGTCGATCACGGCTGATGGTCGTTCGTACGTATACGCTAGTCAAATTTCTTCATAGTGAGCAAACGGTTACTGTATATTCGAGTGTGATGACAGTATGTAAGAAATTGGGAGAGCAAATTCGATACGATCTCGTTCCCGCGACAACAAGAACACACTTGGGTGCATGCTCTATTCAAACGTGCGAATTAACCAGCACCAATTTTGAACTTACCATAACAACCCAATTTCATCAATGTATATGGCTGCATGGTCAGTCGTTGGCCGTGATGATGCATTGCCAGCCAGAGGTATAAGATCGACTTGCACGGTCACGGTCCGTCAGTCGCTGACCTTGACCATGCAATCCCGGCGGAAGGTCGATTACGGCCGGTCAATCGTTCACCTTGACGATGCATTTCCAGCGGAAGGCATGCATGGTCGATCGTTCACCGTGACGATGCATTCCCAGCGGAGGGTCGAGTGCTGCTGAATGGTTGTTCCCTTCATGCAACATAAACAAATCAAGCTTCTTCGAGAGTGCAGTAAAGAAACTGGGAAAGCAAATTTATATATAACGATTTCGCACATGCACGGTGACAATACATTTCCAGCGGAAGATACGGCTGGTCACTTATATTCGCCTTGACCATTCCCAGCGGAAGGTGAACGGCCGGTCAAGCGCGGACCGTGACCCTGCATTCCCAGCGGAAGATCCATTATACGGCCGGTTAATCGTTCACGTTAACGATGCATTCCCAGAGGATATGGTCAATCATTCACCGTCACGATGCATTCCCAGCGGAAGATCGATATATATATATATTCGATCTTCCGCTGGGAAAGCATGGTCGTTCGTATATGGGGTGTTAGTTCGCATGTTTAAGTTGCTCAGAGGTGCTCATTCGCATGTTTAAATGTAACACCACTGTACATAAGGTATAGAGAGGGTGTAAATTTTAACACCCAATTTTTAGCTAAGGATACTTCCAGAGTGACGACAAACTGGAAGAGCAAACTCATCATGATGCATGAAATCGCGGCGGAATTCCGCCGTTCCCACACATTATTTCAACTTTTTATTTTATTTCGTTCTTTTATTTCTACAATTAGCTAACATGCGGAGTCAATAGTGAATTTTAACAAATGCAATACACGTATACCTATAGAATCAAAGAAAAACAAAGAAGATCCCCACATCTGGGGTAAATCAATTTATACATGCATGACGACAAAATACATTACAAGTTACATTTGGTGGCCTTCAGCAAGCTGAAGGTCAATTGGACACTCATGTAGTGAATGGGTGGTGTTGGGATGAACGTGCTCCACTATAAAGGCTCTCAAAAGTGCAAAGCTTAAACGACATCGTATCCAGCTCATAATGATTATCCAACTCAGAACAATCTCTTTCATCCATAATGCATACAGATGGATGCGTGACTATATACACGCGTCCGACAGTGAGTGACGTCAGTATATAGAGCCGAGGCCTTACACTCTTTCATGACTACTCAATATTAGTCCCTGTCCTCAAGTATTGTTGTATACGTCGCTACGTAATTTATTCGCGATCAATTTTAAACTGACGAACGAAAGGATTGTTTTCAACTCTTAGCTTGTATATATACTTGTGTTAGGTTGTCATGATCAATCTTGTATTTCTTTGGCTACATGTATCGTTCACTTTTCGTCTCGCTCTGTCGTTTTCGTAGTGTTCTTGTTTTTAAGTATTGTTGCATACGTTATTGTGATTTATTTTCAATCGACGAGCCAAAACATATATCTATATCAGGCCAAAGCCTGTCAATATCTTGGCTAGGGTATACGAGGCGTGATGGCGGTTGCTGTTGATTTTGCTGGTCTCTGCTACGCGCCCTTTCATGGCTATACTTAATAGTCTCTGTCCTTAAGTATACGTCGCACCGTAATTTATTCGCGATGTATTATCAGTAGACGAACGAAGGGATTATTTTCGCTCTGAGCTTGTATACATAGTTGTGTTGGGTTGTCATGATCATTCTTGTATTTCATTGGCTTTTTCGTTCACTTCTTATCTTACTGTGTCGTTTTCGTTATCGTTAAGTATTGTTGCATACGTTGCTAGGTAATTTATTTTCAATTGACGAACGAAAGGATTGTTTTCGCTCTTAGCTCTTATTTATACTTGGTATTGGGTTGTCATGATCATTCTTGTATTTCGTTGTCTATTTTCGATCATTTTTTACCTTGTTCTGCTTTTTTCGCTGTGTTGTTGGTGTTAAGTGTTGTTGCATACGTTGCTAGGTAATTTATTTTCAATTGACGATCGAAAGGATTGTTTTCGCTCTTGCCTTTTTTATACTAGGTGTTGGGTTGTTATGATCATTCTTGTATTTCGTTGTGTACTTTCGTTCACTTTTTACCTTGTTCTGTTTTTCTTTCGCTGTGTTGTTGGTGTTAAGTGTTGTTGCATACGTTGCTAGGTAATTTATTTTCAATTGACGATCGAAAGGATT
>OFEW01000046.1_pt1:5000-11880 | contig 11880 bp, 9 predicted proteins | sample 1521191 | NCBI WGS metagenome assembly OFEW01 (sample SAMN04272335, study PRJEB24112) | coral metagenome | biome: Coral reef; feature: Shallow seawater; material: Coral tissue | host: Coral | place: China: South China Sea | collected 2014
TAACAACCGCGCAATTTCTTTTGCGCAGACGCTTGTACGCCAGGCCGCAAATTACGGATGACGAAGTCGTAATTTCCAGTCTATTGAATGCCCAAAATCGTTCTATGGGGCAGGAAAACCCAAGATATTTCTCCAGAGCATTCATTTCCGCAATTTCTAAACACACTTGATATGTTGCACTTAAGGCATAGATATTTGAAAGAATTTCAGTCCTAAATTTAGATTTTCTAGCGCGGTTCAAGTCTTTGTAAAGTAGATCAATTTCAGATCCTTTAGGGATACACTTCTCACAAAGTTCGGGTAGTTTCTGGGTTATAGATACTGCAGAGATTATCTGGCTGTCAATGAACTGCGTTCCATGGATAAGCTTTAAGAGAAATCCATTTTTGTCTTCAAATGCAAAACAGCTGTGTGTATAAAGTGGTCCAAGGTCTCTGACATCGTCCACTAAATGCAGTAACTGGTGAACGTTTAAGGTGTAGAAACGTGGTTGATATAAGTTCGAAAAGGACTTGCAGAAACCATCAAGGAGTCTGTCAGCTTCTTGCAAATCTGCTTCAGAAATTGAATCTTGCAAGAGAAGAAAAATGGCGTTAACGAACAATGTGTAGTGGGAGAAATAATTGTCAGGTAAAAGGCCATATAACGTAGGAAGTCCGTAAAACAGAAGAAATGAACGTAACTCGCTAGCTTTCCAGTACTTTAAGTGTTCGGAAATAGACCGTGGAAGTCGCTTTACTTCAAAGGTTGGTGAAATCTGATTTAGCCTCTCATCGACTTTCTCCACTTTGGAGGATATGCTAAAATGCTCCTTTGAAAAGGCAGGACTAAACCACAATGACAGAAGTAATTTCTGGACACCAAGAAGAACTCCATGCATGTAGTCAATTCCCATGCCTCGCACTAAGTCAAAGTGCCGTAGTAAAGAAAGCCACGATGGCCCTTTTACTCCGTTCACAACATACCGATTTAAACCCTGTTTTTGGCGCCTGGCAGCTTCACATCCGTTGTCTTTTACGTTTTCTGAAGTTCTAATTGGCCCTTTAGGATCATCTTCTTGATAGGGAAATGCTCTGGAGTGACCACGAACACCTGTCTTCACAGTTTGGCCTGGTTGTAAGCATTTCCAGCAGCCATTTTCACCGTTATATTGCATACCATTGCACAGCAAGCAACGGGCTGGAAGGTCGCAAGTGCAAGCAAGCAAAATTCCTTTGCAAAGAAAGTTTCCTCTCTCCGGTGAGTTAACGTGAACACCCTTTTCAAGTGCTGCAAAAGAGTGCGAGTGTGGTTTGAGAAAAGTCCACATAGCTGGCTTTTTTTCTCCAAACCAGAGACCTGCAAAAATCATGTTCTCATATGCCATGCGTTTGCTGTAATTGAGCTCATTGATAACAAGGTACAATGGCCATATGGAAACTTTAGAGGACTTGAATACGGGAACACCGTCAGTATTCATGAGAAATGAAACATTATCAGGGCAGGACAGCAATCCTCCCTTTCCGGACAATTTCTTGTAAAGCGCGCCGTCATAGATTTCCTCCACGTTTTCGGGATGCTTCTTGGTTCGGTGAAAACGATATTGTATGTCACTATAGAAACCATTTCTAGAAAAAAATTCCGTAAGTTGATAAACCACTGGTATTTCAATAAAGTAAGCTTTGGCATGTTGAGATGAAAGTCCTTTCATGCAAGCAGTATTTGGACAAGTAGCTGCTTTCTTATCGACATACGATAAACAGTAACTGCAATAGTGATGCAAAATTACTGGGCCATCTAGTTTGTTGAAAAACGTTTTAAACTTTCGAAGTGTATCTGGCAAAATGTTTCCGGATGGAAGTAAAAGTGAAATAAACTGTAATAGGTGAGTTATCGCCTCCCCGGTTAGGTCATATTTGATCGCGTATAAGGTAAGAAGGACCATAACTGCACCTACGGTCACCTGGGCCCCGGGGTACAACTTTTCCTGTTCACGAGACGACTTGGTGATATCATTCGGTGCTGGTGGCTCTTTCCCCGAATCCAAGCTCGTCGTTTCATGTGATAAGGTATCGATTGTTTGGGACAGTGTCATGTGTTCAACAATTTCTTCAAATTGGCCATCTTCTTCCTCAGCTGACCCCCAATCCCGTAATTCATGCTCACTACTTTCTGCGATAAGTGTCTCACACACGTCATTCCACATAGAATCCAGTTCCAGTTCATCGTTGTCAAGAAAATCGATTGGGTAATGCGGCTGGGAAGGTTTGTAAGCGAAATCTTCCGATTGAAACTTTGAGTTGTCTCCGTGGTGTCCGATGGTCTCAGATCCTCTTGACGGAGAGTTGGACTGAGCAGTGTATGCTGTGCTGAAAGCGGCCTCCTGTTGTACACCTAATTCCTCCGAGGCCAATTCACACGGCTGGATCGTGCGTGGCAAATTTGGTAAGGAAAGAGGAATGGTAACATCTGTAAATAAAGATTCGTCCTCGGTCGTCCTTCGGCGCTTTGAACGTTTTTCGTTTCTAGGAACGGTTGACATATTCTGTTCAGTGCTACAGCAGAGCGTTACCCAAACAGACCAATCTCGACGCACAGTACTGACACAGAACAACTACAGAGCAATGATGTCGATAAACAATAGGTGTAGCCAAAAATGAATATCATACAAGAGATATTTGAAGTTCGAAGCGATGGCCCGGGTCAAATTTTTGGCTTATTTGAAGAGGCATGTCAATATGTTTCATTCAGCCAATGACTTCTGAATGCACGAGACGCCCTGATTGGCTGCTGTTTTGAAAGCTCGACATTAAAATCGGTTTGTTTGGCGAACTGTTTGAGCAGGACGTTGGGTACAAAGTGTGACCGTTTGGGTTGTTTAGCCTTCCTATTCCCATTTTTTGGAGCTTTTTCACTATCTGAAGTAATGGATGAGATTTTATATGCCTGTGCTTATTTTGCTTGTGACAAGACGGTCAGTGTTGTTCCGAAGTCTAAGTGTATACTGCAGGGTGAGTTCAAGGAGCAAGAGAAAGTAGGAGTGAAATGGCGCGTTCAGGGAAAGCAGCAAGTGTTTATTGGGACTATCCTCCATGTGTGTCCAAAACGTAAGTAAATACATGTATATTATAGTACAAATGCTAATCTCAAGCATATTTGAAGCCGCTTAACTACTGTTGCTTTTCTCCTACTCTTAATTTTGTCCAAATTAATATAACCGTTGCTGATGGCGCGCTCTTCGGTTGATACCTGCCGGCACAGCTCCACGATAGTTGCATATCCTTATACTCTTTTAATACCTCCTTTCAGACATTGCTGTTAATTCTAACAAAGGCCAAAGTATCTTTGCCCCATTTCTTGCTTTTATGCAATCGTGTTTTGTTATTGGTGCCACAAATATATGTCGTTGTATTTAAATTTACATTTAGAAATAAGCGCGGGAAACCCTGTGTCGACATCTTCAACAGTCAAGTCAAAGTTCGTGTTCAATGTTAAACAAACAATTGAATGATCTAAACACGAATTAAAATATCTTGGAAATTTCACTCGGTCTAAATAATTTTTGTATAGGAATGTTCAGTTTCTTCAATTTTGCATGTTTATAGCCTTTGGCAAAAACAAACTGAAAGGCACTTTACCATGTATTTAAATTTTGGCTGAGAGGAACTAGGAATTAATTACTTATCGGTGAAATTTTTAATCATTGAAGGGAATGCTTTTCGGGTATTTAGAAGCTAGTACTAGGTCCGTACTAGATCAAAACATTACCTATTACCAGGAACCTTTTTCTTGAGACTGTCATCAGGTCTGATTTTTGTGTTCTTAATTCTTCATAACCGGTGCGCAAACGTGGCTGTTACGAACGTAGACTAGTGCCATGGCGGGAAATAGATATGTTTCTGTGTTCTGCATTGTGTTAAATGTGAAAAAAAGTTTTGCATAAACTAGTTAGTAAATCACACTTGCATGTCTTTGGCTATAGCTGAGAAACATCTTCTGGACAAGTATGCCGCACACTTGCACCGGTTCATAAGATCAGCCGTTAGTAAAGGCCATGAATATACCACCGCAGACTTGGTTGAACAGTGGTGCAAAGAGAAGACGCCTAGTGATGATGACAATGTCAATGAATCAAGCTCTCCTCCCAAGAAAAAGAGGTTCGTTTCCAAGGCCAAAGAAAGCAATGAAAATGACCCACTGAGAAGACGGAATAAAGACAAGACACAGCAAAAGAAGAGTATCGATGCATCCTCTATGTTGGCTGCGCAGGAAATCATTACAGTTACACAATATAACAATGTTTTTCCCGTCATAAGTGCGCCACAGCTCGAGCAGCAGCGACAACAACAGCAAGTGCAGCAGCAGCGACAGCAGCAACTTCAGCAACAGCGACAACAACAGCCACAGCTTCAGCGACAACAGCTAGAGCTTCACCAACAACACCCTCAGTTTCAGCAACAGCGACAACAGCCAGAGCTTCAGCGACAGCAGCCAGAGCTTCAGCAACAACAGCCACATGTTCAGCAACAGCGACAACAACAGCTGCAGCGTCAGCGACAACAGCCACAGCTTCAGCAACAGCGACAACAGCAGCCGCAGCTTCAGCGACAGCAGCCACAGCTTCAGCAACAACAACAGTCACACCTTCAGCAGCAACAGCAGCAGCAGCAGATGCAGCAACTACATAGTCAGCAACAACACACACCGGAACAGCACCATCGCATGCCGCAAAGTCTTCCGAGGCAGCAACAAAAACTCCCACAAGAGCAGAATCAACAACGAAGGAAACAAAAACAACTGCCACAACTGCAGCCCAAGCAAACATATCAACAGCAGCCTCAGCAACGCCATCCTGAACCGCAGCCGAGTTGTACTCAAGAACGAAGTGTTCTACAGCATCATACCCCACTAGAGGTAAATAATCAACTAGCAAGTCTGCCACCACTAACAAATCTTGATCAGCTCATCGACGAGCAACAACAGAGGCAACAAGTGTATGCGAATTCAGTGAGTGTGGTGAATCTAGACGAGACTAGTGATTTGGGAATCACAAGATCCGCGTTTACGTCAGCCATGGTAACTCTGGCAGACTATGAAGAAGACTTCCACGGCGATCCTGAAGACGGATCTTTCCTTGATGACTCCGGCATTACTGAAGATATCACAGGAATCGACGAAGAAAGTGAAAATTGCGAGGTAGATCCACGTATTGAATTAGCTGCCTTGAAAAAGAAAATTGCACAAATGGAAAAAGAGAACGAGGAGCTTAAGGTTCAGCTGAAGAGTTACCAATATGCTGGTATGTTTTTTTGTACTTAAAATTTTGTTGGTTACGAAGTAGAGCCCGCCCTCAGCCTCTTATCCCTAACCCATACATCAGAAAAAAGAAACCCACATACGTAATCTAGACTACTCTAGAGTATAATTTAGCAGATAATCCGATTATGGATGCATGAAAGACAAAGGACTTTCTGAAGCTACTTACCCTTAAAGTTATGGCCATTTGTTTGAAATGCTTCGAAAATCGTTAAAGACCATTGAATTGTTATTAAGGCATCTTTCTGTTAACTTTTAGTACCATCTAATGAAGTCCTCGGCTACTTCAAGAGACTTGTTGGACTTTTTGATGGGGAAGACATTCAGGCCCTGCCAGAAGTCTCCGCCTGTGCTGAGTCTTATGTTATAAAGGCCAATTTTAATCCATCTGAGGTAAGCGTTTGTTAATTGTTAACAACCAGCAGCAAATCTGTGCATTTTGGGGGGGTAAAAGGAGGTCTGAAAGCACGCTGTTGACATAAATTACAGTTTCGCTTGTTTTGATAGCAAACGGTGAATGCGAGTTTACAGATTGCTTGCAGAACTGGCTTTAAACATACATTTACATGATTACAAATCAGGTAAAAGTATGTAAAAAAGGCAAAGAAGAATAAAAGCTATAATTCATGATCACTTATCCGTCACTGCGTCAGTTGTTATAATGTCAATATTCCCTTTATTCGCTGCATGTTTTATGCAGAACTGAATTGGATGGTTTCTGTCCAAAAAAACGCATCGATTACAAGGCACGTTTCATGCAGCTTGTTAAGTTAAGAACTTTACTGACTCTCCAAGGACATTTTCCCAATGTTTAACAAGTAAATATAATGGGATTGATTACGATTCTGTCTCCCTAGTTTATAACGACATCATGGTTAAAAGATTGAATGAGAAGATTTGGACGTCGACTTATGAGGGACATCCTCCGGGTATGTCAAATGAGATGCTATTCTCTGATTTTTTTCTTATCAATTTGTATTAGGGAGATGTGCGCTTGCTTAAGGGATACGATGTGTTCGTCCCGGGCATCAAATTAAGAATCCTCGTCAACGAGGCCAGAGTGAAAGGCCCTCTTCACTTGCTACAAAAACTGATTCCATTAGTTTTTTCAAGTGAAGAGCTTGCCCAGTCATGTGGGCAAGGCATCGGTTCTTCCTCTACTAGCAAGCTTCAGGAGGCAGGGGACATCAGGAAACCACTGGACAATGCAAAAGTGCAAGTCTTAAAAGGTAGGACCTCTAATCATAGCGACTGTTTTGTTTCATATGACTTTCCTGAAGAACTGAGGAGAGGTTTTTTTTTCTTAATTTTCCATACATTTGTCTGTAATTTTTTTCCCCCGAACCGCGTCTAGAAGTTCGTCGGTAACTTGTCAGCCTGACGTATGTTTCCGCAACGTAGGTTTGTTTTTCTAGTACTGAAGGAAACAGACCTAGAAAGTTCGTAATATCCTGGGTTTTTCTATATCTTCTACCTTAGTTCTCAGTAAAGAATTATCCGCTAGACGTTGGAGTAACAAGTGGACAAAAATCTTGTACCAAGATTATTTACATTGTATTGCAAACTTCTGTAGGGCTCTTTTAAT
>OFEW01000047.1_pt1 | contig 11832 bp, 6 predicted proteins | sample 1521191 | NCBI WGS metagenome assembly OFEW01 (sample SAMN04272335, study PRJEB24112) | coral metagenome | biome: Coral reef; feature: Shallow seawater; material: Coral tissue | host: Coral | place: China: South China Sea | collected 2014
CCTCTCTTTAAACTTACCAAAATTTCACTTAAATTCATGTGTACCCCCGCCTTAACAGAGAGTTGAAATAAACAAACTCAGACGTCATGGTCCATGCCAACATCGTATTCGATTTTTTACCCATTACCATTGTAACTATGGCAACAATAAAGTACGGAAGATAGCAGGCAAGTAGAAGGCAAAATATTAAGATGATTCTGTTCACTGACACTTTGTTTTGGCCAAAACGGAACTGAAGATTTTCGCCTTGCTGCTGGTGCACTGCACATTGCTTTTGGATTTGTCACTGATGGCGACGCAATCCCGTAATTGTTTTGTAGTAAGAAATCGATGTAATCACAGCACAAGTTAAAATTATCACAGCGGCTATCAAGTTGGGAATTTTTGTGCTTACCAGTCACAAAAATGGCCAAATAAATCCAAATAACCAAAACGCAGTTAGAAGTTAGACAATCCGATTGAAGGTGGCGATTTGATGGTATCTCAATCTCATGCTGAAAGCATAAAATCTGTCCAAAGATATTGCAGTCATTGTCAAAACAGACACAGATACTAAGTAATAGGCTGCAATGCTGTAGGAAGCTTGACATGCTTGAATGGCACAGAATACCTCGATGTTATATCGAATGCCACTGCAAACGAATATCATCCAAATGCTGCGGGATAAACAAAGAGTCCAATTCCAACATCCGAGAGAGCCAAACCACACAGCAACGCTTTGGTCGGAGTGTGTAAATTGTGCTGGCATTTTCGAAGATCATGCAGAATAAGAATATTCGCAAAGATCGTGCCGATTGCCAATATGGAACTTGAAATGCCAAGAAATGCAAACACGGTGATGTGCTTGTGTTTTAATTTTCTCACGTGAAAGAGAGAACCTCCGATGACAGGACATTTCTGAAGCCAAGAACGTTTGTTCTCAGCACCTACCACCCACCCCAGGATGGACGCAGTTCGCTCGTCATTTTCACTGAGCTGCTGCTACTGCTGCTGTTTGCCGGGTGCATCAATTATTTTGGGGGAATATCAAGGGTTTGTTCACACCTTGATTTCTGCTGCATCTACATGAAACACTTAAAGCAACAAAACAAAAGAACAAACTCAAATTTCCTTTTCACCTTCTGCAGGTTTCGAAGAGTAAAGACAGCAGTAAGATATCTGTGACTGGCCTAACGTGTGCGTGGTACCTTTTTGTACGAAAACCATCAGATGTGATGACTTAGCTTCCTTTAACAATGCATCAACATCAGCATCATCAAAAATCAACGCCTTTTCAATAATACCGTGAGCAAAAGCAATTTATTGATTCATAGCAATAAAGGAAAAGGAAAAAATATCCTAAAACTAAAAAGAATCTTACAGTGCGGCGTAAAGAAATAAACGTTTTTTTTTGTCGTTTTTCTTAGAGTTTTCCGACCCCGAATATGTCAATTACATAACGTTCACTTCTTTAATAAGTTACTTGTTTCCAGAACTAAGAATGAAATGGTAATACAATTCTTCGGCAATTCTGATTGGCTCTTCACCATCCTAATTCCATCGGTAATTGGAAGTGCACCAAAGGGTGTTCATATTGTACATCAACCCAAATCACAAATGTAGTAATTGATATCTGCTACTTGACACTTAACTTTTTCCAGGCGTCCAGTTACTAAAAATTGGAGCACTACAAGAAGAACGACTTGTTAATCTTAGACTCTTCATAGCTGTGATCAAAAGACATTTGCTAAGGCAAAGACATGCAAAAAGTACTGAAAAATTTAATACTCGACGTTGTTAAGTCATGATGATCATAACCGCCGCCATTATTAATGGTAAATAAGTACGAGAAAGCGAATATCTAAGTAGAGTAGAGCTGAAAATTACCATACTAATTGGATGGCTAAACAAACCCTTCTTTAATAAGAGCTTCAGGGCACTTGTGGTGGGCTAAAGTAGGCTGCCCTATGCTGGGACCCATAAACGCTTTCTTCTCAGCCGGTGCTTTATTTGCACTCCAAATAACTAAAGTATTTATTCCTATCTCAAAGTGTTTGATCAGTAGAATTCATTAGGTATCCGGATTAAGTAAAATTAACGTTACCATTGGCTAAAAAACAAGTACGGTTGTAATATAAATCAGTATAAATCTACTAGCGTCTTATCACGAATGCCGTTTTCTCCACATTGGCTACGCTATGCACCATCTATTCTGTTTTACTAATGTCTGCTACCGCCAGGTTCAGAATTAAGTAATTCATAGGAATTCTGAAAACGGATGAGAATTGTATAGTAAGTTCTGAGTTGTAAAAAATCAAATTAAAATAAAACGTTCTAAGGCTTCCAATTGGCTGAGCGACAGTCATTCCTTGGCAAAAACGCAATCTAAATCAAAGAAGTATGATTTCCGAACATTAGAAATAGCACTTATAAACAAGTTAACTAAAAGTCTCCGAGCAATTGAACATACAATCCGTTTCAATGTACTCCAAATTTGCCCATCTATATCCTTTTTCGTCTGCGTTTTGTTTGTTTGTCTGTTGTTTTTTTCTGTGTTTGTATGTTTCTTTTGAGTTCGATCTTCTACATTTTTAATTCCGACCGGGGTTTCAATCTTTTACTGTAACATTCTAGTAATTGATTCAATGGTCAGTTAATAGTCTATATTTGTTAAACACATCTATGCAATTGCACTGAAGGGGTGCTTCGAGGCGATAAAATGAGTATACTTTGACCAACAGTGAGACGAAATCGCCTAGGTAGTGGCTTAATTCTTGTAGTAAAATGCCATTCCATATTTATATTTGTCGTGTCCAGAAAGATAACAAGACACTGAGCAGACATAAACGCAACATGCTTTAATATAATCGATTCCAACCGCTAGCACTATTCTCTCCCCTCCGGTCAGCGGTCAGTTGGGACCTCATGTTACTACAACAATTGTCGTGTCATCGCCAGCAAATTTGACGATACGCATTCCAATTCCCGTATCAGACGGATAAACATTACGCCAGCGCTTCTCCCCTTATCATAATAATTATCTCGTTTAGTAAATGCATCCCCTAAAACCAACCTCATGTCTTTGAATTTAATTATCAACAGGCATACAATCGCATTTCCAGCGATGTCTGTCATTGTAAGCACTGAAAACATAGTGGTGAGACCGATTTGAGCGGCCTTTGTCTCCGTTGAATACCACATGACACGCGCGTCTTCAACCTAAAACGTGGCAAAATAAAACTAATGTTAAACGAAGAGATTTTTTTACGACACACTTTATCTCGAAAGATGCACAGAGAGATGGTCTGAGGTCGACGTGTTATTTGACAAGTTTAATACAGAAAGAAAGGCAAGGGCGGATCTATATCCGTTATCACCGTTTTACGGAAATCGGTAGCAGAATGTTTCATAATCTCAAGAAAGGCGACAGTGAGGGTGTTAAAATCCAAAAGATTTTCTGGGGAGTATGCCAATTTTTCATCTAGTGCCATTTATCCTGGACCCGCCCCTGCAAGAGCAATATTAAACCTCGTTTTGAAAACGAGTCCTGGTGCAGAACCTCTTATATGGATGGAAATGTGTTTGATTTGCAAGATAATGACCGCGTGCGAGAAAAACGCACTTCAGAATGAAAGGCGGTGCACCGAGTCTTGTTTTGAGACAGAGGAAACAGGAACACGGGAATGGCTTACTCTATGTTTCCTTTGTCAGAAAACACCCATAAACAGATGCACTGTTTGAGTCAGGAGAATGTTGAGTTAAGATTGACAGAATACGCAAAACACACAGAGCCATCGAAATTTTAGTCCCTCCGTAAGTCCATATGCGGCGCTAATGTAATGAGCCAAATTAAGATGCTTCGTGATTTTGAATTTCCTGCAGTGATTGTTTGAATTAAATCTTAAAGCAGCCGTACTTTACTGTGAGATGTACGTACAGGGTCAGGATGGGAAAGGATAGAGGAGACCGTCTGAGGTTTTTCGTAATTTTCACAAGAAAATAGGTCAATGGACGTTATTTCATCTCTGAGGACATTTCGGATGTGCGTTCTGTTTGGACATTTCAATGTAATTTCTGTTTACAAAAGTTTTTAATGTTGCCGCGGCAACCGTTTTGTTAAATGAAGGCTAATCTTTAATTTAATCGTTAGAAATACTAATCATTTTATTCGCTTCAATACGCTTAGCTTCCAATTCTTTATTAGTGGAGCTAGGTTATAATGGTTCATGGGATAAAAAGACCACTGGAAATTTAACTCCAAGATGGATGATCTAACTACCACCGCAGCATACGGTGTCTTGAGCAAAGCAAAATAATTTCATATTGTGCAAAAAGTGTCAAGTTCTCCGATTAATAAAGGTTTCTTTGAAGACTTCTTATAATAACTAACAGACCTTTTTCTGCTCTATTCGGACATGGATGAAAAACTGGCATATAAGTCAGCTGGGCCTACTTTTGCGCACCTTGACTGATCCTGATGGATATTTCTGATTAAGTTGCGTCAAAATTCCGATAACAATCGTACTTCTAATTGAATAAATGCTGCTTCACTTTTATTACAATTTTTTCTAGGTTGAAAATGTAATCGGGAATTGAATCAAGTCGAGTTGCGACCCAATGCGATGCCACAATAGCAGATGAACTTCATTTGCTATTGTGGCCGAACCTCTGTGCTATCATCATTATCATAACCATCCGTAGGCGTGAAAATAGATGGAAATGAGGTGCGAGAATATCTTACTTTTCAAAATTGGTTATAGAAAGCAAAGAAATACCGTCAATTATCAGATAAAGCCTTACAAGCAAGGCATATCGCAAAAATTTAACATTAACGTCAACATTAAAAGGGCAGCATCGTCAAGCGATATTGAATGGACCTTTCTCGGCAATAACACACTTTATCGAATTTTTTTATTTTAATGGCCAATTTTACAACGAAATGTACGTTAGGAAGTGAGCGTTACCACCTGACATTCATTTCCTATATTTCTATGTGTTTGCAACGGATTCTTATGAAACTTCGTATATTTATATAACGCGGCACGGTAAATTAATCTATGGTGTTGTTTTGTGTTTATATGAAAAAGAGAAAAAAACAACAACAAAAAACCAGTGATCTTGCTTGAAATCGTCCAAATTGTCCATACAGAATGTCGAGCAGGCTTTTTCAATTTTTTTTTTATGTTGTCTTCACTAAAAATTGATAAGAATTCCCGCCAACAATTTATTGTCTTCATGCTGGTGTTCAAGGAGGATTTGAGGTACAGCCAAACGTACTTTGTGAAAATAAATCTTTTAAGGCTTCTGACGCCATCTTGCTTGGGGGTTCAGGTAATGTATGGGGAAAATAGCGAATCTGATGTCTAACAACTTACGGAAAATTCTAGTTCTGAAGTATTCACCACTTAAACACAAAAGATACTGGGTAAACGAATTTACAGGTCACGTTTGAAGGAAATCGTCCTGCTAAGAAAAAAACAAAATTTAAGGTTTTCATTTTTCTATACAGCTGTCTGTAAAACCAAGTCGTATATTTCTAGGGAAAATTTAGAAACATTTGTATGAAAACTTAAAAGTGCAATTCCCCGCCCCACAGCGAGTCTTACGTCTTCAAATTTTGTCAACAAGACCGTTTGTTGGGTATCCGTTCCTCGTAACCGTCATTGAATACTCAAAACCTCAATCACTCTTAAGTTAATGGGCATCAAACTTTAAACTTTTCTCATATATTTTTTTGCAATTTTTGCTGTGTCTGCCCCCCAAGCAAGATGACATCAATAATAAGTGTTTATTCACAAATCCATATGAAAGTGAAAATGAGGTAAAGGGGGTTATCCCTTCCTAGTTTATATCCTGATAATAAAATAAATTAAGACATTAATTATTTACAACTGTTTAAAGCACCAACTTTAGAAATTAATGTACAATATACATCACGCAATAAAAGTACTTAGTGCTCGCTAGAAACTGAATTTGCAAGATGACTACAGTCTCACAAAGATTTTAGTGCTACTTGCGATGGAAATCGAATGAAGGTGTTGGTATTAATTGGAAATCCACTAGTAGTTGTCTAACCTTGCTAAAATGCACCGTACTAGTCACAAAAGTTGTTTACAACTGTTGTGGCTACAAACGAGTAGGAAAGAAGTGGTCTAAAACTTGAAAACTTTGGGCCGAAGTTTCTGACAATGTCGCTTAAAGGAAAATCACTAAAAATTATTGATCTCTTAAAGATTGAATTATGTCTTTTTGTCGTAAAAAAGCTTGTTTTGATGATCAGTGAATGCGCCTTTATAATTCTAGCATAGTTTGTATATAAATTGAGAAGGCCTCTTGTCTTTAAAAGTGTTCAAATTTTCTGCCTCGGCAATTTCCTTTGGCAGATTTGGCAGATCAAAAACCTTGAAAGGTCTATTCAAGCACCGCTTGGAAAGATTAGTTCATTGTGTCTACCGTAAGTCTATTAACAGCAGACGCTTTATCCGCAGCCGGCGGCAGAGTTCTATGAAAAGCCGGCCGCAGCTTTTTGGCATAAGTTACATTATTGCAAGTTGAGTTTATGCATGCTAAGGCACGTCCTTTCTGAAGTTTTCCATAAAAACCAATCGACTTGCCATTCTAAGAACTGACAGAAGTTATCATTTTATTGCAAATCAGTTTCAAGCAATGGAATGGAAATACCCTTTCTGAAGTTTTATATGGAAACCAATCGACTTGAATACAATTGAAACAAGTCAAAAATCTAACTGAAAACATTTCATATCAACATAACTAGCTTGCTATCGCACAGATTTGATAAATATGCTTCGATACTTCTTCTTTAATTCTTCGTTGAACTTCCAATCCTGATCAGCTTTACTGTTCTTGTTTATTCTTTCTTAATCTTTTGTTCCTTTGAGAGAACGTCCCCAATCTCTAATCTCATTATCTTTACTGAGTGGTCTCTCAAGAATATATATATTAGCTTTGTTCTGTCATATGTTTATTATTGCAGTACAAGCCCGCAGAAGACAATTTGAAACCTTCTCAGTTTGAAAACGAGTAATTTTATTATTTACATGGCATATACATTTTAACATTTCAGAACAGAAGGGTACATAAGTTATTCTTTTTCAGTCCAACCATCCTAAATGGTCTTTGTCAATGTACCTGGCTATATATAAGACATAAATATGATACATCGAAAGTCACCAATTTCCCAAACATTGCAAACCTCTTTAACATTTTTTATGCTAAATTTGTAACAATTCGAATTCGTTTACTCGGTTTTGAGTGAAACACACTGTGTTTATCAGCGGGCTCAATTCTGTTTATAATACTTAGCTTCTAATAGAGGTGATCGTGTTGATTGCAAAAACGCATTAGAACCCTGTGTCTTTTACTATGCTATTAAACAATACAAAAAATGGAATTAAAGACAAATTTAACCGCGCATCTGAAAAAACTATTCCCTTTCCACTTGTCGTTCTCATTGTGAACATATTTAATCAACTGCCGCAGGCTTTGTCAGCTGTACAAAATCAATAACAACGAAAATCAATATATAGTAACATATGACATATTATTTTGGGATTCGTTTTCAGTTTTGAAATTTAATTTAACAATTTCCTGAAAATCTCATTTTCCACCCCCTGGTATTTACAATAATTAGGACATCACCAATAAATTTTTACTCGGCACTTTTACAGGCAAACTTAGTGAGTGTTAAAAGTACTTCACTTCTAATTTCTCTTATGCGCCAACAGTACAAGAACGGATTAATAGCAGAATTTGCAAATAACACGGTCATGGTGTAACTCAGAGCCAGCATTTTAGTTGAATTTACTTTTGTAGTTTGTATGACAAAAAACACGGCCAAATATGGCACGTAGCAAAGAAGCATTAACGCATAAACGTAAAACATATTGGTGACGGATCTTTTGTATGCTCCAAATTTCCTTGAACGCGCGTTATTTGCCTCCTTTGAAACTGTCTTTTTTCGGAGTTGGCTAAGCTTTACCCATAGTGTTATAAAGGAGACTGAGCAGACTAACAAGCATACACTGATGACGATGATATTAAACACTTGGTAAGTTTCCTTATTCCAAATCCAGTTGAACACCCACAGGCCCGTAAGCGCCCAGATGGTCAATAACACTTTTATAACCCTCCTCAGCGATACTGTTGTTTGATATCTGGTTGTGAGAAGAAGGGCAAGAACTCGGTCAATGGCGATGGCTGTGACGGTTAGAAAAGAAACGGCGGATAACACGTTAGCGGACAAGTGAAAACCAATCCCTCCGATACAGTATAGCAGGTGATTGTTCTTAAGCTCTGCTGTTTTGTAAAGGACGTAAAATGGTTGGACAATGAGCCCAACGCCAAAATCAGAGGCAGCCAGACTGCAGAGAAGCGCTCTTGATGGAGGACGAAGGGCGGCAGATTTTCGAATAGCGTGAAGGATAATGCCATTTCCAAAAATGGCCACGATAGCTAGAATGGCATTTAGAGTGCAGTTGACGATGTACTCAGTAGTCGGTGGCCCAGAGTGGAAGATCTGAAACCGATCGAGATAATAGCAAGATTCTCGCTGAAGGCTAAAAGTATGATTTTTTTCGCTCGTGATGTTCACAGAACTCCGCGCCTCCATTATATAGCTCAAATTAATCGCCACTGAGCTATATACGAAATGATCCGTCAACCAGCCTTGCGAGCTTCGATATGATGTGAAAGAGGACAGCTGTACTATAGTTGAGTTTTTATCTTGTCAAAACATCGATCGTAGTTCTTCCGATGAGCATTGTCCTCAGTTATTTGACCAAATGACATGATTAACATAATACTGAGAGAAAGCTATTTTATCAACCCGTTTCCATAACGCCTAGCTAAGAAAGGCGTTGAATTGTACGTGGGTCAGTAAATTTACAGCCTTAATTGAACATTGCCATCCCACATTCAAATTACAACCACCCAGCAGCATGTCTTATGGACATTGTGGTCTTGCTGAGATCGTAAAATTTCGGTCATACTCTTAAACAATGGAGAATACGATGACCTTTCATTAGCCATGAGAAGGACGTATTCGAATAAAAATTGAATAAATTTTTCCAGCATAAATGTCTAAGAATAAGCAAAATAAATTAACGTAAAACTTAAGGTTTTAATTTATTCAAAAGATTCCAAGCAAATTATTTATATTATTATATTGTCATCTAGAAGAAAACGAAAAATCATTAACAACATGTAATTTCGGTATTAAGAAGTATTTCGTCCTCTCTTCCCGCAATCAACTTTCAACTTTGTTGCAATAAAGCTTCCTTTATAGACCTAAGACCATTAAAATGGCCATTTAAAAATCAGAAAAATAGCTCGTATAAAGCATCTCATGACCCAATCGACCGGACGTTTAATAGTTGACGACACGCAAATAAATGTCAAACGATTTCTCTTTCCTTTTGTTGGCTTGTCTGAGAAAGACAGAAAAAAGAAATATTGATTTTACTTTTCCCACACTTTTATGTCAATCTAGTTCGCACATGTCATTTCTAAATAGCTCTGTCTGTTTACGTGTACCCCTCCCAACCGCAAACTTTCAACTACATCCTATATACATTTTGTAATCTGCAAAGTGATAAACCCTTCCCATCACTGCAGATCTCATGATTCGTTCTCGGAGAGCTAGATATTACTATTTAAACAGTTGTCAATGTCAGGAAAAGCAAATTCAAACAATGTACTGCAGTGGGTACAATTCCTCGATCAAGTGACATTTTACATTTTTGTTGCCGCAGTGAAGTAATTAAGTACTTCACGTTTTAATTTGGTTCTGAGAGAAACGAAAAGCTGCGACCATAAAAGGAGTTTTTTTTAATTCATAAGTTCAGTTTATTGTGAAATGCTAAACAACTATCCAGCAAATTTCAAAAAAAAAAATTGTAATCAAGACGGGATTGGACTAAATTTATGTCTACAAAAGGAGTATGTGAGCCTGATAAGCCCGGGCTGATAACATTGAGTTCGTGCTGGGAGAGGTTTTTCTTTTATTGTTATATGGATCCGTGTTACATTAATATTCCTGATCTTACATTATTTCCCCTCGCGTTTTTAGCTTTCATTTATGACCACTTAGCTTTCAGATCTTTATCGCAAATACGAAATTTGCGAACCGGACATTATTGGCATTTGTGCTCGCCAGTCATGCTGCATTGGGCCAGTTCATAATTTATATGGGTATTTGTCATTCCTCGCCGGTAGGTAACGATTATTCCGTTCTCCTAGCTTTCCCTCGGAGCTGCAATTAATTTTCTGTGATGATAACCAATTGTAATTCTGCCATCATAATAACTGCCATTTATTAAAAACATGTTTTTTTGGTTAATCAAGCTTCTGATATTATAACGTGAAATATTCAACCGCTTTCCTGTATTCTGACTCGACTATATTTTCTAAAGCATTTTGTAAAAGATCGTACCTAGCACCGTCTGGTCCACAGACGGTCATAACATCTCAGTTGAAACGGGCATGAGATAACAAAATCTTTCCATAATGATCAAATAGTAAAAAATTTGTGCGTTGAAGATTTGTAAATATAGATAAAATTATTTGTTTTTGCAGTAAACAGAATAAACTTCTTCCTTTCCTTTAACGGCAAGCTAGCCACTGAAACAACAAAAACAGTACTAGAAATATTTTCGAAGTTAGGCCCTGTTCGCACTAAGACGAAAATTTGAGGTTTGCGTCTGCAAAAAAATTGAAAATTTTGTAATCACCAAGTTTCTGTTTTCGCAATCCTTTTCGCCTATGAAGATACGAAATTTTTTTAGGGACAGATAAGTTGATCAATTTACCATCAAGATGTCGTGAAATGTGTGTTGGTGTCTGTTTCGCGCGAAGTTTCCGGTCGAATTTGTGAATGAAAAATGCTCCCCCGAAATGTTTTCATGGCAATTTATTGCCTTTTGCTTTTCATACAGAACCTGTTCTTGCTACATCAACAATTAGTTATAGTTTTGGTTGCTAGGATTCGCCTGTTATGTGGAGGTTTTAATTCAGCAGAGAAGACGCCTCCATCGCCGTCGTTTTCACCCGCACTGGATATTTCCTCGCCCCGCAGATCCATCTGCACCTGTCCAGCTATATTTTCCTGAGATCTTGTTCCGTAGAAATATGCGAACGGGAAGAGAGTCATTCGACGATTTACTGAGGCTCTTAATATGTTCAGTGAGAGAACATTCGCGGGAAGTCATACGGTCACGTTCGCTTCACAATCATGATATGTTGCAAAATTTGATGACCCAATGACGCATGGATGTCAAGGAACAAAGGATTTTCTCGCCTGACAAAATTTTTACAGCCTCCAAAGCTAGTCGACGGAATCTTTGAAGTTTCGTAGCGCTTGCAAAAATTTTGGTGGGTGCAAAAAATCGTTCGCACTAGAAATGGCTTCGCGTTGACAGATTTTTTTGCAAACCAAACAAAATTTCGCGTAGTGCGAACAGGGCCTTAATGACATTTCTGCAAGAAGTTGTGTGTCATTTGATGCTTTGTTGTCTGCAGTCTGGCTCCAAAATTACTTCAATGTCGGAAATGCCATACGCCATAATCTACGCCTTCCAGTTGTTTATTTAGTTTCTTTGATGTGCTTTTTTTTCCATTTATTTAAACATGTTTGTCATTGTTTTCTCTGAATTCAAAACACCTAGGCTTGTTATTGGGAGATTACAATATTACCATTTTTACTTCATTTATTCAGGTTCACTCACAAGCAACACAAAAAATAGGTTCGCAATGCGTACTTGGGGTCTTATGCTTTATGCTAGTATGCTTTTATTCCTTTCGGTTGGAATTCTGTTTTCAAATGCCAGTATCTGGGAG
>OFEW01000048.1_pt1:0-2500 | contig 11822 bp, 5 predicted proteins | sample 1521191 | NCBI WGS metagenome assembly OFEW01 (sample SAMN04272335, study PRJEB24112) | coral metagenome | biome: Coral reef; feature: Shallow seawater; material: Coral tissue | host: Coral | place: China: South China Sea | collected 2014
TCGTTTTCTACGAGCGATAGTCAACTCGGCTGCGCCTCGTTGACTATCTGCTCGTGGAAAACTCGGGCTCGTAGTCTAATTGTTAAATATACAACACACAAGGACTGATCCGCAAATAGCATTTGCTAATCTGGGCGGAACAGTCAGTACCTCGCAATTATATAAATTTTGTTTGTCACATTTTTGAAGTATTTGGTTTGTAAAACTGGTGAAGAATAAACCGTCTCAAGTTTGTGGTTGGAGTAGTTCGTACTTCTTGAGATATTGGTACCGGGACCAGATTTCGCTAGGACTCGAAGCTGCAGAATGGGAGAAGATTTGCAATACGCTTTCTCCATGTTGAAACGGTTGTGTTTTCAGGCGAAGAATTTAATTAACCCAAGGAAAGCAGGTTTATGAAATAAAATGTATATTAAAAACTCTATTTTACAACAATAATCTAATCTCTTGGGGATAAATTTATAATACGGAAATCCAACCAGTTTCTTAGTAACTCTTAGGGCTGGAAAATCTCTGCAACAATCTTAACCAATCAGATACAGAACGGTTCGCGCCTCTTTTTGCGCGCTTGCCATGTACAGGCCAGGTTACAAGTGTCTGCTTCGAATTAAGTCTGGTCGTTACGTATCGAAGTGATTCCTCATTCGCTGATATATAGGACTAAATAGGCTCCCATTAGAAGCGCGAAGGAAGACAGTATGTGCCATAGGTCATGGTAATCAAAAAACCCGACTACTGCGCAGGCTTGGTTCAGATCACGAGAGATTTCGGGACGTTTCAACTTATTTGTCGTTGCCTTCATGGAAAAAATCCAGACCGCAGTACCCATAACCCCTAGGGTGACCAAAACATAGGAGCCTTGAAAGACACGAAAAGCAACTTTTTGAACCGTCCAATGAGAGCGCTCGCTTTGCCAGAACTTAATCAAAACTTTACCAATAATGGCTAGAAGGCATGCTGATATGCAACTAAACAAAAACATGTTCGGAAAATTTGGTTCAAACAACACGGGAAGAGCAATGCTTGCGAGCGCCAGGATTACAATAAATATCACAGCCTTCGTTAGTACATCGCACTTTTTAAAATCACCCCAACTTGATATGTTATAAAATAGCTTTACACCGGCCCATGAAAAAATGATTATGTAATAGGCCACCAAACAAAGCACAAACACAATTTGCATTCCTACACTCAAGCTCTCAGTATCAGTGGGGTTGTACAAAGAACCGAAGTAATTAAACACATACAGTGGAACTATGAAGTAAAGGAAAAAATTGCTGGCTTCTACAGGCTGTTGGATTCTCTCACCATGAGCACACTCCTTGAAACTGATTCCATTGTACAAAGAAAGAACAATCAAGCCAGAAATGACGAACATGAAAGCAGTATCGAACTGGAAGGTTAATTTAGTGGGGCAAAAATGATACAACATGGAAAAGCAACCCTCAAATATCAAGCCCCAGGCAAAGGCGTAACCGATGGAAAACGTGTACTTTCTCTTATGCGCTTCAGCATGCAATAAAATGGCTTCCTCTGGGGTGGTAAACAGAGGTGGAACAGACATTGTAGCCAAATGCGCATTAATATTGGGACATTTCAGGACGTGTTTAGGCAGTTCAACTTGGTTGGCAGGTAGGCGGGGGGATTTAAGTCTGTTCCTGCGTTCAATTCTCTGACACCAGGCCAGCAGCTCAGCTTCCATGACCCAGACGGACCAACAGAGAATGATGCCGTGAATCATGTAGGCTAAATTGCTTATCATCAAGTTGAACGGGATGTCATATCCACTCACTCTATAGCACAGGTCGTTATAAAAACACTTGTCCCTATCGCCATCTTGGATCATCAGATGCCAATCTTCATAGACAAACTGAAACGCGCCAACCAGGAGGACGAAGCCAACAATACACGTGGTGTAAGAGAACGTCTTGGGTCCTCTAGTAAACCAGTGGTGAAACAAAACGTTTTTCATGGCACGAGCGATTTCCTTCCAGGTCAGTGGTGTCCGGTCCCTTGATCCGCGCAACAGTGGACGTAGTTCATCACTTTCCCCTCCATTTCGCCAGCAAGACGACAACAGGCTTTTTAGATTGGCTTTAAAGCCAGTGCCAGAAGTAGAGAAACTGGCATTTACAGTACTATCGTCAGTGTGACTGTCTTCGTGCGATAGGATATACGGTTCTCTGAAACATAACAACGCCCATAACGCCACCACGATACCGCCAAAGAAGGACGTCCCGATTAAAAAACAAAACGGTCCACTGTAGTCGTAGTCAAACGACTTTGTCAGAGTTAATCGTACAGTCTTTGTATCATCTGTTTTGTCCTTTAGTGCTATGCCGATGAACCAGACGCTGTCCGAATCTTTCAGACGAGGTGCGGAAGCTTTAGACAGAGTAATCCGCCCCTTTTCAGCAAAGGTCAATCTCAAAGATCCGCCATTGTAGTCAAGATAGTTGATGTCCTTAGCTGCCACCTCTTTGCAAGTATGGGACACTTT
>OFEW01000049.1_pt1 | contig 11788 bp, 6 predicted proteins | sample 1521191 | NCBI WGS metagenome assembly OFEW01 (sample SAMN04272335, study PRJEB24112) | coral metagenome | biome: Coral reef; feature: Shallow seawater; material: Coral tissue | host: Coral | place: China: South China Sea | collected 2014
CTTTGGAGTGTGGTGGGACACTTTGTGACTGTTATGTCACATGCCATTTAGTCTAGAAACTGGTCGAAACTGGTCACAGAGAGCACATGTTGAAGCTTGTCAAAGCCAAGTCGTGTGCTGTACGTAATAGCCTTTCCTGTGTTCAGTAAACTCAGGAATGTTTTGTTTACTTGCCTTGAACCTCATCCTGGTCCATTTACAGGAGAAATTTTACAGTGACTCTCCTTGGGGTGACTATAGATATTTTCTGAAAATACACGTAAGAAAACCATAAGGAGAGGTCACATTCTTTTTCTTCTATGTGAAGCATGTAAGTGGGTGGGATAGTTATTAAGGGAGACCCTACTTCCTTTGAATTCCAGGGGGTACTCTGTAAATCATTGGGTAGGTGTGTGCCACTATAGACAATAAAACCCTTACCCTATACTAGACATGATCGGCTTGATTTTGTAACCCTATTCAACAAAACCCCTATCCTGTCCCAAACTAGCTATTTTCCAAGCATAAACTTTATCACTATCATAGTCTGACATACTTAATCAATATCTTAGAAAGTCACTTTGAAGTTTCAGTTTTCCTGCATGTTCTCAATAATTTAGCCTCTTTTATTCTCTTATATGCTGGCTACTTCTTTTTCTGGTAAGTTATACCCTATTCTAGACCAAAACTGTTTAATTTTTACCCTATATCAGACTGAACTCCCTGAAAACCATACCCTTCACAGGGGCATATACTTATATAGCTTATATATGGGAGTATCCTGTCCCCTAGGCTCTGAATGGCATCAAAAGACATAATAATTATCCATGGGGTTTCTTTCTCCATGCAAAACTCACTTGGCAATCCAAACAATTGTTTAACTAAATTATGTATCAATCAAATGGCTCAACATAGCTCAGGTATATTCTGAGCATTTGACTAGCTGATAAGCTTAATTTAGCTTGTGGGACAAGAATTTGACATGAATAGTTGTTTAAAGGCCTATGGAATTTTTCTGTGATACCAATCTCTTGTTTCTTGTGATAAACTTTAATTTATAGCAAAGAGCACAGAACACTGTTCTAAAGAAAGCTGTGATAGAGGAACAAGAAAAGACCAAGACTCTTCAGGTTATTAAGAATCAATATATTTTTTTTGTTGTGTTATGAATTTCAAAGCATGTTGTTTTGGAACTGTGAAATAACATGCCATAATAACTGGCTAATTTTGCTAGCTATATTGCTACAGACTGACAAGATTTTTCACTGAAATTTCAATTCTGTTATTTCTGATGTTGTGTAATTTCCAGGAAACGGTACGGCAGAAGGATCAGTCCATTAGGAAATATGAACAAGAGATTGACAGCCTGCAATTCAGGAACGATCAGGTAAGGCAAGTTTTTTTTTCTTAAGTAAACAGCTATTTCTTACCACTTTCTTCTTTCTTCCTCTGTTCAAAGATTCCCATTTAAGAACTGACAACATGGAATAAGATATTTGTGATAATTCAGCTCTATAGAGCTTCATGTATTGTCTTGGGTTCAAGTAGTTCGATGACGACTAATCAGATAATTGCAAATTACATTCTGCCTTCAGTATAGTAATTTTCAAATTAAATCTTAGAGTCCCTTGAGTCAGTAGGCTGGGTAACAACTGAATCCACGATACTTTTGTTTTCTTAGTTGTCAAAGAGAGTTGCAGTCTTACAGGAAGAACTTGATGATTATGATGGAAAGAACAGGAGGGGAAAGGTTGATATGATTTTATGAAGTTTACTTCCTGATTTGCATTACATAACTGCACTGATCTCATTGTACATGTATGTCTTTAAATCTTTATCCTACAGGTCAAAACTATGTGACATTTCACATTTGTTTTTGTAAATCTTGCACTTGTGGCCCAGATTGGTCCCAGAGATTTCTAATTTTTAAGTTTTAAGATCTACAGATAAGTATGTTTAAAATTTCTAAGATAGGTGATTAACATCAGTCCATGAATGTGTTTTTCACTGTAGTCAAGAATTGATGGGATGGCTAGAGGAGATGATAATGACGTGAAAGATCAGGAACTTCAGATAAAAATTCAAGAAAATGAGAGACTTCAGAGAGAGGTTAGTTCCACTAAGACTTGAGATGATTTCCACTGAACATTTTAGCAGTAATGGCAAGATAAAATTACCAAACAAACTTCATAAAATATAGTTGCGAGTAGATTTGCTGGTTTTTAATTATTAGTTAATAGATATTTGTCAATAATCAGTCCTTTTGTAATTTGTACCTTTAATTTGTTAAACTAATTGCTGTTGTGTAAATTTGTCTTTCAATAGGTGTGTTCTTGTATTTGGCTTACCCCGCCTCGATTAGCTTTTTCTAGCTATTTGCGGGGTAGGCCATCCACTAACTATTATATTTGGTTTAATAAAGAAGTTGTTGTTGTTGTTGTTGTTGTTATCTTTGATGCGCGTTAAATATCATCAAATTCGTGCAAATGTGGCCTTTAAAAAACCTTTGACCATACATTTGATGCACAGTAAAGGCGATTTTTCGTGCCATGATTTGGCACGTCGACATGCGTATTTCAGTTTTGAAATGTTTTTTTTTTTCATTTTTGTTCGCTACGACTTCCGAGACTTACGTTGAATTGTAACGTTTTGTTTGGTTTGGTTGGTACAGAAAATACAAGGAAGAGGCTAAAAGGTTTCAAAAACGATTGAATACAAGCTTGCAGGTCATTTTGAACTCTTCCAATTCCCACCGGTTGCAAATTGAAACAAGAAGTTTAAAAAAAACTTAAAGCTGCGCTTTTTTAACTCTTTTGCCCTCTTAAAAACATTACGTAATATCCAGAAACAATTTAAAAGATGGTTAGGACTTGTTTCCATATCTAAAACCGCCCTTGGATACGTTGTGATGCATACACAAAGTAAATACTAATTATAGGCCTAAGCGCTGAAAATACTGATTAGGGTTAGGGTTAATGGTTAGCTTCTTTATAGCGTTCGGGTTTTCGAACTTAACTCAAACCATCCCCTGGTAGCGAATCCTCGGTGGTCCAGTGGTTAGGATTAAAGACTGCCAATCTGGCACGCCGGGTTCTAATCCACCTCGTCACAAAGAAATTTTTTTTCCTTAAAGAGACTTTTTTTTTTGTACTCACATTCCTAAATATATTACAAGTTTACCATAATTAATATTTTTTTTTACAAGTAAATTACAAATTCCGATTGCAAGCAACTATTAAATTATCATTAATTAACACACAAAAACACAAAAACACACAAACACAAACACAATAGGCACATAGATAGACTGGCACTTTGACAACATTTCTTGAGCAGAAACTTAGAAATTTCATGTGAGTGTAAGTGAATAGGGAGCTTAGTAAAACTAGTTTTAATACACCAAGGGACTTACTGAATTATTATTGAAACCAGGTATACCTGTCGATAGAGTGCCAACGAGCAAATAATTTGTTTTATAATAAAGGGTTTATTAATACAGCATGATGGATTTTTGGTTCTCTTCTGTTGCAAACATTACCGAGAGAAAATTATTTGGGTTAGATCTCAACTAGTCCTTTTGGAACTTGAGCTGGTATCATACTGTTTTGAGGTAAAACCTTTTTAATACTGGTCTTATTTCTTACACATCTTGAACAAACAGTCTGTTTTTTGTTTTTTTATTGACAATGGCCATGCCTCAGTCAATTGTATTATCATTATTATTGTCTATATCATTGTCATCATCATCATCATTATCATTATCATTATCATCATCATTATCATTACTATTATTATTATTGCTGACTCAAAAGTGGACATCTTACAAATGTTGACATTTTCCACTTGTTATGTGAATTCATCTTGTGATTTTATATATTGGTGACAGTGTTGTCTAAAGTAGCATAAACCACAATCTACTTTGTGATGTCAATGTCTGCCAAGCTATCTATATGTATCAGATTATTTTAAAAATTGTGGCAAAATCCAACAATAATGTTGCATACTTCAACACTTTGTGACAACTTAGTGGTGAACATTGTTTAAATTTGATCAGACAAGCAACCATTCCATTTTGTTCTCCATTTTATACCTGTATATGTGGGTGGGCATGTTGGAGTTTCTTTTCCATGACGGGACATTTATTTTTGTTTTGCCTCTTCCTTGGGCTCTTTCTCAGCGAACATGGTATTAACTGGCTTGGGCACCTCCTTCTCTGAATCCTTTACAATCTTTGCAAGATCCTTCCTTGGTGTGGTAACCATGAACTGGTAGAGATCTTCAATATATCCTAGAAAACATTCTAAAACAATAAGTTTTCAGCCTTTTCATTGCAGTAATAATTTCCATATTTTATGCATTGCAACAAATTCTACATGATGTCTTGGGTTATGTACAAGATGTACATCATTACACAAGTAAACTTGTGTCATTTACCTCGAAATTTTCATTGACCTTGCTGGGGATAGACATGTCAAATCAATTTAAATTATGTTATGATGGCTGAGTTGTGCACAGTGAGGGCTGTAAAGTAAAGCAAACTTGGTTATTTTAATGGGGTCACTTCTTGAAATATACAACCAGGCAGCCATCTCCAACTCAAATTTTTGAAAAGTAGACCAGTCAGTTGGTTTGCAAAAGGGATCTCAAACTGCTTGATTATTCTATGAGATATTTTTTTTGTTTGTTTTATAAAAGTTTAAATGTATAAGTTCATTACAAGCTCTTGCACAAAATCAGTCATCTAAAGAGAGAGCTACATAAAACGCTTATTCTCTAGTTTCAGAGTAAAAACACTATGTTGCATTATTCTTTAAGGACAACAGGAAGGGAATTCTAATTTGCTTCTATCACACCTTGTATTTGATATTGAGATATGATAGATACAGAAGAGATGGGGGTTAGCAAAGGTTAAACTGAATATAAGATCATGCTCCCGAAGGAACCAGTCATTTAAAAATTTAGTTCTTTTAGACTTAATTAATGATTGGCTGGCTGGCATCTTCATCATCTTCAGAACCTTGGTAGGCATCGGTTTCAGCGGGAAATGTCGCTCTTATTTTATGATACGCAGCAAGGAAGTGGTACACGTCTTGAGCTGCCAATACGATTCCATATAAGCGTAACAAACTCTCTATAGGCAACTGATTGAAGAAACCTGCAAAAATGTAAAAAAAGAGTTACTATTTTCGTGCAACTAAGCGTACATATAAGTTCATTACCACTTACTGTTTCTCAGTGAAACACTAGGTATAGTGTATTGAACAGTGAAGATCAGTGTAGGATAACTACAGTTTAGCTGGTATGGAATTTTACTTGGACTGTAAAATCATGACAAATATGTTACCATAAGTCAACAATTAGCAAAAACTGTTGGCTTAAGGCCCGTTTACACAGACGATTTTTGTTGCAGCAATTCAATGCAATTTTTGTCGGAGCAAAATCGCATCAAGTTTCCAACACGTTTGAAACCCCTGCGATATCGTGGCGACAAATCGCACTCTAAATCGCACCTGGTTTACTCGTGCGATTTTAAAGTTGCAACTTAAGCGCGACAAAAATTGCATTGAGTTGCCGCAACAAAAATCGCCTGTGTAAACGGGCCTTTACGCATCAAAACCAACTAAAAACATGAACTTTTTTTACTCTTTTTAACTACCACTAGGTGTTCACACGCACAAAATTGTGAAAATATGGATGAAACTTACTCCGGTCCAGCTCTTTGCCCTCACGCCAATAGGGTGGTATATAACTTGTTGGATTTTGTCTTTAATCCAATTGCGGTGGCATGCAAAACCCACTGGTTTAAGCAGACTGTGTCAAAACCGGGATGCAGTGTAACACAATCTTGCCCTTGGTTTGCTTCCTCCATTTTTTTCCTGCATTTGTTGACCTCCATGCAGCACCAGCACTCACTAGGCTTGACAACGCCTTCCAGAGAGCAATTCGAACAACAAAACCTGAAGTTTATTGTAATATTGAAGACGTAAAAACACGCACATGAATGATTCTATACATCAACTTGATTCATCATAAAACAACCGATCAAATTCATTTGACTGGTAAAATTTGAAACATGGAAACTGCAAAATGTTATCAGAACTGCAGTGCAGTGCAATCTAGTTTTGCAGCAGAAGCCATTTTGATGACAGCGCATGTGCTGATGGTCACGTTTTCATTAATCTGCGCATGCTCGAGGCTGCAAGAGTTAGTAAAGGGTGACGCAACTAACATAACAGGTAATTTTCAATTTTTGAAATGTATATGGTTTACCTGTGACCTCAAGATTTACTATAAAAAACTTACCGTAATTTTGATTCTCCTTGACTTCACGTACTGTGGCATCGCCCTCTTTAAATTTCATGTACTTCACATGAAGCAATGGGTTACGGTCTTCGCCCAGCTTGTTTTCTCTCATGAGATTATGATTAAAATGCAGTGCTGACAGTGTTGTTCTAAAGACGATATGGATAGGAATCTATATCAACGGAATGTGAAATTCTCCATGTAGTGAATGGTTTATCCGTTTTTTTTTAATTGACCAAATAGAAGATGTTGTGTACCTTGGAAAATAATGATGCATGCTTGAGGTCTACACCTGAGCAGGGGAGGTAATTGTGCACGCGCTTGGGAATGAAAAGAAAGCATTACATTCCGAAACCCCATTTCTGCTCTTTACCAAAACCAATTTAAGGTGAGTTTTCCTTAGTTGCCGTGGGTGAGTAAGCTAATCAAATCTAACTGAGTGTGGCCGCCATTTCTCGATTTTTCTTTTCTAGGGAATTATGTTCCAGGATGTTGAGTTGCCACACTCAGCTCCAATAGTGGGTATACAGCAGCTACAGTCTAATGTATAATTCAGCGCTACTAACAACAACACGCACCTGGCTACCATGCCCAAATAGGAATAGGCAAACATTTTGGGCACAAACTGGTTAATGACCGAGTGATACCATTCTAAACAGCTGGTTTGTGCATTTGAAGAGGACTTTTTAATGGCTTTTATCAAGGAGTTCTCCTTCAAAGTCTCGCAGAGTTTTTCATAGGCAAGCGAACCTGAAGGGAAGAGTGAAACAAGTCACTATTAGAACCTCGCGCTTCTCAATTGTTCAAAAGTCCAGCGTTTACCGCGTTGCTATGTCAACATGAAGGCCAAGTTTTATTGATTAATTTCAATATACCCAACCACGTTTTCCAGACTATTACGGGAACAGTATACTTACTTGTTGTGAGCCATACTCGGGATTGTGTGATGATTCCATGTGCGCGCTTGTTAAAATTTTGTATGGAAGGTTTATGTGCTTGTTCAGGATGTGAGAGAAAAAGGACTCAAATTTGGCATACTTTACTTCGTCTTGGTTTGATGGTGTTGAGGTAATGCACCAGTAAAAGTGGCGGATGCATTCCTTCTTCCATCTGCTTACTACTTCGCAGCCTTCCTCTTTACTCAGTTTCGTCAGTTTCTTCCCAATACCTGAAATTTAACAGTTATGAAGTGCTTGTGAGATTTCTCAGCTACATAGTAATTATCTATAAGCGAACTTCGTTACACCCTTACTTTTTGCCACATGCCAAAGGTCGTAAAAATGGGACACGGTTCCTTTGCCAAGCTCCTGGCATTTCCTAGGGCACTGTTCTCTCATCCACTTTGTTATAGAGGAATGTTAATGTCTGTCTGATAGAAATGCTTTTATGACCATTCCCGTGGTGAGCAAAAAGGTAAATGCCCTCTCAAATGTGAAAAACTCCATCCCCGAGCTGCTTCCAGCTTCATTTGCTATCAAAAGTAGAATAACATCATTTGAAAACGAGTTTTAGAACATAATTTCTACCATCTCCATAGAAGGTCCGGAGATCCGGAAAAACTCTGACCCATTCCGTTTTTAGCCAATTAATGAAAGATCGATCTTTTTGTAGGCCCGTCTCCCGTTTAACCACCTCCCGCATGATGAACTGTTGGTTGCTCGTACTCAAAACCAGTTTAAATCTTACTCAGTACATTAGAGAACGAAAAACTGAAATTCAGTAATAAATTCAGCACTTTGTGAATTTACATTCCCAAAAGCAATCAACGTGGTTATGTATCATTCACTAAAATTTGATTTACCTGAGCTATAACGATATGAAGTATGAGTCCGATGGTTCAGCAATATATCGTGTAGGTTCCAAACTTCGCAGAGTGACCCATACTGTCATGCCGCCCGTCTCCAGCAAGTACCACCTCCGAGCCCTTGAGCCTCTGGAAAAGATTTTTCTGATACGATTTCCAGTAGCCGAGTATAGAAGGGATGAGGAGGTTCCTCTGATGATAGTAAAAAGTTGGCTTCTGATAGACCAATACGCCAATATGCTTTAACACCTGTAGTACTTTCGTCACCGATGCACCAGCACAAAGGATACCAAAACTCAACAGGATGTTTCCGGCGGGAAAACAAAGAAGATTAGGCTGACTTTTCCAGGTTTTGGTTTCATGACAGTTGTGGCATTTAGCTGTTACAGATATCATTGTACCAGTTTGGTTGACGCTAATGTCAGGACTCGATGCAAAGCATGAAAAGCAGTTTTGAAAGAGCAACAACAGCTGGGATAAGAAGACAATCCATTTTGGTTCATTTCTTGCGTTTTCCCCATTACAGTTCAACCTGACAAAATTAAAGAAAAAGGAAACGCTTGAAGTCAATGAGGATAGAGTGAACGATTATCACATCAGCTTTCAGTAGCTTCGGCTTCCACTATCCTTACCGAAAATATACAAACAATGCTTGAGCTCTTTTGTGCCTTACTCTGATCTGGAATCGAGGTTTGCATCACAATCATCTCCAAGATCCTTGTAAGCTTTCTCTATCTCCTCTGGTGTCCAATCCGAGTCTTCTGCTTCATCTTCATCATCTTCATCCTTTTCAATGTCATCTTTGGTTTCGGCCCCTTCTTCTATCCCAGCTTGGCAAATTCGTTCAATGGCTTCCTCGTCGTCAGCAAACAATACGTCTGTCTGTGTTTCTGTTAATTCACATAATTAGGCCGAAAAAGTTTATTTAGTAACAATAACAACAACAACAAATTTTCCTACAGAAATGAGGTAGGGCCGTAGCTAGCTAGTAATAGGCCAACCGAATTGTCCCAGAACTGTAAACGGTAAATTCGAGTTTGATTTTCTGAACATACCTGATGACCTTGATAATGGTTGTTGGTTGATTTTTTCGAAGGTCTGAACCCATTCCATCCGATTTGATTGCAACTTTTTGTTAAATTCATCCAACTTTGCCTGCATCGTTTGCATTGTTCTCTGTAGTCGCTTCTTTTCTGTTTTAAGAGTTTTGCAGTTTATACAAGGTTCGGGCTCAGTCGGAGTATTTTCTTCAGGTATCTAAAAAGTAAAGATAAGAAAAACCCTCTCGAAACAACAGTTATGCGTAAATGTAGTACCGACAAATTTTTCCTTTGCAAGGAGGGATCCTCTTACCTTGAGTAGAGAACTTGACTGTTCTTTAGCTAACATTGCATCGGTTTCTGCCGGTAGGGTTGATTTTATCCAAGGTTTGGACTGGGTATCATTTCCCTCAAGTATCTAACAAGTAAGGAAAGAACACACCTCTTGAAACAGCACTTACATGAAAATGTTGCCAGTTCAAATAAATCAGTTCTTTGCAAAGAAGATTATCCTGCCCTGAATTGAGAATTTGGCTGTTCTTCAGCTAAAAATACATCAGTTTCTGCCAGTAGGGATGATTTTATGCAGGGTTTGGACTCGATCTCGGTATCATTTTCCTCAAGTATCTAAAAAGTAAGGAAAGAAAACACCTCTCGAAACAGCACTTGCATGAAAATGTGGCCATTTCAAATGTTTTCTTTGCAAAGATGATTATCCTACCCTGAATTGAGAACTTGGCTGTTCTTCAGTGAAAAATACATTGGTTTGAGTATGTTTTGGGATTTTGGAAGAAAGTTAAAAAAGACTGAACTCCTACAACTGTTGTTTATTCACCAAACCAAGTGCAAATCAAATCAAGTAGGTGAATCAATGTTTGTCATAGTACAGAGTTTAAGACGTAGGCGAGATGACATATTGGACGTAGGCGAATCGACTCTAGACGTAGGCGAACTGACAGTAGGCGAAACGACCGTAATTCGTCCAGATTACATGCATTGGCCCAAAAAATAAATCCGATGTATGACACTAATATTAAACTCAACATTCTTCTAAGTAAATCCATTGATAACCTCCAAGAAATCTGGGTTTCAGTGACTCTGCTTGTCCAAATTGTAGCCCACAGTTGCTGAACTATGCATTGCTTGGTACAAAAGCTAAAAGGCTAATTTATACCCATGCCATAGCTTGCACATGAGCCAAGCCATGAAACCCATTTTCTAATTTCCAGACAGCTGTCTTCTTCTCGATCTAGAAGGTTTCGCTTTGTGTAGAGCTCTCTGCTTTCACATTTCAGTGTACAATTTGTCAGATATGACAAAAGCAACACCTGTGTACAGCTGTTACTCAATTTATGGCAAAAGCTTAAGATAATATGAAAGTTTTTAAAACTTTATCAGTCAAGCTGCAACGTTTGCGATCGTGAAGAGAATGAAAATGATATCAACTGCGAGCTTACAAAAATATCCCTTACGGCCTTTGGCGGAAAATGAATGTTAAAGTCACTAGTATTTAATTTATCGATTTGTGCGAAATTGAGGAAGGCTGTAAATATACTGACGAGAAAATAGACAACAAACTAAATAAGCGTGAAATACCCGAGTCTCATAAATAGTGTTCCGAGAGAGAACTGCACACAAGGAAAAACATCTGCTGCGTTCATTAAAATGCAAGGCGTGAATTTTGGTTTACGGAAGCTAAGAGGAAAGTTTTCGCAAGAGAAACTAGCTCTTAATTTTCGTCTTTTCAATAAAACAATATCTTGGACGTGATTGGTATATAAAAATCCGCCGTGTACCTTTCCGTGTTGTATGTGTGCTCACTCATTTCAATACAAACAAAAGTCCAGTCATGCACAGTGCCTGCGCTTAGACCAATAGCGAAGCAGTTCTGGCGATATTTCTCGATTGGACGGTTTTAAATTCACAACTTAGCGGACAGGTTGAATTTCCAGAGCCCTGGTAAACTCTAAAGCTTACGAGAAACCATTCAAGGGACAGTTTGTACGCGTTTCTGGCCAAGAATTAATGCAGACGGACGCACAACAATAGTGAATGGGGTACGCGTCTTTAGAAAAGATCGAACACACGAGACGGCGTTTTCTCGCCAACTCCAAATCTGTACTCGAATGCTATTGGACTACAACCCTTGCTGAGTGTTATAAGCCATTTTAATAATACTTACCATGGTTATTTGTCCATTTCCATTAGAAACAGCGGTTGTTGTTATTGTTCCGGCCGCAGGATTAAATTCAACGGGGTTCGCCATGAAGGTTCTCTGATCGGGACTTCCGAACATCTGTAATGCATGTTGCTGGGAAGGATCGACAATGTAAAGACCTTTCCCTTGTTCAGGCTGTATAAGATTTACTGTTGTATGCGAGGCAGGCACCGTGTGAGTCACCGTGGCAGTATTTTGCGGAGCGTAGTTTGTTAATTGCGGGGAAGTTGGAGCAGCCTCCATCGCCATTTTTGAGTTTCTTCGATCCCAAACTCATGAATATTTGATTGATAACCACTGAGCTGTGAGAGAAGACTGGGCCCTAATTAACAAAATGTCACCGTTTTCTCGCTCGGGTTTCCGGTCATTTTCTTCTTAAATTCATAAAGTTCTTTAATGTTTCAAAATTTTGGGGGTGAGCCCTGGCCGAAAAGGTAAACCGCG
>OFEW01000050.1_pt1 | contig 11787 bp, 4 predicted proteins | sample 1521191 | NCBI WGS metagenome assembly OFEW01 (sample SAMN04272335, study PRJEB24112) | coral metagenome | biome: Coral reef; feature: Shallow seawater; material: Coral tissue | host: Coral | place: China: South China Sea | collected 2014
AAAAAAAAAAGCACATTATTATTCACTCATCGAGGTAGGAGGGCTAGAAAAAATCGCACAGATCTACTAGAAACCAGTTGCAGCCACGGCAGACCACAAGAAAGCAGTTTTTTCTACAGTTTTACTATACCTTATAAATTAATGCCACGCTTGAGGAAATCAAACATGGAGTGGACATCACTGATCTCAAAAGGTCTCAAAAGCAACAAAAGAATGATCTGAACGAAATCTACTGTAAATAAACTTGATTTCAAGTCTGAAAATTTCAGCACGAAATTGTGATTCTTTTTTCTTATCGTTAATTTTTTGACCAAGAGAGAACAATTTAACCCTGAATCAGTTCTGTAATTCTTAGAATTCTTTAATTTAACTTATAAAAGAAACTGAACGCCAGGTTTCATGGTCTAAGCTACGAGTGTCTAATGCGTTTTCAGGCAACTGGAGCCATAATCAGGGATATATGGAGACTGTTTGGTGGAATAAATTGCATTGACCAGATAATTTGAATTTTTGTGGAAACAGGTTCACAGTGCTTGTGACTTCTGTATTGTTCTTCCTTGTTGTGGAATGATTCATTAAAATATTTCAAAATCAATGAGAGTCAAAATAGCAGGCAATCGCTGGAAAGATAAAGCTTAAAAGAACTAATGACCTGGGTCAGAGATTATAGATATTTTCGATTGCTGAAATCAGGTGAACATAGATGAAGACATTGTTTACAGAGGGATGCCAAATTAACTTATACATTAAGTGTCAAGATGGTTCACCTGGAATTACTAAGTCTGTTACACAAAAAGTCAGTGACTGAGAAATCGCTAGCTAGTCCCAAATAGACAACTCAGTGGTCTTGAATTACAATGTGTTCTGATGATAAGTTTTTGCCATGACTGTGAAGGAAATATAGGTATGTTGAATAACGTACATGTAAATGCCAAAAAAAATAGGTCCGCAATGCGAACTTGTGTCTAGTGCTAGGTTGAGGTAATGTGAATTTTGTGTAACCATGCTGTGTGGTATGGTAATTATATGAAATAGTGTGGTATGATCATTGTATTAAGGGTATGTATTTAACAAATAGATTCCATGTTGCCTTGTGTCTGTTCAGTTATAATTCGAGGTAAAGCAATGGTTTTTGGCTTACCAAGACCGATTTTGTGCTTGGTTTAGTCTCTTTCTACTGCCAACTGAGATTGCTCGAGTGTTAATTCTGAGTCATTTTCTAAAAAAGAAACTGCTTTATCTTTCTTCTTTCTGCTTCTCGTACCTGTTCAATGCCCTGACAAGAATATTTTGTACCTTCTCTTTTCCCAGTCACCTAAAATATTATCCAAATTCTCAAAACTTTCCGCCATTTTATAACATCGAGGGAAAAACTTTGTAATGATGACATCAATCGTGCTGCTCTCCTCTAATAGATCATAGGCGTGAACCATTCAAAATGGGAAAATAATTTGGATTATATAATAGTTACATAACAAATGGTTTCAATGATATTTGGTATAGCTGATAGGAATGGAATTTTTAAAGAAGTGTTATTTGTATTTTGAAGAAAGGGAACAGTTTTTGTGTTAGTTACAGGAAGTGTAAACCACTCAATGTCGTGTTGTCGGACACCGGGCAGGACGGAAGGCTGGGTGAACAGAACGCTTATCACATGGTTTACTAGACAACGTGGGTACGAGTTTGTCGACACCTCGAAGCTTGAAGTCAGGCACTTTTGCTTTTGTAGATATGTTTTTTTTTTGCCTGTCGGCTTTTGCTCACACGTAGATGAAAACTGGGAGAGGTATTTGTTACCGTGGTCATGTATACTTTACAACAGCAAGGTCTGCGAGTTTAAAGAAGTCAAAGAAGAGGCTCGGGAAGACGATCTTGTTTAGCAGCAGCTCTTAGGTTTTTTCTTCAGTTGCTAGTGAATTTGATGGTTTTCCACAAGCTTTCTCGCATTGTGGAGTCCATGCAAGGTAAGCTTAAGTTGTTTTCACGTTTTGGCCTCATTGTTTCTGTTTTCTCTCTTTGTGGAGTCCAGGCACGTTTTGACCTCATTGTTCCTGTATTGTTTTATTTCATACATGTACATACACATTGAAATTGTGGCTGTGATTAGAAGTTCAAAACCGGTCATTTACTTTGTGAGCTTATTCTAAAATACTTCCAGCACAAAATTTGAATTGTCTTATCTTATTTTGTTGCAAAGTGAAGCAGTAGCAGGCCATCCACTAACTATTATATTTGGTTTAATAAAGTTGTTGCTTGCTTGTTGCTTGTTGCTTGTTGTTAATATCTAATTATGTTGCATTACTACAGAAGTGTTAACAAGAAAACTTTTCCTTGTAACATAACTGTCAATGATTTAGCTATTTTGGAATATCTATCACGATCTCTTGCACTTAAGCTTAAATCTAAAGAATGTTGAGCATAAATGCTGGTCATACTTGAATGAAAAGATTTGGTGAAATCGACCCTTGCATAATTTTCAAACAGAGTACTACCGCTACGGCTACTTGATTTTGTTGTTTTGTGGTTAGCTAAAGAAGGATTACTTGCTCGTTTGCTTTTTCATAACAGCTTCTTTGCGATTACTCTGTTTACATTCACAACAGCAAGATCTGTTAAGATACCTTACATACCAAAACTTATAGTCAGTTGCTAAGCTGTACAATCGGGAAGATTTCGGAGTAGATTTTCTCACTACAACCTTCACTTTGCATCTAGCTTTTCTTTTTTTCATGGACCCTAAAATCTTCCTCACTGATAATCTGGACGGCTCACGCTCTCTCCGTCGTTTCATTTGTTTAGCTATTTTGGAATATCTATCACGATCTGTGTGGCTGCGAGATGTAGCTTCGGTCAAAACATGTGGTCAAAACAAAGAGATTAGTTGTCACCTTTCGTTCTGGAATTCAATTGGTCCCGAAAATCCCTCGTGTGTTTGTGCTCGAATTCAATTAGTGCCGAATATCTCTTGCTTGCTCGTGCAATTCCGAACACGGGACGATTGTATATCGACAATGGTTACTTACGCGTTACGCGAATTACGCATTTGCTCTTCACTTCATGTAACCAGTCACCTAAGGGAAACCTCAGTAAAACCTTGTCAGTATGACGTCATTTTTTACCTTACATGAAGAACTTATCCAATTTTTTTACACTCTTCCTTAGGTGTCTACGTGCTGACGCACTAGACACCAACAAGAGGCTATAAGTAGTAGCATGCGTAATAACGTTTTTATGGTCAGGTGGCAAGCTAAGGAGGGCACTTCGAGTATAAACACGATTCGATATTTTTTAGAAATTGAACGACTTCAAACGGAAAGAAAAAACAGTCATCACTTTCACAATGTCCAGGTTAAAAAAGAATAATAAAAAAAAGAAAAAGCTGCCCTCGACGGGAATTGAACCCGGGCCATCAATAGGCTCCCGTTGAGAAATCCATGCGTTATACCACTTTGCCAGACTGAACCACATGTTTAAGTGTAGTTAAATTTTGTATATTAAAGATAGTAGATACATGATATATCGTATGTCTCTGTTCAAAAATCCATCTGCAGATCGGTTTTATATTCCATAGGCTTACAATTTGTACGATTTGAGTGCTTTTCCGAGGAATATAAGCTTAAAATTATGTCTAAAAAGTAAGACTGCACTACATTTCTGATACATTCCCTTCACCACGATCGCAAACTGAAATGGCAAGTTAAATGAATCACAAACCTTTCCGGATCAAAAATCCCACGGCAATAAGCGGCGAAGAGACTATTAAACGGTCCAGTCCATCCATGAACGCCTTGCATTGTCTTGAAAACTTGTCCTTCTCCTTTTTCAAGCCAACAGACGAAGAGATTTTTCCGCCATCTTGAAATCCAGTGCGATATTGTTTAGAACCGGAAACGGAAGTGAGAGTTCAATTTAATATATCCGTGCATAAATTTGAATGCCCAACAGTTAAAAAAAAAAAAAAAAAGAAGAAAAACGACGGGCATTTTAAGACTCATGTCGCTATGCGCATGAGTAATAATTCCGCTTACCTGGTTATCAGAAAATGATCAGGAATTTCGGCTCTAATATGCGCGATAGTTTCGTTCGTAAACAAACCAAGAGAAAATGAAGTAGACAATTATCTCATGTACAAACACCGAGCGTGTGTTTCTGGCGGAAAGTTTCGAAAGCTTTTTGGGCCCGAAAAGCTGTGTAATGTGCAGAATGTTTATAATAAAGATTGGCTTTTTTGTTGATTTTGACAGCTAAGCAATAAAAGCTTGCGTCTACTACACAAGTTGAGCTGGTTTGCGGGCCAAAAACTTCAACACCATTGACTAGAAACTACATTTTATAAACAATTTTGAGAAATGCACGCCAGGAGCCTGTTAGTACACGGAGCCTTAATCACCCTGCTAACCCACTGAGTCAACCTTTTCCCATCTCTCTTTAGTTTTAGAACTTTACGGGGCTCTCAAATTCCTAAGCGCTTTATGGAATCCTCAATCAGACTGCGCTTCTGACAGAGAGATTATAATGAATCTCCAATCAGCGACCATCCCTTGGTTAGTGACCCCCTTTCTTGATTTCAAAGATGGTCACTTATGATCATGACCAATTCGATCAACGACAGTTAAGAACTCCGCGAGAACACTACCTTTATTTACTGGGTTGCACATAAAATACCTAACACAATATTTCATTCGTAGCTAGTCTGCGCCAAATCTTAGGTGCATTTTTCGTTCCACATTAACCCTTTCACTCCCAGAGTAATTCTAACTTTTAAGTCTGTGGACGAAATCCTATGGTGTGACCATTCAGATGAAGCGTTTTCTGCCGTACTTTTACATGCTATTATTTGTTTTTCAGTATTTTAAAAAATATAATTAGTTTGAGTTTTCCGGTACTATTGGGTGTTAAAGGGTTAAGACCGAGTCATCAAACAAACTCTAACCCCCCCCCCCCTCCGGGATGAGGGGGGTGGACTCCCGTAGGAAAGCCGTTACAGGGATGATCGTCGTTTCGTTAAGGGTGTAAATTAGAGTGTCTCCTTTAGGGGGTTAATTCAAGACTTCCAACGCACCTTCCCGTACCTTTGGTATGAGAGACCACCCAGGGACTCTAGTAAACAACCCGCGCAATCTGTGCCTAAGAAATGTGAAGGCTGTTGGCCTTCCTTGCGCCAGTGATAAATCATGACGCGCGGGCAAACATATCAGCAGTTTAAAAAGCAAATTAGGTCTCCAGTTGAATATCTGCATGAAAAAAACTTAGACGACGCGTTAAACTATCTATATCTATATTCCGCAGTTAACAACCTTTTGAAACATTTGATCTCAGTAATACAATTTTCAGTATGTATTTATTCATACCTGGGTTTTTGAAAACCATGCTGCTTTGTTGATGTGTTTGATAGTGTGTCTTGTATAATTTTCTCTTTCTCTAAACTCCATAAAAAAGATGGGTATTGCTATATTGGAGTTATAAGACCCTTGTCAAAGTGTAGTTGAAGTAAAAAGGTGGCAATTTTCATCAACCATCATTTTCCGAAAACCAGGTAGAAATATTTAACATATATATCTGTTATATAGCTCAAATCAATCATATCAAAATCAACATGTATCTATGTTTATAATCGTGACATCAAACTCGATATAAGTGTTGCTAAATTCCTAAAGCATCATTAAAACAGTTTCTCTCACTTGATTAACATACATACATACATACATTAACATGATGGTCCAGTTTTCTTCTCTATTAGAGCTCTAAGAGTGAAAATAAGTGCCTTGGGCTGCAGATGGCCAAGATGGAAATGAATTGTAACTTAAAAACTTGGGCCATTTTTTTCAAGTTTTCGGCGCCATGTGTCAGCTTGGAAAACTGAGTACGCTAAAGCTCTTCTAAACTTCACTTGATAACTTCCTGTTAGTGTCATATAAGTATTTTAATTTGTATGACAAAGATGATTAGTTATAATTTGGGGCAGTGTTCAAAACGATATAGCTTTGTCATCAAAGTTCATCAAGGAACAATGTGACATAAATTCAGCATCCAACGAGGAATGCTTGGGAAAATGCTTGGAATGGCGTTGTTTTGTTTTTCCATATCTTTTTGTACTTTTAAAGGAAACTAAAGTAGAACCTCGCTAACTTAAACTCGGATAACTGGAACACCTGCGCGTTTTCCACGGATTGATTTCTTAGTCAATTACTATCGGATAACTCGAACTCCCGCTATCTCAAACAAATCATTTTTTCCCCTGAGAGTTCGAGTTAGCGGGTTCTACTGTATGTGAAAGCCACTACAGTTTGAGGAGCTTTTCTGTTCTTTTAGCTGAATATTTCAGCAACAGAGAATTGTAGGGAAAGGAATCTTAACTAGCTGCTTTCCTCTTTCCGAAAATCCTAGCTGATCTTATTTCGGACCCAAAAAGACATTTTTTATCCCTCCAAAAGCAAAAGGCGTTAACATTTTCAATGTTACGAGAGTTAGAGGCTACATTTTACTTAATTTAGTTTATTACGGAATTTTGATTTTTAATAATTGTTACTATTCATTTGGTGTTCTTGATTTAGTTCAAGGAACTGTTCCACAAAACTATAAAGTTTCGCTAGGTCCTAATTCAATAATAACCACGCTGTTTCTTTAGATAACAGCAAAACGTTCTTCATACTGAAGTAAACATAAGAATATCGTAGTTTTTAGCTTAGACCAAATCATCGAGTTCTTCTTCAATTGCAGCTTTTCTGACGGTCATGGCAGTTTTTACCTGTTCTTGAATTTCTTTAATCTCGGCTTCTGCCATTGGAGGCATTAAAGCCTCCACTTCATGCTCAATTCTTCCAATTCTTTTGTCGAACGCTTCTTCAATCTCCTTTTTCTTTTGGTTGGCAATTCTTTTGATGGCTTCTTGTGCTTCCTGACAGCCCTGGTTCAGCTCTTCTCTCTTCATCATAATTTCTTGCCTGTCTTGATCAGGATCCAGGGCGATGAGTTTTCCCAGACACGTGATCCGATCAATCAAATGCTTATCGGATACTTCCACATAAACACTGGAAATGCTGTTGACTACATAGGCGATCTGATTGGCTTTGAAGGCTTGCTCGAAGAGGACATCACGCATTGTATCAGACATGGCCATACCACGCTCGGTCAACTGCATTTGCATACTTGAAGTAGAGACAAACTCTTTCAGGGAAGACTGGAGGCAACACTTGACCAAATTCGACAGCATTTGGAAGAATTTCACAAGCTTCCCCCATTGCTCACGCAGTTCGCCTAGAGCATGCATCCCTTTGATCAACGTTTTCCTGATGGTCTCCAGGCCGATCTTCTTGGGCTGGAGGCCTGCCAACTCAGCCAAAACTTCTCCCATTTGTTTCATTTTTTCGTCTACGTCCTGGCAAGACTTTTCGTATATTGCTCTGGTTTCCTTTAAATTTTGTTTAGCGCTTTCTGTTTTGAAGCGGGCATTTTGTAACGCTGACTTGACCAAGCCGTCGTCGTCCTGGCTTTGAGGTATCTCCTGCTTAGCTTGACGTGGGGATTTATTTTCCAGGGTGTTTCCACCAAGCGCAATTTTCAGACCCTCGCTAACAGTCTCAGCGGCTGTTGACAGCTTTTTTGCACGGGACATGACTTTCTCCACGTCTTTCTCATCTTTATTCATGGCTTTTTTAAGTTCCAGCAGCGTCTTACAGATCTGCATTCCATCCGTGCAAAGTTTGGTCACACGGTCTTTATTGCACGCAGTTTTGGGGATGTCCCTCTTTATGTAAGTTTCAAGCATCCTCTTGATCTTTCGGGCTTCATCGTCAATTTTGTCCCATTCCGGTTCTTTCCTCCCTTCACTTTTGATTCCGGTAGCCAGCTTCTTAATCTTCGCGGTCTCGATCTCAATCTTACCCACTAGCGACAAAGCGTTCTGTATGGCGCCGTAGCGTTTCGAACTATCTGAATCGGAAGAATCTGATTGAGCTTCAAATGTTCCGGTTACCTGGCTGCTCTTTTTTCCGCCGCCCGAGAAGACATTAGCTAAGCCTGCCGTGAAGACATTGCTTACACTTTTAACAACACCAAGAAGCATCTCAGTAGCCGCCAGTCCTACAAGGTCTCCTGTTGAGGGCACTGACTCCATAGCTTCTTCATAATCCTTTTCTGCATCTTTCATTTGCCTCATCATTTCTTCCCGTCTCTTTTCAGTCTCCTTTTGCGCTTGCTCTATACTCTTTCCGTTCTGTTGGGCCACTTGGATGGCGATTTCCATTTCTTTCAGGTCCTCCTCATACTGACCTTTTGCTCTTGTGCACGCTTCAAGAAGTTCGGCGACCAACTCCATCACGTCCACAAACTCCTTTTCCACCGAGGTAGCCAGAGTTACACATTCATCAGCGATGTTTTCAATGCTTTTTAAAGCATTTGGAAGCATCATTTCGATCTCTTGAGGCTGGCCTTGGAGGAGGAATTTCACGGCTGTCCTCACATGCCCGTCAACGTTGCCGGATTGCAGGCGTATCTGATCCATGTTGGTGTGTGCCTTGTTAAACGCCCCCCAACCTTTGTTGCTGACCTGCACCAGACACGCACGGAAGGAATCCGGGTATTTCAGAAGCTTAAACCTGATTTCGTTTTTCTTGTCCTGCAGGCTGAAGTCTGACTCCGCGGAAACAAGGATTAGCTGTCCCAGAAGCGCGATAGACATGGGAGCTGGGGCGAGGAACTGATCCCAGCTTGCGTATGGTGCCATCATTATCTTCATCTCCTCTTTTTTGTCGGATCCTTTGTTAATGCTGGCAATGGCTTTATCGATTTTCTGTATGCTCGATGCCATTTTTAAGCTCACCAAGACCTAAAAGCAACAACAAAACACGATTACATACTAATCACAGAATTGACTGGGACTCTGCCGAATGCGTTACCCCCGGGGGGGGGGGGGACTCCCATAGAAAAATGACGGGGATGCTCATCGTACCTTTTGGGGGTCAAAATTCGTAGATTGGTACCGCTTGGGGTGTTAAAATCTAAAATGACCTCAGTTAGAATTATCGCGGTACCTTTTAGTGTATTGAGCCGAAAAATATGACAGATTACGACGTGATGTTGTAGAATTGGTACCTCTTAGGGGTAAAAATTCATTTGAGCCACGCCCATCGAACGAGATTCTGGTACCTTTTGGAGTGCTTTTTAAAAATTTCCGATGAGCACCCCTGTCATTTTTAAATGGGAGTCCCCCTCCTCCTCCCCGGGGCGTTACCTACAGTACCGACTACTACAAACGACTCACTCTAGAAAGTTGGTTCACTAACTTAGAACAGAAACCACTGAACCGATACCAACAGCAACCTACAAACGACTTGTTAACAAAGACAAACTATAGACCGAATTGGCTGACAATACAACGACTGAAATTACACTTAACAATACACGGATCGAAACGCACCTATTACTGACTTGAGTCTCAACAGCCAATAACATCACGGCTAAACTGACCAATGACAGCTACAACCGACGTATATACCATGAACTGACGATTTCACAATTCACTTGACTCCGAAGATGCTTTCCGCTCAGGTTGTCGAAACGTCAGTCAATGTCAACAACAACAGTTCTTTTTAGAACTACACCAGCCCGGGCGATCACACTCGACAGACTATTGATACTCCTGGGTTCAAACCATTTACAACAAAACACGACTACGTATTTTATGAAACAGTAGAAAACTAAAACCGCGTCGCATGTGCTATTTTAAGGGGTTTATGTCACCAATTTTTAGTGTCACTTTAAAAAGACCTAAGGCCTATTTTCATTAATGAAAACTTAAAAACAGTGGCAGAGTTTAGTTTAAAATTGTTGTATTAGTGCAGTGAAACTAAGAGCAAGGAGTGTCTCAGACTACAGATGACCTCGATGGAAATGAACATTTTTCAAAATCGTTTCATATGTTGTGTCTGCTGTCGCGACAAACGTAAAGAAAAAAAAGGAGATTACCAGTGCCCATGAAGGGGGACTGTACAAAGACAAAACAATCCTGTTGTGGAGAAAGCATTGCCAGAATGGTTCCAAAAAGTACGAAGCATTAACGTCCCAGTTACTGTATATTAACTCTACATGAAAAAAACCCCTGACATAACGGTAATTGTGATTGTTTTTCTCCGGGATTCAGTATCACGATACCCCGATATAACGATGTAAGTTTGCTAGTTCTTTGGTACATCGTTATATCGGGGTTCCACTGCATAATGAAGTTTTGATGCAAAGGACAAAAATTTATTTATATTCGGACTGGTGCTGCAACACTGATGATTCAATTTGCGTCTGCAGTGAAATGGAAATACTGATGGGCGAGTGGTCGGCTTACCAGAGGTTAAAAACAAACAAACAAAAAAATCAAATTCGGTAGCGTTAAACAGTGGTCGCGTTCACTTTTGAGCGGTTTGGACTATAATGATTTAACTGAAAGAAATTTGGTATTTTGGAAAAGTGGTCGCTTACTTGGAGAGGTGGTGGATCGAAGATGGAGGTTCAACTAAGTAAAACACACGGTCCCCTTGCCTTAGCCAGTTTCTTCTTACACATGCATGACAAAGTGATCATGATTGCCCTCTATAATCCATAGTATCGAGGTGAAAAAGATCTTGAGGTTTTTGGTTTGTGTGTTAGAGTGGCTCAAATACGGTGTGACTGATAAATTCGCTTCAGTTGTTGTTACACTTCAGATGTATTGTAAAGACTGCTGGGGGATCTGAAATTATGTAGTTTTTTTGAAGCCCATTTTAAGACACAATGGATTCTTCTGTCGTCTGAACTGAATTGGGAGTAACATATTTAAATTTACAGATCTTTTTGTTTAGGCAACGCAGGAGAGGGAAGCCTAAGACCTCCTTTCACAGCAGGCGACGTCAGAGCACCGCCCACGCGCCGCACGCACGGTGTGAACCGAAAAGAAGAAGCGCAAACTCGCACTCTTTATCTGGCTATCGTTTAATGTGTTTTTATTTTTGAGCATTTAGAAATCAGTGCTCCGTGGTTTAAAATTAGTAAGCTTGATGTCCTCTAACTTCGAATGTAAATAAAATGTTTAGTGCTGAAAAATCTCAGTTTTGAGAGATTTTTGAGACTTTCAGACAAAGAAAACTTAAGGTTAGTCAATACAGCGACGCGTCGGATCTACTTATTCTTTATGTCTGGTACTTATGAATTTTATTTCGTGACACTGATTTACTCCCTCCTATAAAAATTTCGTTTGTGTTTCATTATCGATTGCATTCGATGAAAATCACTTAAATGGCGCGACTTAACACTCAAAATAGTGCGACGAGTGTGAGCCAGATTATGTCAAAACTAGACGCATATTTGCGTTCACTCGGGCTTTATGTTGGGGAGAAACTGTGGTTTTGTTGCACGTAGTTTCGCAAGTATTTTTTTGTAATTATGGTTTATCTTGTAACTGTTTCTGTATCGGTATGTTGAAAATGCAGGGTTATTACTTATGTATACAAGTTGAAAACATAGTTGTTATGTAGGCTGAAGACATGTTCCTGGGCTGGGTTGGGGGGAGATAATGCCCCCCATATATTATGTGCTATTGTTTCAAACATTTTACTAGCAACCATTTATTTCGTTATTTTTTTTTTTGAGTTTCTACTTGAGTAAATTCTTTTGCTGGTTTAGAGAATTGTAGCGGGTTAAGGCTGATTTCCAGTCCGTACTGCGCACTCTCGAGAGTTTGTTTTTTTTGTTTTGCTTCATGTAAGATATCACAAAATGTAACCATTTCGCAACTACTTACATGAAGTAAATTCAAAGTTT
>OFEW01000053.1_pt1:10000-11665 | contig 11665 bp, 8 predicted proteins | sample 1521191 | NCBI WGS metagenome assembly OFEW01 (sample SAMN04272335, study PRJEB24112) | coral metagenome | biome: Coral reef; feature: Shallow seawater; material: Coral tissue | host: Coral | place: China: South China Sea | collected 2014
CTTTACAACTCGGAAACTGTGAATATTATGCCTCCGCAGTGTTAAGCACTTTGTGCTTCGAAAACCAAGAGACCAATATGCGATATTGTGTACCATAGGTTTATAAGACCTGTTTGCAACGTTCTTCATCATCCACGTACCCCGTCCCCTTGCTTCTCTTCTCTTGTGGCTATAACGTTCAACAGTTTGCAATATTTGCCTTACCTCTCTTTCTTTATCTCTTCAGGCTGACCACACTTCACCTGTATGGCTGTAAGCGGATACGTAACACATCTGACCTCGGATTACTCAACCCCGCGCTCACTATTGAATGTTAGCTTGTTTGTATGTAATCCATTGACACTGCACTGGGTGGGGAGGATCGAGACGTCGGTGTGTGACATGTCACATATGTCACATAATCGTTGTTGATGCTTGAAATTGCGTTCGTTTGACTCTATTTCGATGTTATTTTTGCTTGGAAAAACGTGGAGAGGATTGCAGTCGGGTTTTTTTCGTACAATTTACCAGGAATCAAGACACGATTTTGCACTTAGCTCAAGTGCTGACAATCCTTTTTCTCCACGGCTTTGCAGTTATTAATTTTGTTGCTCTGTTCGTTCTAAGCGTTATAGATAGGTTTTGTATATAAGAGGCCAAAAATATTTTAATTTAGCGAGTGATATAAGTAGTAATAATAATTAGATAACTAGAGTATTATTTAACTAGATACTGTAATATAGTGTCTTACAACAGTGGTGGGATTTTGGGTTACACGGATCACGTGTTTTGCTTAATGAGCAAGTTCGATTTCTTTTGGCTGCTTTGTGTAAATTTCTTATACTTAAACGTTTTTCGGTGTGTTTTAGGAAAAATATTTCCATCTAGTAACTGAAAACGCCTGCAGAAAAAATTCAGTGCATTTTCTTGCCAGTTTCATTATGCTGATTCCTGTTATTACACCTAAATCTGTCTGTCATATCTGTGCACTGCCCGGCAGGACCCCCTCTAGTGTTATTTTCTGCTCACGTACATGCAGACAAAAGAAAAGTGAAGAGCTGATGTAGGATGTGTTATTCACGAGGGAGCAGGGTGTGATTTGGGGGAGGGGATTGTAGGGGGAATTTTGAAAGAAATAAAGAATTTAAAAATGAAATAGATGTGAGTAAACTAGTGATAATTTTCACACAGCTCTCGTATTCTCAAAACTGAAGAGGGAAACGAGGGTATATGAATGTACAGAAAAGTAATTATTTGAAAAAATTAAATGAGAGTGAGCCGAGATTGTTCATTGTGCATTGGTTTTTAATTTAAGTCTTCTGGAACTTTGCCAGTCGTGACTTTTATATCGTATTTTCTGTCTGAACGGATATTGTGGCGGAAGAATATTGTGTTTATTGATGTAAGACATTGCAGTGCTTACAAATATTGTTTTCAAGTCATTAATTTCTACTCATTTCACTCTCGAATTAAAGGACTTTGCTGTTCTTTCCTCAATCCTGGGATTCATTTCTGTAAGGAGAAAAATGAACATGTCATGTGATGTGGAAATGGTTCTGTTTATCACTAAGGGAAAGTTCATTTAATATGACAAGTGGGGACGGGGGGAGGGGATGAAGATTTTGAAACTCGAAGCTTGAAATTTTAGCAGCCCCCCTCGCTAGCGGTTCAATTTTTTAGGAGCCC
>OFEW01000055.1_pt1 | contig 11606 bp, 7 predicted proteins | sample 1521191 | NCBI WGS metagenome assembly OFEW01 (sample SAMN04272335, study PRJEB24112) | coral metagenome | biome: Coral reef; feature: Shallow seawater; material: Coral tissue | host: Coral | place: China: South China Sea | collected 2014
AGGTAAGCAGTTCGTAACGAATAACATCGATTTGCCTCTAATGTTTGTGAGACTCACAAACATTAGAGCGCTGAGACTGCGCAGTACGGACTGGAAATCAGCTTTAAGAACTGCCAATTCTATATGGAGTCCTCCAAGCATAATTACTACCTTGTCTTCTCCCATTGTATCTGGATGCCTCCACTGTATTTCCTTAGCTAGAGCAAACAGGGGTTGATCAAACACGTTAACAGCAGTTTGTCCTGGGTTGAGGTGCTCCACTACTTTCATAACAACAGTTATGGCATGCTTTATCATCGCCTGAGAATGAGCACATTCTGCAATAGAGGTAGTAAGGAACTCTGACATCTTGTATTTACGTGCTGTTGCCGTTCTCCGTGGTAAGCTGACCACGGTACCATTGTTTCGGTTTTCTTACTAGCGGCTTTCCCATTTCCAGCTGTCTTGGAGAGTTGTCTGGAGAGTTGTCACGTTCTCGTAGTCTGTTACTTTGTTCTTCCCCATGCTCATTAGTGAGCTGGATCAGTGAGATACTTGTGCCGTGAAATGAAGTTATCGCGGTGGTCGACGACGTGTTGTGGTCAATGTTATCGACTGCCGCTGTAGTGAAAACGTTCCTTGTTAGGTTTGGAGGACATACCGTGTCCGTTTCCTTAAAGTGTTCACAAACTGCATTTGCCATATCTGATGATAGGCGTAGAACGTGATCATAGGAAATCGACATGCCGAAAGCATGCAGTCTGTCTGTTAGATCTCTTTTCCGTGTTTTTACATGCAGCATCACACCTATGTATACCGGCAATGGGGTCTATTGACTCTTGATTGTGCCGAGTACACTGTTCGGTTTTGCGTGCGTGCTTCACACTGCTGAATTTCAGAAGCTGCGCTAGTAATGTTAGCACGGCTTGACTTGGCTTTCCAGTTAACTGACGTTTAGCGTTTGGGCCTTCAAGGATCATGGTTACCAAGGACAGTAAAGCCTGAGGTACTGATCCCTTTTGAACATTTCTTCGCGTACTATGTTAGCTGTACGTTCTAGACACAAGGCATTGTGATTGTTTTCCCCAGGTTAAGAGCAAGAGGTTAGCGATCCGATGTCTTCCTCAAACGCTAGCAAGACCTCTCTGCCTTTGATGTGAGCGGTCAATCCAGGGATAGCTTCTTTAAGCTTCTCCTTCAAACGCGTAGAGTGTATGTCTAGGTTTTCTGCCGTGACGCCTTGAAGCTTTAGCCTTTTGCAGAACTCCTTTCTCAAATCCGATAGCTTGAAAACGGTTGTGCGCGGTTCTTCAGTTGTAGCATTTTGTTTTTCTGAAATCAATTCCGCCAGCGCAATACCATGGTACATACATTGGCCGTTTTCTTGTGATAATCTCCCGTCTTCCGTCTCTTATGCCGTCGTGCGCGGTTGTATAGTGCTGCCAAACAACAGGAGTGATTTTATGTCCTCAAGGGCCACCATGTCTCCTGAACTTAGTTTAAATAGAAGATTCACATCGCCCAGCTCGTGAGCAACACATCGGGTCGACGCGGGAGTCGATTTCCATTGTACACGCCTCTCTTAACTCAGCATCAGTAGCAGGTACTTCACAAAAGAAGCATACAGGAGATTGTTTGCTGTCTGGAAAAAGTGTTCTTGTCCGTTTGCTGTTCCTTTGGTCGTGGCTTTCTCCAGACAATTTCCTTTTTAGCAAGCGGTCCACTTTCGTTTTGTTAAACTTATCCCGACAAGATTTATGCCACATGGCACGGTGATTTTCAAATGTTTGAGAAATTCCATTTCCTTCGTCCAAATTTTCCCAGTCAACTGCTAAATGTAATTCTCCCGCCTCGTGAAATGACGTTAAGTCGCGTTCAATAGTGAGATATCTAGAACCAGAGTCGTTTCGTTTCGAGTTAGCAGGACACTGAGTGTTTTCAGTTATTTCCTACTGGAAAATAATACATTTTAGCCAGTCAACAACTTGAGGCGAAGACATACTTCGGTCCCAGTTCTTGGCTTGTTCACTGTTAACCCATTTCTTCACTCTTAAGTTCAAACTGGGCTATGTTTCTTTCTACCAATAGTTTCCACTACAGTCGCGCGCCGAATTGCGCAGACAAACTTTGAAATGAGATGTCGCAACTGCTATTTTCCGAACCAAGGCAATTAAAAATGTAAAAATGCAAGGAAAGGGCAGCAAAAGCACGTGCAAATTGATGGTCAGCTGCAAATTAAGGCCTGTATTCATTTGAAAATTAACAAGAAATTATTAGAAGGAGAAAACGGGTATTTAAAGACTTAATTTGATCATATATTTCGATGTTACAAAACAAAACGAGCATTAATTCTCGAAAAAAGATCTACAACAAAAACTTCGCGGGGGGTCTCATGAGTGAAAAATTTAATTACCTCTCTCTAGCTAGAATAACAAAATTGAGCTTGGCACTATATGAGAAATTGATCAGTGTGGGAATGCACATAATCCTACAAAGTTTGGTGCTTGTATCAAAAATCGCACAATTCAAGAGCTATGCCGCCGAACCAAAGTGTCCATGCCTAACCAAGATAAACTGTCCGTATGCACCCTTTGTGAAAAGATCTCGTACTATTGTCTTCTCTAAAATTACGAATTTCTCTTGCATAAATAGCTCGAACAGAGCTTTGAAGTCTAGTATGGATGCAATCCATACTCCCGACTCCTCTTCTAAGCAATCGAAGGTTCACTTTTCTTATTATATGGGCATCCAATGTATCCATAAATTCCTATTAGATGAATAAAACAAACCGAAGAAAGATCAACAAAAATCAGTCCTCTGTAAAACTCCCTGGTTCATTATAGCTAGCGAGTACGGTGTGACCAGTAGTAGAATAGTACTTAAAGATTTTAACCCAACTTTTACATTTAACTCTCACTGTTTCTTCGGTTTAGCGATCGGTAGCACCGTTGTTTTTTTGTTTGTTTTTTTTTTAATTGAGATACGCACATTACTTACAATACTAACATTAATTAATTGCGACTTACACTACTAACAATGTTCATGCAGTTATTTACACTACTTACAATACTTGTTACTTACGCCACTTACAATACTAACGCTTATACTACTTGCATTACTTACAATACAATACGTCTACTAACTCTACTGACAATACGAAGACTTACACTACTTACAATATTTACAAAATAATTAGATTACTTACTAGTTTATGATTATGATTATCGCTTACATTCGCTGAAGCAATACACACACACGTACACAGTACAGATACAAGACTAAAGCAAAGCAGCCCACGTTTCTTTAAATTGATCAAGTACTTTGTTTTTAACAGCCAAAGTGCGAATAATACCGAGTTTGTCTTTCAGGCGCAAAAGAAAGCTATCAAAGTCCAAGGAGCCAACGCGCATGCTTGAAACAAAAATATGATATTTTGCAATTATTAGAGAGTAGTTGAGGGCTATAAAGTTAATTGAGCTACAGTTTTGATGCCAACCGTATAAGATTACTTTTTCTGATAAAACGATATTTTGGTGAAACGTTATCTGCCACCAGCCGGTAAAAAGGTCCCAAAAATTTATTGACTCACGGCATGTGATCAGCAGGTGAGGCAATGACTGGCTTTCTAAGTTACATAAAGGGCATTTATCCAAGTCCGACAAACCAGCGCGAAACAAACTGGATTGTGTGGGTAAAATGCCGTGGATGATTTTCAGTTGAAACATTATAAGTTTTGCTTCTTTTAAGATGCGAAATGGTAGCAAGTAAACATCTTGAATGTCTTCTTTAGTAATACCATGACTTAGAATTCTGGGTTCCGCTGTGGGTGGAAGGTACCTTTTTTGAAGTAGTTTTGAATACGCTAACTTTGTGGAGAAATGTTGTTCAGATATTGGGGCTGCAGGTGCTAACCCGTTGGCGGGGGCGGCGTTATTGCGAAGAGATGATTTCCAAGTTTTTGGAATGGCATTTATAAGGCCATAGTATATTGTAAACGGGCATTGCACAAGAAATTTTTCTTTAAACCCTGTTAGAGACAAAAAGTTAAAGTCAGCGCTGAGCAGATCTTGGATGTAGATGATGCCTTTGTTATACCATTCGTTAATAAAGATTGTCTTTCCGTCCAGCCGAATGTTGCGATTATTCCAGATTATTTGATCATATACGGGTATTTCTCTGCTATCAGATGAATACTTGAATTCTTGCCAATAACATAAAACCGTGCGGTAAAATTCCGGGAGTTGTTCTAAGTTGAGTGCCTTTACGTCGTAGTCGCAATTAATCAGGAAATCAATACCACCAAACTGCCTGACTGCGTAGTTTAAGATAGTTTTCCACGAAGCATCACCACCTTCTGCAATGCGTTTAATCCAAGCTATTTTCAAGGCGCGTTCCATGATTTCGAAGTCAATCATTTTCAAGCCACCACACTTCTTTTCCGCGATAATCGTTTTTCTCTTAATTTTTGGGGTTTTTCCCTCCCAGATAAAGCTAAAAATAATTTTGTTAATAGTGTCTATAAGCGGCTTCGAGATTGTCAAAAGCGAAGTGCTGTATACAAGTTTGGCTAGACCTAGTGTTTTGACGATGTTTATCCTGCCAATGAGAGTGAGGTTTCTCCTTTTCCAGCTGTGTAGAGTTTGTTCTAGGTTGGACACCTTTTCTTCAAAGTTTAGCTTATTAGCAAGTACAGGGTCATACGAGAAGTGAACACCTAGGGCGCAAATTGAGTTATGGGGCCATTTGAAACCGAAAGGCTTTTCATTGCAATTTCTCCAAGAACCTAGCCACATTGCTTCGGTTTTATGCTTGTTAACCTCTAAGCCGCTGATATTCTTGAATTCGCTTAAGAGCTTTAGTAATTGTGAAACGGAATCGAGATCGCGCACCAGTACCGTGGTGTCGTCTGCATACTGTGTAATTTTTATTTCTTTCTGGCCCACCTGAATACCTCTGATGGTTGGATCTTTTTGTAGAGCATTGGAGAGGAGCTCAATTCCAATAACAAAGAGTAGACCCGACAAAGGGCAACCTTGTCTGACACCTCTTTCCAGAAGAAAAAAGTCTGACGCGTGTCCATTATGTAAAACGCAACTAGAGGCATTGTTGTAAATGACGTCAAACCAATTTAGGATGTCAGGACCGAAATTAAACCTCTGTAACGCAGCTTTTAAGTAGTCCCATTCAATTGTGTCAAACGCTTTTCGGAAGTCTAAGAAAATTGCAATGCCGGGTTTTTCCGTCTGCTTAGTGTAAAACATAGCGTCTTGAATTAGTCGAACATTCTCTCCTATGAAACGACCTTTGATATAACCGGTTTGATTAGGGTTGATGATTTTTGGAAGAACTTTTTCTAACCTTTTCGCAATTGATTTCGTCAAAATTTTATAATCGATATTAAGCAGCGAGATGGGTCTGAGATTTTCCAGCAGGCTTTTGTCCTTGTTTTTCTTGGGAATTAACGATATGATACCGCGTCTTTGGCTAATAGAAAGCATTCCGGATTTGAAGGCGAAGTTGAAGCTTCCGATTATATCGGTACTGATTTCTGACCAAAAAAATTTATAAAACTCCGCAGAAAGACCGTCTGTGCCAGGGGACTTACAATTTTTAAATTCTTTTAAAGCTCTTAGGCATTCGTCTTCGGAGACTATGCCTTCACATGATAATTTTTCTTCTTCGCTTAAAGAGGTAACGTTTTCAGTCTCGAAAAAGGTTTCATTAGGATGCGCGAGGATTTCAGACCCCTGTGATTTATAAAGTGTTTCGTAGAACTTTTTTTCCTCGCTGAGGATTTCAAATTGGTTGGACGTATACTCATTGTCATTGATCTTTAACTTTGTTACACTTTTTCTGCAATGGTTCCGCTTTTCGAGGTTAAGAAAATATTTTGTATTGTGTTCGCCTTGCTCTTGCCACCTGGCTCTGCTTCTGAGTATTGCTCCTTTTGTCTTTTGACGCATTAGTGCTCGTAAGCGTAGATTGGTGGCGTAAAGTTCATTTAAAAGCTTTTTGTCGCTAGGATTCTTTTCAGTTTGCTCTAATAATTGATTGGCTTTATTTTGTAGTATACATTCTTCATTTCTTCGTCGTTTGGCTTTAATTTTTGAGAATTTGATTGTGAAACCGCGAATTTCCATTTTAATGAGGTCCCATTTTAGACTTGCATTTTGGACGTCTGAATACTTGTTCTTAAAAAGTGGAATTTCTCTACGAAGTTTGTCAACATATTCACAATCTTCTAGTAAAGAGTTGTTGAATTTCCAGAAGCCGGGTCCTTTGGGTTGCAACAGGCTTTCGGATTTTAAATGTAGCGTGATGGCTGAGTGATCTGATTCAGGCGCATTGATTATATTGCAGGATTGCACATCTGAGGAAAGGTCCTTTGAAATTAGGAAAAAGTCTAGCCGCACTTGAATTTTGCGAGACTTGTTTCTCCACGTAAATCGTTCAGTGTCCGGGTTGCGACGGCGCCAAATATCGGATAAGTCATACAGGTTGATAAGGCGTTCGATCTCCTGAATAACGCGAGCTTTTTTTAAAAACGAGTTTCCTCCCTTCTTGTCGATTTCCATCAGGGCGCAGTTGAAGTCTCCTGCAACAACGATATTTTCATGCGCAAATTCTGCTAGTAGGTTTTGGAGACTTCTAAAGAAGGTTAGTTGTTGATTAACATCATTCGGTGCATAAATATTAAGAAGTATAATGTGGGATTCGTCAACGATTAAGTCAAGTAGGATATATCTTCCATTTTTGTCGGTGATGCATTTTTCAACTTTTAACTCTAGATTTGGGTTAACAAGTATCATAACCCCTTTACTGTTCGAAGAGCCGTGACTAAAAAAGGCTTTCCCGCCCCACTCTGCTTCCCAGAATTGAGCGCATTCATTAGTGCTGTGCGTCTCTTGTAAAAACGCAAATTGAAGCTTCTGGTTATGCAACCACCGGAAGATCGATCGCCGCTTAATTGATTTACCTAGCCCTTTCACATTTAGTGACTGAATTTTAATGTTCAGGCTCGGGTGTGAAGTCGTTATTGTGTCGGATGAAAAGCAGTGTTTTGGAATGCGTTGGCATGAGACTTAGAGTGCCATCTTTAGGCCAAATTAAATGTAGGATTGACGAAATTAGCATACTTTTAGTGAAAGCGAGCAAACACAGAAAACAAACAAATAAGAACCACAAGTAACTAAAAAAACATAGTGGACGACGTAAAATAGCAGGTACTACGTAGCACAACACATCGACAACTAAGAAAGGCTCAGTAAACGGCCCTACAACGCGCCACGATAGAGTGGTTTCGCGTTCTACGCTGAGCTGCATCATAGTAAACAAAAGTATTGACACGATTAGCGCTACCGCTTAACAATTCTTATGACTAGTAATGTTTGTGCACTTCAAGCTAAAAGAAGCAAAAATTCAATAACTATCGCGATCAGATTTACAATGTTTTACACACTAAGACAGTTCTGATTGTGACATGTCTCATACCTAACGGGTCGAAGGCGGAACCTGGAATTAGGCATCTTCGTGGTCGTTGTCTTCTTGGGGCTGCGTGTTGACTCTTGAACCATTTACAGTAGGTATTATAGTTGGCAGCCATTCTTTTGGAACGTCGTAGTGAAAATACCTTTTGCCGTTGACAATTAGCCTGTTTCCAATGACGGAGGCTTTAACACGAGGATTTTCTTTCTTGATCTTTTGCAAAGCTGGAACTAATACTTTTCTTCTGATATCTTGAATGTGTTTCGGAAAATCTTCACCCATTGCAAGTGGGGAATCCTTCAAATGAAAACGATTTTTCCACACTAACTCTCTGTCAGAACGACAAGTGAAGCGCACAATGAGGGGCCTAGTTTTATTGGCGTTTTGTTTACCAAGGCGGTGGGCGCCGCAGAACTTCATGGAATGAACAATTTCTGCCGGTAAGTGTAATTGCTGGATCAAAACATTCTTTACTAGTGCTGCGCAGTTTTCTTCAGGAGATTCCATTACACGGTAGAATATCAGATTCCAGCGCCGGTTGTAAATGCTTTGATGAGTAATCTCGTTCCATTGGGCAGACTGCTCTGTTTCACACGTTGTAACACGTTCTGCCAAGTCGCTGTGTTCCTTTTGAGTAAACTCGAGTGATTCTTTCGTCTCGTCAACGACTTTTAGAGTTACGCCAAGCTGCTTTTTGAGAGAGTCTAACTCTGCCTGGGCTTCATCTAGCCGTGCCTCTAGGTTCAAGATTCGGTTATCACTTGCTTTGTGTTTGTCTTCTAGGTTTGTTATCTTTGCTATAAGTACTTGGTATTCAGTAACCGTCAGCGAGATGAGGGCGCCATCTTGAGAGTCCATCGCTTCTTCGTTGGTTTCGGTTTTGGCGTCTGAGCTGCTCACTCTTTGCCGCTTTTTGTCTTTGTCTTGTTTGCCCATCAGTCGCTATCTTTCTTGAAAGAAAAGTTTGTGCACAAACAAACAGCTTTTTTTTTGTTCAAGTATCTGCGGAGCTTGTGAACACGCGTCTATCCTTGAAGGCGCATCGGCCCAGTCCTTAGTGGTTATATTACTTGAATGTGAGTCAATGTCTGTTCGATGTGTTGATAATCACTCTTTTGATGATGTGGAATTCAGATGAGTTGCAGTCGACAGACCAGCAGCAGTTTACAGTTGGTCTGGAACTGATTGAAGTGATCTACTTATATCGGTCAATGCTTGATGCCCACTGCATTTCTATTTTTCAGGTTTACAGTCAAACTTTCCTTTATTATTTGCTCTTATTTGTTTTACTTACATAATTAGCGCCATGAGGTTTTTTCAACTGAATATATTTTCGTTGGCTTAAACATCCATCTTCTAAATAGATGATATGTCCCCCTGTTAGTATTGTAGTCATAGTTAATTAGGCATAATTATCTACCAAAACAGACTGAAATTAATGCTCGACACTGAAACTGGGCTGAAATTGTGTCTTAACAAAAACTTGTTCTTCTCAAATTTCCCTTCAAGATGCTCAAATGTTTGACTAAAATTGATCAGTTGGCTTGGTAATCTTTGCAACAATATAGAATACCTATCTTGATAATAAACAGCAGTGGTGAATGCAGACTTCGAGCTAAGGAGGGGCCCGGTTCTATATTTGCTTTTTTCCCTTCAGTCATTTCTTCTTTTTTCACCCAGAATAATGGGGGAGGGTCCCGGGCCCCCTGGGTCTCTCCCCTAGATCCGCCGCTGAACAAGCCATAAAATGTTCTTGCCAAATGGGCTACTTTAACACAAAGTTTGCTCGCCTAGTCTTAGCTGAGTCTTCCTAATTTAATTTCTGCCCAAATTCTACACAGAAGAACTGAATGGCACTTACTAACAAATAGTGACATGTGCAAAATTTCTTAAGTTACGAATGTCGACTTTCATCGTTCTTGTCAACAATGTAAAGCGGAGAACCACTGTACTTAAAACCTTTGGAATCTGCGGTAATTTGAGGACCTCCGTGTATTTCTAATTCGTTTTTACCACCGAAATACCATCCAGGCGAGCTAATGTAACCATGACTCAGGTTAACTCCCTGGTTGAACAACTTTTGGAGAAGTTCGTTTGTCATCAATACTCCTCCTGCAGTCAGAATACCAGCTCTTGTAATGGCCACAGCTCCAGTTACAAGACCCTCCACAGCAATGGTACCACCAGTGGCAGCGGCAGCAGTACCAGCAGCAGCAACACCAACACCAGCAACAGCCAGACCTGCACCTGCCGTGGCCAAGGCTGAAAGGCTACCCACGACAACTCCAATAACAGGCAATGCTGTGTCTCTCCAGTTTGTGTCGTCTCTGTCGCTAACCGTGGCACGGATTGTGAAATGGACTGCACCGGTCTCCCTAGCAAAATACTCTCCAGGTTGGACGAGTCCGTGGTACAAAACACCAGCTTGACAGAGCTGGATCTTGAGTGGTACGGCAGTACAGTTTTTAATCAGAACTCCTCCCATGTTTTTTTATCTTTTGTTTTCTGCTCGGAAATGAACCTGTTGAATGGAGTCACACAAACAGACTGATATTTAGGAATTATTGAATAAGGCTGATCAGGATATGAAGAATTCTGCAGATCTAGGAAGCGGAATTCAATAATTGCTTTATTATTCATTCAAAATATCTCCCCGTTCTTAAAGGAGTTTCGCTATTTAGCTCTTTGTTTTTCTGCTCAACAAAAACAACACAACCTCGTTCCCAGATTTTCTCGATCAGCGGTTCAATAACCTGCAGCGGGCTGCACTTCTGACGTCATTTTGAAAGTATTGGCTCAATTTTTGACGTCATTGGTTCAATATGACAAAGTTCTTTCCAAATTTGGTCAACAGCAGCTGGTTATGGTGAATTATGCATGTGATTTAAACCAACCAGAAACGGGGAATATTTTGAATGAATAATAAAACATGGCATTCCACTAACCCGAATATTATTTAAGTCCCAGCAAATTTCTTTTATGTTTACACTTCGATCAAAAGTAATCCATCCTCGTCTGAAGAATCTACAAATAATGGGGCGAAAAGAACCATAATCATGCAGCAGCACGCCTACATATGAACTTTCTAATAGTGTTGGAAATCGGTTAACATTTCATAATTATCAGAAATAACTGGATTGTCACAAACAGTTCATATTGATTATACCGCTAATCAGACAACACTGCTAATAAGTACTCCATGTATTTCTAATTTAACCTGGCTGAGTTAGTACAAGTCAGAGCACATCTCATTGTCAGTAAAAAAACCTTCGTTGTTGAAACCGTGAAAAACAACTACACGAGGCAAAGCTGTTGGACTGGGTTTACGTTGATTCAATGTTGCAACATTCTGAATTTTAGCACAATGTTGATGAGAGCTTTCATTTCATTCATTTGATCACTTGGGATAGCAGTAATATAAGTAATTGTGAAACATATTTAAAATTTTCGGGCCATTATTTTGTGAGTTTCTGTTCAAGTTTTGGTACAATTTGTTACATGAACCAAGTTGGTTAGTTTGATAAAAGCAACGAACTAGCCAATCCATACTGGACTCCCAGCTACCCGAACACCTGAAACAGGCTGTTAGAATGGGAGAGGAAACTCAAAAATAATCCTGTTTAGTGATAACCAACCCCCTTCATCTTGTTATAGTTCAAATATTTGACACAGGACTAAACAGTGAAGTTTGAGCCCAGTCATCATGCTTAACTTACTTTCTGTCAGGACTGGGATCTGAGAGAGCAACTCGAAGATATCCAGCGAACCGTTTACACACCTACAACAAAATCACTTCCATTACTAAGATGTCCAGCAAACCAATTACATGAGAGCTACAACTAAAGCATTTCCACAGCCAAAAATCATAAAAGGATAAATACTTACAGCAGCAATGTCAGCTTTTGATATGTTCGGTGGAACACTCCTCATAAACAGGGAGAATGTTTTGTGCAGTGCACGTGGTCCTGCTGTGATGGAAAGCTGTTTCCCTTCATCACCATCCATTTCTTCCACTTCTTCTCCATCCTCCGTTGTATCTTTCTCCTTTTCCTCGTATGCATTTTCTTTGTCGTTTGTTGATTCCTTGATGGGGCTTGTTTCTTCAACAACTTCCCTCTTCTCTGAAATTTTGTTTGAGTCTT
>OFEW01000057.1_pt1 | contig 11575 bp, 6 predicted proteins | sample 1521191 | NCBI WGS metagenome assembly OFEW01 (sample SAMN04272335, study PRJEB24112) | coral metagenome | biome: Coral reef; feature: Shallow seawater; material: Coral tissue | host: Coral | place: China: South China Sea | collected 2014
GCAGTTAACGCGAAATCATCTGAAAAGGTAACGAAACAAAACTAAACTGTTATAATTGATTAATGATTAATGATTAAGAAATACTGTAATCTTAATTATTACGGACCTTTAAACCAAGATTCTGCCTTAAGAGTACTTGGTTTTGACATTTCCCGTCCTTGTCTGGCCCCTTCTGCTGAAGTGCGACCGCACTGTTCGTACTCCCTTAGCAAGCGATGAAATCTGCAGGACAAAAATTCCAAAGGCCGTAGATTTAATATCGTCCGATAAATGCGCCAATCAACAGTTAGCGCTCCGGTGTAATACTTACGAAGTCGGTGAGATACTGTAAGCCGTGAGCCAAGCTTTTCGACAAACGTCTTTTCCATTCGGAAGTCGAAAAGTATAACATCGTTTACCTAGAGTTAAATCAGAAAACAAGGTATTTCAATCATAACAACGACTTTTACATTTATTATCGAATGTATCAGTTTCAAGTTCAGCCGTTTTTTCAACTGTAATTCAGAAACATCAGAATACCCAGTCGCTTAATGTACCTTTATGATGGTATACTCGAAAAGTAAAGAAGTTCAAAAGAAATGCCCTCTGGTCTTCTTCAGAGAGAGAACGAAAATCTTTACGGCATTTAAGCATGTCTTCTTTGTTGACGGCCTTTTTTAAGCGTTCTGCTTGGCAACAATATGTCTTCAATGCTCTTGCAATGTCTTCTGGAGAGAGGGCTTTTTCTTTCCTCCCTGACGTTTGTGCAGTGCTCAGCTTCCTGCACTATAAAGGAGAATGATATCAACATGTAAGTAACATGAAGCTTATCCGACCAAGAAATCAGACTGTGAATTAATTACAAAAATAGAACGCGTTTTTGCAGTCAGTAATATTTTTATCATCGTTTCAGCTTCTCAGGATTGCCGGCACGATTTTAACGTAGAAATCAGCCGAACGTGTTTCCTTTACGGCAAAAAAAGAACCTTCCACAAAGATGACGTAAAGATGAAATTTTTGCAAAACACTTACGCCTTTATTGTTTTCGCTTTCTGTTGCTTTCCTCTTGATGCCACCCAACAGTTTTGCTGATACCTCTAAAACTGAACCATGCGTCACTGGGTTCTTCTTGATAGTGGAAACCTATAGCAACAGAACAGGGCACTCACATTGTTTCACTTTATTCCCTTTAAGAGGAATCAGTTGCCTCAGTACTGTGACAATGTATACTATTTTGTTGTGCGTTGTGTTACTTCCTTTTCAAGGAACTTCTTATCTGACCTCGATATTGGAAGGTTAATAACTGACGTTTCAAAGCTCTGTTAGTAATACCACTTCAGATCAAAGAGCAATAACATGCAGTTAACGCGAAATCATCTGAAAAGGTAACGAAACAAAACTAAACTGTTATAAACTTAACTCTCGTGTTATACAACGAAAGGTGTATGAAGAAATGGAAATCTTTACCGGCTGCATATCAACATAGAGTTCCCATCCACGCAAGTTCATATTTAAGGTACGAGAGATGAACGCCTTCAACGAATCCACATTCTTAGCCTCGCTTTTCTTGACTTCAAGTGCCATCAGCATTTCATGCTTTATGGGGTTCCTTAAATAAACTCTGAAAGTGCCTTTTGGTGCCTGACGGAACGTTCTGCAGTTACATGCTCCTTGACAGTTGCAGTCTGCATCACTGGACCTCTAGTGTTAAAAAAGACTGAAATTAGGCAACACATACAACAATTTAATCTTCAACGACAGGGACATACACTTACTTTATCAAATCTTGTGATGCCGTTTTCTTTCATAATTGAATTCCATGTGTAAACTAATTCTTCGTCCTCGTACCACTGTTTGGGAAATAACATCAACTTTTCTTTGGGTTGCCATTGAAGATCGTAAAACAGAAGACTGTTACTGTCCATAAAGGGGAGAAAGTTCCATCTGCCGGGTGTATAAAAGGGTGGACCATCGTCGTCACCTCCACCACTACCTCCACCACCACAGAAACTTCGGAAAATATTAGCGTATTCCAGAGAAGAGAGCGATTTAAAAACTCTCCAAATCGATGCAGTAACGTTTCCCTGGTGAATTTCCTTAAGCCTTGCGGAACGTTGTCCGTCAAAATCAACAATATAAGTTGCTAGAAGGGCAAACAAGAACGACAGCAGTAAAGCCATGTTGCTTGAAAAACAACTAAGCTCGGCGGTCAAGTTTCAATTTGGCGCTCAGATAAATAAAATCACCAATTTGCCGCCTCATTTTTAATTGCATTTGAAAAGTGCGCCTTTTCATCATCCAATCAAAACTCAAAAAGGAGATGACGTAACGTCGTACAATGTCGCAAAAGATGGCTTTGTTATATAATTATTATTTTCATAATTAACTGAGTTTTTAGTGTAAATGCCGGTCATAAGACAGAAAACTTGGGGAGGGGTCTGTGGAGGTTAAAAGGGAAAGGATATCATGTTTCAATGTTCCCGTGCACTCTTCCTAGCGCGGCAAGTCTTAAGTCGCGTGATTACAACAAAACTATGGAGTGTCAGTTTAGAAGTCGTCCCAGGACAAACATATGTAGCGTGCTTTAGGCCAGACAGATTGTGCTAACTTGGTTTATTGGTCAATAACCACTAAATGACTCTTTCAAGAAAAGGAAACATACACACGCCATAACAAACTGAGACGTTGTTTCGCTACATGTATTCAAAGTGTTGTCTTTCGTGTTTTTGAATACCGAAAGTCTAAGATATATACGACTGAAAGCACGAACATAGAAATGCACGACTGAAGTACATCACGGAGATCTTAACAGGCTAATGCAAGTTATTCAGGAGGGGCATTAGGCTTCTGAATAACAATTGCAAACCAGCTTTGTCAGCTTATGCTATCAGTAGCAACCAGCGTAGTAGGTTAAACTATCCATCAAGGACATGTTTTTAAAGCGGAGTACATCGGCTCATTTCATGTCGTTTACTCGGTTTTGGTATTTCCTCTATCTTATTGAGACGACTCATTCATATCTTTGAAAAACCACCGAGTGTAGTCATCAAAGGAACCGCTGAACGGAAACGAACCACGAACACGGTATTATTTAAGACAATCCAATCTCTCGGACACGTAGTTGATAATTCAACCTTCACTAGAGAACCCAACAGAAGTGAAGACATTTATTCATTTTTAACCCGCAATACTTTCACAATGGACTCGCACGAAAATCACAGCAGTGGAGACGAATTTGCGTCAATACTTGAGAGAGAATCTTTTCAGCAATCTTCGGCCGACAACGGAGTGCTCATTCACTCCAATCAGGAACAAGTGGCGCAGTTTTATGCGCCGCGACCAACAGCATCACAGCCGCCATACATCACTAGCTCAGTACCTCAGAATGCTGCTTACTCTACCTATTTCATGCCGCCATACCAGACAACACCGTTACAGCATGCTATGTCACCATACAACTTGCCGATCACTTTTATCAACCCGCAATCGCCGATTCCCGGTCTTCGGCAAATAGCCCCAAAGCCACCTCAAGCTGAAAACCCCATTACAGTGGCACGTTCTTCAGCTAGTCGACCACCTGATTTTATAGAGACAGTTAAGCAGATACGAAAGGAGTTGTACGCTCTTGGTGGAATCAGCGAAGACCAAAACCCGCCAGTTTTGGAAACAAAAGACTACTCTCAGTGGCGAAAGGACGTCATACAACGATGGAAACCTGTAAGTTAAGACTTCTTATAATGGCACTTAAAAATACATTGTTTTGAAAGGTCTTGATTGGCAGTTGTAATAAACGTAATGTGTTTTGCAAGAGTGACTACAAGGGAAGGGTAACACAATTTTTGAGTTCATGTGTTGCTTACAGACCCACTTTCAGAGCATACCAAGTTAAATTTTGCAAACTTGAAATGTCTGTCCATTGAAAGAAACATCTTTGTTTCCGTTTTAAAGGGTCTTGACAAACTAAACTTGAAGAAGTATGTGTTATAGTATGAAGGAGGAACTGCACGAACTGGTTCCTTGTTGTTTTTTTCTGTAGCACAATATGACTCACCGTTTGATGGTGGCAAAGTTGTCTAAGAGGTGCTTTGATTTGGTGCTCGAGATGCCAAAGCGCATTAACTGGAAAGTCACACAAGGAGATTTTATTCACCTTTACAAAAAAACAGAAGAAGAACAGCACAAAATTCTCAGCGATTTATTGAACAACCGTGTTTCGCTTCAAGATGTTAAACGATGCAAGGTAAGTCAGTTAAATTTCCTGAAGACAAACGTACATAGGCATTTTATGGTACTATACGGCTTTTTTTAATAAGAAATTAAACAATTAACTGAGAATTCCGTTTTAAACATAGCGTGGAAAGGAGTCTTCATCCAAAGAGATGGAAAGTATCAGCGAGGCAAGTATATTAAATCTGTCTCTGAATGAATATATCTCAGTAAAGACAAAAACATGAACTTTTGGTTTCAAGGTGAAATTAAACTTTAATGTATCATTTTCCTTGCAGTTGAAAAATGAGAATAGCAGACTAAGAAGCCAAATTACTGACCTGAGAATAAAGTTAAATCAGGTAACTATCAATAAATAAATGGAGTTGGTAAGTTCCCGCATGTCAGTCACAAGTGACACAAGTCTGGCAGTCGTTGGAAATGATAACAAGTATTAAATCTGACGATATTAAATGTTTTCATTACCGGCCATAGAGGATCATGATAAGGAAAAACGAAGAGCAGAAAGGCTACAACAAAGGTTGACCATTCTCCAGAAGGACAACAAGGACGTAAGTTATAAACTTTCGTTTGTACAAGTAAGCTAATACATGTAATCTTTAATACTATTGCCTGTGCAAAATAGTATTTCCTCTCTCTGGTCACTCGACAGTTCAATTTATCAGGTCACTTTCAGTGAGCATACCGTATCTTTTAGGCACGTACAGAATTTATTGCATTCAAGGGCTAAACATGGTCTAGTAGCTTGTATAAATGGTTCCTTTTCTTTCCACCTTGTTGTCATGAACAGGAATTTAGTCAATACAGAACTGACGTGGAAAACCTGGTGGCAGAAAAGAACGACTTAAGCTTGAGTTTTTTACATCACAGTTTGCCGAGTGATCAAGACGACGATACGTCTAAAGCGTCGTCAAACCAGGTATTTCACCGCGATGAAAAAAGCAGTCAAAGTTTTACTTTCACTAATAGCTAAGTTCGAAAGAGGATTAGTTTATCTCTTCTGATTGCTCCATAATATGAAAGGAAAAGGTATGTGCATATTGATTTGCATATCGACTAAATATTTGCGGGGAAGATGAGAACATAATTGGAATTGAACGAGAAGAAGTACATGATTTTTTTTTACATTTTTTGTCACAGACTTCACCATTAGCTGTAGATGACTCTGATCAGCCAGATAGCTCAAGTACAAAGGAAAGTGAGTCAGATGGTGACAGCGAAGATGACGAGCCCTTGTCAAAGCTCTCCAAGGTATAGAACTAGCTTCTTAAAAACATGTTATTGCAAATGACACCACAGGAGTTAATGCAAACTTGGTGCAACCTTCTCTCTCGGCTCTTTTCCAGTTTCAGGAGCGTTTTGCCATAGTCTGCCCTATATAATCAAATATCTTCTTAATTTGGCAGCCTCGCCGCTGTACTGAGAAGATAGAGGAATCAAGCGAGTCGAGTGAATCGTCCAATTCACAGGAGGTATTAAAATACTTCTCACAATTTCTTCTAAGTCAGAAGAGTATTATCTGCGTCACCTGCTAAGTGCAAATTAAAAGAAACAGTGGTTTAACCAAGGCGTTAGATCAGCCACCTTGTGTAAAGTAGCACAGCCGTTATGAATTGTAAAAATACTGATAGCCTCATATTTCATAATAATTTATTTTCTTATTTTCATTACTTTACCTTATAAATTGTATGTAAATAACCTGTATAATGTAAAAGAAGGAATTGAACTGACTTGAATTTAATAACTCGTGTATGTGCCACCTACTAGATTCTTGAGTGACAAAATTTCATAAACTCAATTCGTGAGGGTAGCTTCACTGAGTACAATAAATTATAAGCCATTAGTGAACAAATCAGATTTTAACTATCCTCTATATGTTTTATATTTGAAAGGGTTCTATCTCCGAGTCAGAATGTGAATTGTTAACAACGGCCGAAAAACTTAGAAAGGAAGCGAGAGATATGAAAATCAAGGTAAATTGCCTTAACCGGTGATAATCTCAAGACACATACGTGGCAACCTTGAATGTCAGTTCTATGGTGATAATTACTGTCCTTCTGTTTTTAGCGCAAAACGAAAACCAGCAATCAAGGTAAACAGAAAAGTTCCACGGTACAATCATGATTTTCAAACTTTTCCTTACTATTCAATATATATTGGAAACGTTGTGCCTTATCTGATATGTGCTGACATTTTCTTTTCTTAAACAGCCCGCTAAACCGCCGTATCCGTTACCGAAGAAAGGTACATTTTAATGTTATAATGTCATCCCCTTACCTTTGAGACACGCGTGATTAAGTTTTGCTTTCAGTATTTTTGTTACATAAAAGTACAAACTGTTATGAAATATTTATGTAGACCTCGTCGCCCTGTCTTTCTCTTTCTGTTGTAGTATCAAAGAAAAGAGAAAAAGAGCCCTATCAAGATGAATGGGTAGGTCAAAAGTGTATATACAACCCATAAATTCTCTAATCCCGCTCAAAAGAGCGATGGGAAACGGTAACAAAACTAGAAACCGGCAAAAAAATGACTCGTTTTTCTTATATTCTTCAGGATTATGACTTGAAGAAACTGGCATTAAACGAGTGGGTTGCCGTCGCCTACAAAGAAGGTTTCTACATTGGAAAAGTAGAAAAAATTCTTGCCCACAAGGTTCGGATCAACTTTCTGTCAGAAGATGATCAAGGCTCTTTCATCTGGCCTCGCGTTTCAGATAAACAAGACATTAAGGCCATTTTCATCTTCCGCCGCAATGTCGAAGTGACGCAAGCCCATGAAGATGCTACAAAATTTAACGTCAAAAATATTACGTTAATCAAAGACAGGTTTCAAGCTTTTTCACTCAAGTATTTCTAAAAAATAGTTTCCATCAAACAATCTGAAGCATACATTCACACAACAACGCAGTCGAAAGCGAAACCTGCAACATGTCATTGTCGTTGAACTTGGGTCAAATTCCCATCCGATGGGCAAGGCTCACCAATACCTCTCAAAGTGCCGCCGGCTTTCATGCACAACTGACATTGCGCCCGTATGCCTCACGTACAATTTTTCAGTGCCACTCACAAGTTTAAATTAAAAGTATTTAAGATGATTTCCGCACAACACTCGAGCAATAATGGCAAAAACTAAATTACCAAAAAACCTCATAGCATAGTAATATTTTTAAGAAAGGCAAGAAGATCTTATCGAGATTTAAGCTCTCTACTTGAAGTTATACATACAGTCGAAGCTCTCGTAAGCGACCACCTCGGGAATTCGAAAAAGTGGTCGTAACTGGAGCTGGTCGCTTACGAGAATACGCTCTTGTAAGCGACCCATGCTAAAACAATAGAGGGTGGTCGCTTACGAGAGCTTCAGAAACTAATTAATACTTCATAAAGACAAACAAAAGAAATAATTGTTTAACGAGTGTCTTTGTATCTGATATTATAGACACGGCTAAACTTTACGTTCAATTTTTTAGATCAAAACAACCATTAGCGCAGTGTTCAGTTTCATTAAAGCATTGATTTATATGTAAAAGACTCTAAGTGGTCCCTTGAAAGAGCTTAAAACAAAGGGAAAGTCCAGTTGGGTAATCCCAAAAGTGGTCGCGGTCGCTTACGAGAGCTTTTCTTTACAAAGTTTAAGTCGCAGTTCAAATGGGGTTTCGCAAAGGTGGTCGCAATTAGAGCTGGTCGCTTACAAGAGTGGTCGCAAGGAGAGCTTCGACTGTATTTCAATTGGAACGGACGTTTCGCGTTAGTTGAAAACACAGTAACACACGCATGAAACATTCTTACGAGGTTTGACATTAAATTTCTCCAGAATGCTTGGCGATTTCATCGCGGGGTCACTCACCTAAAGAAATTAACTACAGAGAGAGGTTATATTAAATAATATTCAAAATGTTAATGTGCTGTGAGTAGACTTTAAGGAGTGAATAATTTTGCACTGATTGCTCGAACTTTGAGCGGAATCCGTCTTAATTTTCAGCTTCAAATATCAAGTAAATGGACAGTTTAGTAAGAGTGTGAAATAAAGTTACTTTGTCATGTTTTAGTTTGACTGTACTGGTAAATAAATCTCTTGCAAGACACACTGTACACGCGACCCTCCATAGCCTTTTCTCGCACCCAGCCTACCACCCACGGGACTGCTCTCTGAATGAACAATTTGGGCTGGAGGGCTCAGCATGCAAACTCTTAAGTAGCTGCTCACAGCCCTCTATTTTCGCATATTGTTGTTATTCAAACTCGAACGCGAGGATAAAATCGTGAGAGAACTGGACGCCAGCGCAAAACGGAAGACTTCACTTAGCTCACAAACCCCACCCCTACCCCCGTGTGCTTTGCGCTAGCTTAGCTTCGTTCGCTCGCGTGTGTAAATAGAGCTAGCAAGCTGTGAACATTCCAACTCGTGAGGGTCTATTACTGGTCGCCTATCAAAGGTCAACAACTACAGCCAACAGAAACCACGAAAAGTACAATTAAGTGTAAAAATACAATAATGTGCAAAGAGGCAGAGAACTTAAAACCGAGTGGGAACATTGGAAGGCAAAAATCGACAGTGAGGAGACTCCAGCTTCCTTGGAACAACAGAGGTGAGTTTAATATAAAGTTCACCTGATATGCATTTCTCTTAATCGACAAATTCAGAACAGAACAAACCAAACACATTTCAATAACGCCTTGTCCAATAGCAAAAGCAGGCCCGCGTGGCTTTATTCGAGAGGAAAAGCGCGGAACTCGCGGCAGATGACGGTATTTTTGGCGCAAAACGGGATAAATTTAGCTTTCAAAAAAGTTCGAGACCCGAGTTAACGATCATCGGGATCATACATTCACTTGAGAACCGCTAATGTCTCAACTGTTTAGTGTTTAACATTTAAAAGCTACTTTTTTCAATAGTATAAAAGCATGTTTCTAAATCTTTATTCAAGGCAAAAAACGCGCGGACTTCGCGGTAAAACGATCGTATTTTGGCGCAAAACGGAACAAGGTTAAAATGATTTTAAAAAGTGCAAGACCCGAGTTACAAACTAGTGGGATCATACATACACTTTAAGAGCCACTAAATTAAAGCCTAATGTTTTAACTGTAGTAATCGACGCCGGCCAAAGATCGAAAATCAAGTGTAGATTATTTCGATGAAAGTTTATGGTTGCCATGAAGACAAAATCTGGTGTCTCGTGACGTGTTCCTTTACCGCTATTGGTCGTTTCTGTCTAACGTTATCCACAAACGAGGACTCGTTATCTTGTTATCGACTAACAACACTCTAATTGGTCTGCAATGGCTGGCTCGATGATCTGTTGTTCCAAACATACGTACATGTAATGTGATATGCTTGCATATAATTTAGAGTTGGGGGCATGCAAAACAAACATAGCTTTTGACATTTTTTAAGACTCACCATTACCGTCAATAGCATAATTGCAGTTCTGAGTTGTTAATCGCAAATGTAAAAAGTTGCATAGTTTTAATACAGGACAAATAAATTGACTGGAAGAAAGAAGAGGGAAGACAAGTCCGTTTATTTTTACATAAGTAGCACTTCGTGCAGGAATGCTTGAAATGCGTTATCCGATAAGGTCTTGCTTTTCCGGTGCTTGACAGCCAGAACATGATAATGTTCAAGCATAAAAGGAATCATTCTTTTCTCTTAGCTACGGACTTTATTTTCCCAGCGATATTTTCGCTAAGCAAAAACGTTTTCTCTTCAACAGAACAAATTGAAAAGAAAAGCATTCAATCAACAGGATTATATTTTTGATTCAAGATAATTTTACCAAAGAATCATGTCATAAACGTATGAATGAATGGTTACATCTAAATCTTATCATCATTTTGCTTTCCTTCTTAAATTCCGTCAAGGTTTTCAGCATTTTTTCGGATTGTGTAGATGTTTGCATGATGTGAGCCATGTTCATACAAACCATCAGTTAGATCAGTGAATATTATTGGTGGAATTGACTAATATTATCCACTAACACAAAGTTGTTATTTTGTGTTATCCTGTTATTGAATAACAAACGGCTCATTGGTTATAATTGCCTTGTTAGCAGATAACATTATTGACTCTGTGGGTCATAAAAATGCAAGATCCTGATTGGCTCTAATACGTGATAACAAGGGATAACCACTAACACCAATTAGTGCCAACTATTTTGAACAAGTACCAATTATAGTGAACATGTGTTTCTGTTAGTTTGGCCCAGGAAGTTGAAAGTACCATCATCAACAGCAGTGCATGTATGACCATGTCAGTCATCACAACACAATCTCAGTCAAGAAGGACAGAGACTTGATCATAAATGAAAGCTTCAATATCCCAATCCACTTCATGAAGGGGATTCTTTCCCCCTTCAGTGAGTCACACAATGCCGGCATGAGAGACTCTTCTAACTGACATCACCAGCATGAAAGTTAGTGTGAACAGCATGCCTAACAAGGTTTACAGCAGAGGTGTTGAGGGTCTAAAAATCCATCTCATGAAATGGTGCCCCTCTTCCCCTTCCACACCCTCAAGTCTCATTCTGATACTTATTGTTTGCCTTTCATGTGGAGGGTATGGATCAAACTCTTCAAGTTTTACTTTCTTCTCTCTTGGTGGCAAAATAGGTTTACCACCTTTAGAAGGTCTAAGTGGTTTCAGTAATCACCATTTCAGATTCGGCCATGCTTTTACATAAATGTATGAAGGGTAATTAACCACAAATGTTTAAATGAGATGTCACACCTACCCAAGTTATGCCATGCACTGTCAAGTTCAGAGACATGTTGAGTCAAATGAATCAAGACAAATTCTGAGCACTTTGGTCTGACTGTAACATTAAACAATTTACAAAAATGCAAGAAGAGAAATTGAAGATCACAAGAAAATCTCAGAATATAATAACAATGACCAGACATCGACTGAAAACAGAAATTTGATTACCTGTAAGTTAAATGCAATTAGTACTTAGGACTTAGGAATTTAACATAACCTGACCAACCAACATATCAAAACCTTTTGAAAGACTTACCAGTAATTCCACATGCATACAGTGTACAGTATTGTGCAAAAGTAATGCAAACGATAATTGAGGAATATCGCAATATATCAGCGATATTTAACCAGAATTTACCTTAAACGATATATCGAACGATATGTTGTTAGAGCTATTGTTTTATTTCTCCACGAGATATCGTTTCCTGTCAGCAATATATCGTTTCCACTTTGCGATATATCGTTTCTGCTTCGCGATATATCATTTCTGCTTTGCGATATATCATTTCCGCTTAGCGAGATATCGTTCCAGTTTATCGTCCTGGCATTGTGAAATACATGTACACATACACTTCTCCAAAAATCATTTACGATAATGACAAATCCTCTTCGTTTT
>OFEW01000058.1_pt1 | contig 11528 bp, 5 predicted proteins | sample 1521191 | NCBI WGS metagenome assembly OFEW01 (sample SAMN04272335, study PRJEB24112) | coral metagenome | biome: Coral reef; feature: Shallow seawater; material: Coral tissue | host: Coral | place: China: South China Sea | collected 2014
ATGTGCATTTATTCAAACAACGTGACCTTGTTGTAAAACAAACATTTCATAAATGTCTAAGAACATGATGAAATTGAAATAGTATCCATAGTGATATATACAGCACTATAATATTGCTTCAAAGACTCTACTTTAAGGAATTTGTAGAAAACAGATGTTTTTACATGTTTGCAGTTGTTTTGCGAGGTATGTATATTTTTATCACCAGTCCTCATATCTCTTTTCTTTTTCCTTTTTTTTTGACAATTTCTCTTTCTCTTTCAATTTCAGATACTATTATCTCTCGTTACGAGACAGGTGGACATGGCTGACCAAATACCCAGTAGTACTGGACAGACAGAGAATAGTGATCGGATACCTGATGTATCTGCCACACAGAAAAACCTATGTCATCAGGCAACCACGCAGTTTGTAGGATACATCCGCAATATTTCTCCACTAAGAAGAGGAAGTTACTTTGACTGTCAACTTCAAGGTAAAGAAAAACTGTCCGGGGAGTGTTTTTTGCCACCAAAACTGAAGAGATTTACAAGCCTGAGTCAAGCAAACTCCCCAGTGAAAATTAAGAAGTTGCACACTGACACAAAATCAAACGCAGAAGATTTGCTGATGGGTCATGATGTAACCATTGAACATTTTCTAGCAACAGACTCTGATAAGCTTAAACTTCCCACAACGATGAACTTGTCTACCATCGAATCTGTGTGTCCTGGCCAAATAGTTACCGTAACTGCCAAAGTTACTTATTTGTATGCTTCAAAGACTGTCGGTTCCAAAAACCTACAGCTCCAACATGCCATTATTGCTGATCCATCAGGAACCATGAAAATGACATTATGGGAGAACTTTGTTGGCAGCATTAAGCAGGGTGACACGTACACCTTCTGTGACATCTGTGTGTATAAAGATAAGATGAGCCATGAAATCTGCCTAAACGCTGCTAAATCTGGCTCCGCAGTTGAATCTGCCTCACAATTTCAAGACGTTCTCCCATTTACAGTCCTTGAAAGTACCACAGTTAATGAAGAAATAATTGGAGTTAATGAAGCTGCTACCTATCTGTCCTGCTGCAAGTGCAATAAAAAGGTTGATCCCAGTCCTGAACATGCTTTTATAGAATGTGCCAAGTGCCATTTCAAGTAAAAGCAGACAGCTTCTAAAGCACACTGGTTTGCTCAAGTGTTATTTCAAGGCTCAAATGATGACAGAATAGATCTTACTTTATTTGAGGATGCTATTCACCAAACTGCTAAGCTTACTAGCGATACTGTCGAAGTAAAAAGTCTTACTCAAGCAGACATAGAATCTATTCTCATTACTTCGCCACCCATCTGTATAACTTATAATCGACGAAGCAAATAGTTGAAATATTAGTTCCTCATTTTGTTGTTGTTACTTCACAAGTTGGATGAAAGCTTCTAAAATTTACACAAACTGTTCGTATTTCTTATATATTACATGTACATTGTAAAATGACAAGACAAGAATGACAACAGAATGTCAGTCAGTAAACAGCCACGTTATTATAGTTATAAATTCCTCTTTTTATTGTTGTTGTTAATTCACAAGTTGGATGAAAGCTGTTAGTTGAAGTTGCACAAACTGTTATTTACAAGTAGACTGACAAGGCAAGAATGACATTGCAATGAATCTTACTTTAAGATCATTAGATGGTATTCACCAAATCGCTAAGCTAACTGGCTATGCTGCTGAAGTTTTTAGAACTCTCTCAAGCAGACATAGAATCTGTACTGTTTACTTTCGCCATCCTTTTATAACTTATAGTTGATAAAGTAGAGTAGTTGAAAATGTTAGTCACTAGACCGCCGTTTAATTATTCTTATGAATTTTGCATTATTCATATGTATGAAGAAACAACCTTCTTTAAGTAACTTAAAAAATTACACAAACTTTTTGTATTTCTCATTTACAACTAGTTGCCTTGAAATAAAGTTGTGTTCAATTCATTTCATCGTTACCACTGTGATGTTAAAAATAACAAATTCATAATAGTTAGCACTACTTCCAGAAAAATGTCTGCAATAATTTCAACCGGGGTCTTATGCTTAGCTTACTCCATTCAGCCCTTATAGAATTTGGTATTGCGGTATCACTTTTATCGTGCGTGATGAATTAAAAATTTGCCATTGCAATGGAGCAATAAAATTGGTTCGTTAAGTACGCTTGAGATTTCAAGACCTGTTCAGAATTTTACAGTGACGACTCACCTCCAATCTTTCAGTTGCTGCTATTTGCACAGTTCAGACAACATTTGCTGTGCAGTACATCATCTCTCCCAGCTTTTTAATGTAGAAGGGATCTTTATGCTGGCGATGAAGACAACTGTTTTTAACTATTCAAGGTAGTTGGTTTGTGAGTTACTGCGCAAGCTAGCTCACTTGAGATGGGGAAACTGCTTTTTGAAAAGTTTGAGTTTGAATAAAGTATTGTCTAATTCTCTGGCTTTTTCTTTGCTCAATACTCCGGAAAACTTCACTTAGTCACACCGAATGAATTTCTTTAGTTCGTTAGAGGAATGTACGGCTTAAAAGTCAAAATATTGAAGTAACTCACTAGCAAACGGAACAAAGTCATTGTGTGCTGGTTTCCATGGCAATTTTTTACGTGTACTAGGATTTTATGTTTTAATCAAAAGAAGTGTAGTGTATTTCTCCCAATTAGCTGCAAGTAAATTGCCATATTGCCATCTCAAATTTATGCTGTCTGGGAGTTGAATTGTTACAAGCGAGAAGTTAGAAAAGTTGAATGGCGGAATACTGTTTACTTAATCTTATCCTGTATTATAATCCATCAAATATTTTCGCTTGCGTGTTTGGTCTAAACGCGCTGCAGGACTGAATAATCCGCAACTAAAAGTGGGAAATATATTTGAAGGAAAATAAACACTATAGCCCCCATTTGGTGTGAAAATATGCTCGGATATTTGTCCTTGAACATGATCGGTTCCTTAAAGCTCTCAGAAAACTGTTTGTCAGAATAGATAATGTCCGCTGACAAATATGCGAGAATATTTTTGCAGCAAATGGAGGCTATTGTATTTATAACAATCATTTTATTTAGCTCTTGGTCCTTGCATGGCATGACACAACAACACTCTCTCAATTAAGTGCTACTATGCCTTGTCCTATTTTAACTGTCTCAGCTCGGCACTGTTTACACATGTCAAGTAAACTTGTGCATGCAGTGTCAAGATGGTTTGCTGCAGTAATGACTAAAGGCTGATATTCACTAATGCATAAGCATAAGAGGACATACGCAGACGTAGTAAGATGTTGATAATTTTGTCCCAATAAATTTATGCTAATTATCAACACCTTACTGCATCTGCATATGTCATGAAAACCAGCCTTGGACCCGTTTAAACATAAAACGACATCAATGAGTCCCACAAACAGCAAAATTGTATTGAAGTTCTAACAAGTTAAGGGTGTGACTGTTAAAAAATATTGACATGGTGAATACCAGTAGTAAATTTGCGTACACAATCTGAATCTTCAAGAAGCTTCCAGCAATGATTTGCAGAGTTCTGTGATAGTTCAAGTCCGCACATGAAAATATACACTACAAGTTGATCAGGTGTTGATATAAACTTAATTCAATTGTCACGTTTATGTCTAATAATGGAGAGTGATCCACATTCTGTGACTCAGTGTGCTTCACTTAACTTGCTACATTCTTGAGGTCGCATCACATGGTGTAGACAACTTTTGCTGTCTTTAGTATCAGAATTATCTTGTTCAAACATTCACTGTTCAAGGTTCAACAGCACTGATCAATCAACCAAAACTGAGGATGCAGACATCTGGGAATGAGCTTGTAATTTTAATCAGGCCATCAAGTTGATTTGAAAGACAAGTCAAGCAGCTGGCACTTCTTCTGTCTTTGGATCTTTAGACGAATTCCACTACTGTCGAGAGTTTAATTCTTTGATTGGACCTGTTTTAAAAACCAACTGAGGATTGAGACCTCTGGGAACGAGTTTGTTATTCATTTTAATCAGGCCATCAAGTTGATTTGGACACAAGTGAAGCAACTGGCACTTCTTCTGTGTTTGGATCTTTCGACAAATGTCACCACTCAATGGTGTAATTCTTTGACTGGACCTGTTTTAAAAACCAAGAAAAGCAACATCTTAGAATTATAACTATAAGTTATTGTTATTTGCAGAAGAGTTGTTTCACTAGTGCACTGCTAATAAAAGGTCAAACTAGTACAAATTAACTATGGGGGTTGATACATGTACATGGTTGGTGTAAAAGGAGAGGAGAAATCAAGACTTACCTGAAGATGGTGTGTGTGGCATGGGGTTGTAGAAGGCAAAACTTGCTGGATTCCCAGCAATGTTTTGATCATTGAAGTCAGACTATCTGTGTGTACTGTGTGGCTGGTTAGATGTACATATTTCTAGTTTCCTCAGGGCAAACTTAGTACAAATGTTGTATGACCAGAATGATAGATCTGCTAACTATAAAAACAGCGCTGAAAACTTGCTCATTTTTTTCAAAATGATCTGTCGGGTAGTTTCAGTATTGTTCCCATTTTATGCTAGCTCTTTACATTACTAAGTAGTTATTTTTACATAATATTGCTAAATGAGACCCAAACTGCTTTATGATCACTGAAATATGTTTCTAAAACACCTGCTTGTATATCCAAGTGAGATTTGATGTTTGTATATATGTGATCAATAAGTGTTTTGTTGTCAGTTGTATATGTTGATATCAACTGTTTGTAATGTTTATCCCTCACTAGTAGATTAAATAAAGGTCTTCTTTCTGTTTCAACAAGCCAGTTAATATTAAAGTCTCCAAGAATAATTATATTGCTGTCTGGCATAATGCTATTTAATGTTTCAGTAATTGCTTGACAAAGCTGTCTTACAGGAACCTTTGGTGAGCGATATATCCCTACGATTGTCCAATCCACAAGGCTTGTTATCTTAATTACCGTTAATTCAATACCATGTATGTTGTTACAGCATGGATATCCAGGTAAGTATGGGATTTTACTGTACACAGCTGTACCACCATAAGGTCTTGATGCATTGCTGGAATTAGAATTATCATTTCGAAAGAGCTCATAACCAGGAATATAATACATCTCATCAGTATCTTGAAAACTAAACCTTGTTTCTGCAAAAATGTTAATGTCAGCACTTAAATAATTTAAGTCACTACGCAAGTCTTGGATGTGTTTATGCACAGACCTTGCATTAAGATAGCACAGTTTTAGAACGGATCCTGTTATCTCATAAAGTGGGGATATGCAGAGCTTTAGTTTTGCACTTGTTCTTAATCGTTCCATTTCTTTCTTAACATCTGGATGAACAGCAATTTTATTTTCACATAGGTCAGTTATATATAATCCTTCAATAGTAGTAACTCTGCTGAGCCCTACATAATGTATGTGTGGAATAGTTCTCTTGGTACTGAAGTTCACAACAATTTTAGTCTCAGTATCACCTTGTGACCTGTGTATTGTTTTTGCTGCTGCTGGACGTAATGGAAACTGTTTTCTAACAACTTGTGCTGTTTTGTTTTTACCAACTGCAAACTGAGTAGTCACAGGTTTAATGGGGGTCCATGTATGCTCAATTCCTTGAAGATACAAATGTCTATTTTCATTTCTAGTTTTCTGACCTACATCTGAGTGGTCAAACTGTACCCATACAATACCAGATGGTTTGTCTTGTTGATGCAACTGAACTAGTTTAATGACATTTCCAGCCCCATTTGTCATGCCATCTTCAGTTCTTAGGTTCATGACAAGTTCAGTTCTTTCACCTTCAGCAAGACAAAGCTGCAAGGCCAACTGCTTTGTTTTCCTTGGATCCTTTGGTATTTGTGTTAATATTTTGTCTCTTAGCTCTGGAGAGTTAGCTCCAATAACACTATCTTGAGCATTAATTTGGAACTTGTTTCCTCTAGCTGCATTGTGAGCTCTGACATTAAATTCATCTACTTTAGCATTTTGTATAAATAAGTGTGGTGCATCCAGTGGGTTTATGATGTCTTCTTGTACGACTCTCTCTTTAAGTTTTAAAATGTCACTTTCTGTGTGTTTACCTTCACGCAACCTATTAAGTAGTTCTGCAAACACTTTGCTGTCTCTTTGACGCATTATTTCATTCAGTTCAAACATTCTAAAGTGCTGATGCCATAAATTTGGGGCAAGAACTGCATAGTCTAAATTTTTCAAGTCTTTAAAAATATACCCATCCATAACAGGCTCTAACTGGAATAAATCACCAATAGCAATGATGCTTACACCTCCAAAATCCTCTGTACAACCTTTAATATCTTTAAGTCTATTGTTTAGCTGTATGGCAAACATGCTATTTCCTACCATGGAGATTTCATCTACAAAAATCAATTTGACACCTCCAAATTGACTTCTCAAGGTGTTCAGTCTACTTGAATCAAGCCTTTTGTAATTTCTCAGGGATTGATTGGCAGGAACAGCAAATGCACTATGAACAGTGTTGCCTTTAATGGTATATGCAGCTTTTCCAGTTGGTGCTAATAATAGAACTTTTACCTGATGAAAATCATCACCAGCTCTAGTGTTATAATATTTAAGTGCTGCCTGATACAAAGCCTTCGTTAGATGTGATTTGCCAACTCCAGCTCCTCCACTCAGGAAACAGTAAAAAGGGGTTTCTGAGGTTTTAATCTGATGTAAAATGTGATAAAAAAATTCTTTCTGCTCTTTATTTAGAGTCTGGACCATTTGACGATAATCATCATCTGGTAATTCATTTAATATCAGTGGCTCATTATTCAGTGCTGCTGATGGGATGCCCAGATCATCAGACAGGTCATAGTTTTCACTGAAATCAGGATGTAAATCTTCAGTACCCTCAGCTTCATCTTGCAATTCAATATTTTGTGTGTTGGGTGCTATTAAATTAAACTGGTCTTCATTGCAATCTGCATTTCGTAAATGTAGTTCTATCTCAGTTAGATCTTCACTACAGATAGCATACTGCAACATTTGTTTATCTATTTGTTCTTTCAACAGAAGGTAATGCTCCTGATATGAAGAACTGCTGCCTATCAAATCGGCTTCTTCATTTCTCCATGAAGTAAAAAGCATAATAAGTTCACGGTAGTGTTTTTCTGGTTGAGATTTGACATTGAACCAAACACTTCTAATTATCCTAGGTCTTAAACGCTTTTTTGGTTTTCCTTGTTTTTCAATTTGCATGGTCTCTTTGGCACAATCCAAAAGTTCATCATCATTGATTTCATCATCTAATGTCTCCAAAGGGAGATTGTCTACATCCACACTTTTTGACTTTTTTGTAAAGGACTTCTGGCATGAATCATACAAAGCAGCCCAGTCAGCTAAAGTAATATTTTCAAGGCAAGCAGGTCTTTGTGTATACCTGTGCAACAGTCCATTAGAATGAATTTCTTCTGAGTCATCATCCATTTCTTCAATTTCATTCATTGATTTTAACAGTTGCACTCTTTCGTCAGGAGGGGCTGTTGGAATAAAGATCACTTCTCTAGAACTTTTTCTCATTGGTAGTTGAAGAACTATGTAGACTGCTTCTTGGGCACTTATTTCCACACTATTTAAAAATTTGTTGCCTATGTCTCTTACTTGTTGCTTTATACTAGAATTTCCATCTCTGGCTTCATCACATGCTCTTTGTAAAAGCTGACTCATTCCTTTTTGTGCCTTTGAAATATATGACACAATATACATCGCACAAGCATAAACATCTAGCACAAATTGGATATCCATATTTGCCCTCCATGCACTTAGACAAGCACTATTATAGTTGTTCACTCTCAGCTCATTTGGATTTCTTTTCAAAAATATGGTGGGAGAATTGAGCCCAGATCGAATAGCAAGATAGTAGTTTTGTTCTGTGACATTCAGATTGATCAGTAATTGGTCAAATGTGATTTCTTCACCTTCTTTCATGTCATTTAAATGTTTACTGATGTCTTTCCACATATCTTTATGTTTTCTAATCTCATTTTGAGACATATCATTGCCAAGAGGATACAAAATACTTGTTGACTTCATAGGTGGTTGTGGAAAATTAAATCTGCATTCTGCTTTTTTTGACTTTTTACGACAAGTTTGGCAGTGCCTGTGAATTTGTCTGTTGACAAGAAGTCCTAATTCTTGACCACTAGGTCTTTCACAAGTGATTATCTTGTCTATGAATGATGTGACATCTTCATCTTCATCACACCCATACACTGGAGCATCCTCAAGCCAAATTAACATGTGGATGTGAGGTGAGCCCCTCTGTTGATATTCCACTCTGTAAAACCAGTCCGCTATTTTCCCTAATGGAGCAGCACTACTCATTAAAAAATGCTTTAAGAACTGATTGAATTGATAATCAAAATGGCGTGCACAAGTCACTGGATCACTCTGAATTAACCTACACTTTTCTTCCCAGTTCAAATTCTCTAGTTCATTATCTGAATAATCTTTATCATCAACAAGCTTGCCAAGTATTCTAAGGAGATGTATCCACTGTGTTTCAGCTGATGAAAAACTACAAAACAAAGTAGCAGGTCCTAGTTGTCTGATCATTGCAAAAATATCTTTTTTGGCCTTCTCAAAATATGGAGGTGAACCTCTTAGTTCTCTCAAGAATTTGTAGCCTTCATCAAGATGAACTAATCTCTCTAAAGTCCCTTGTTGCTTTAACTGGCCTGCTGTCAGAGTTCTGTTGTTTCCCTTACATTTCCTCAAAGCTATTTGAGATTTCCCTAAAAGAATTTTCATCTGCAGCTTTTTAGTTTTGAAAAATACATTTTCAACACACATAGCAGCTCTTCGATCAGACCTTCTTAATTCTGATTTGCAAATATCACTGTAGTGGACATTTACTAGTCTTTCTTCATTTTCTGGCCTTTTTTGACCGACAAATATTCCTGGATAAGCTAATTCTTCAGAATATTTATCTCTAAATATACTTAAAGGTGTACTGCCTTCTCCTGGGGCAATGCTATAGATTTGTTCTCTTTCACTGTCCTCAAGAAAATCTGTGGCAGTTAACATAGTATCAGTTACACCTGCAGGACTTTCTGCATTATCTTCAATCCAGTCATCAATATACTGATCAGTCTCAATATTAGCATCATGTCCAATATTATTTACATCACTCTGCAGATTATTAACTTGTGAACAGCACTGACTAGTATTTTCATTTTCAGGTAAGTTCATACTTAATCTACATTACAACTTCACGCCGATTTAAGTGTGTCATTCAGAAATGGGAAAAACCACTGGATTTTGGAGCTTGAGGGCTCGTTTTTAGTCCTTTGGGCATTCACTTCGGGAACCACCGAAAGCGTGATGAATAAGTTCGGTTTCTTTCGTTTGGGAAAAGGTGAGATCTTTTGGATGAGGACCTGAAGCGACTTCAAAGGAATGGAACAATAGCGCAATTAAGCGACCGTGAGCGGCAAAGTTTATCGTCGTATCCTTTTGTTCTTGATGTGTGAGTGAACTGCCTAGAATGACTCGGGACTTTGCATGCATTTAATTTTTTTCGCGAAAGGTTTCCAAGTTCGATATGTTTTTGGGAAATTAGATCATTTTGAGAGCTTCTAAAAGAGATCTTGAACGAGGCTTTTTGGTCAATGTAGGCCGAAGTTCGATGTTTGTTTGTTGATCGGCAGTTAATGTATGCGAAGTCGTCTTCTTCTTAAGCGATGTGAATTCCCAAAGGTATTATTGCAGACATCTCTGAATGAAATTGAAGTTCATCTCAAACTTTTTAACTTGTATATTTTTATCGAGGCGGTCGGTTTGACGGCTGCAAAATTTGGTCTCAATGAGTTTCTGTGGTCAAGATTTCTCAACGTCGCGCCGTCGGACACCTGAGCAGCCGACTTAGATTTTGAATTATTAAAGTTATTCCTACAGAGTAAAAAAGAAATGTTTGATGAATTCCACTTTTCTTCTTGAAAGAATTCAAATGAAGCCTGGATATTTTTTAATATCACTGCGAACGCTTAGCATCCTGAGATCTTGATATTAATTTAACAGCCATGTTTACGTTTGATATTCGAGATCGCGTGCTTGGTCATAAGCGTGAGATAAAATAAAATTTAAAAATGAAACAAACGTTAACTGGCCGTGCTGCCCGGGAGATAAATCTAGCGAACACAGTAACTCTTCGAATATTTTCTCCTGTCCATCTGTAGTAGAGCTTGGTGCTGCCATGTCGATCTGCAGGATAGCTATTTGTAGTTTATATGGAATCACTAGCGAAGCTTCTTAGCGTACTGAAGTTCTGGAGTTGCTTGTTACCCAAGAAACTGAGGAACAATCCAAACGCTTTTTATAGGCATTGTCGTGTCCTCAAACATGTCAGTACACGGATGACGATTGGCAGTATGAAAAGAAAACTTAATTACCAAGCAGGTGGTTTAGTGTTATGCTCTGAATAAGACCGACTGGTTTTTCTTCACGAGCTTCAAACGAGAGAAATAATATGTGTAGTTACACATTCTTGTATTTAAATATATATTTGTAGTTTGTAGTTTTTGCATAGGGAAAAATGCTGTGACATGCATTAATTATTCATGATCAGCGAACCGCAAATACTGAAAAAAAAGCCCAAAATAAGAGACAAAAGAGCCCAAACTGGCCCAGTAGCGTTGATAAAACACGGAGTGTTGGCAAACTTATTAATTATGACTAAAAATGCTGAACTGTCACTGTCCCACCCAACAAGCTTCTGGATCCCATGGGAACGGGGAATTCCAAGACCTCGATAGAGCATGTCAGATCGCACTCCAGCCAGTTTCCCTGGGGCAACGTCACGCTATATTAATTAACAACTTTGATAAAATGGAAGAAGTTATTTTTTAGCGATCGTGAAGGATTTATATAACCTTTCTAGCAATTCTAGTAGTTCCTCTCTAAAATAAAACTTGAAAGTGAATAAATCCAGGCTTAGTTTATTATTTAAAAGGATCTTCCAGGCACGGGGCTTTATGTTTGTTTTATTTCTTAAATGCCTTGCATATTGTTCCGTGTTCCTCATTAATTGAATTTCTTGTTAAGAAAGATAAAATGACTAACGGCTTTCGCTTCGAATCTTGTCTCTTCGTCTGACAAAAACAGCTCCCCAATGATTTACTTTGCAAATGGCGAGAAAATGAAAGGTTTAAGCATCACTGTCAATTCAAGACAACCTTTCAGAGACGTTCTATTAAGCATCACGAACTTTTTATCTTTACATCGTACATGTCTACAGGATCTTACTCAAAAAACTATGGCAAAGCACTTGTCTGAGTTTGTTACTCACTGCTTGTTCGACTTCTCGTGGCTTCCAACAATAAAGAATCGGGTTTAATGACGAGTTTAAAGTCCAGCTAACCTCAAAAATGTTTTTTCGCTAAAATGAATGCACTTGTTGTTTGAAGCAGTTAGGTGAATAAATTTTTGAATGTGGTTGAATCCTCGATTTTCTATGCCCTTTCATAGTCGCGCTTGAAGTGTTGCACGACCGAGTTTTAGGG
>OFEW01000059.1_pt1 | contig 11476 bp, 7 predicted proteins | sample 1521191 | NCBI WGS metagenome assembly OFEW01 (sample SAMN04272335, study PRJEB24112) | coral metagenome | biome: Coral reef; feature: Shallow seawater; material: Coral tissue | host: Coral | place: China: South China Sea | collected 2014
AGTCGCTCAAAGTTGAACGGTATCGTGACTCAAAAATCCGATCGAGCCACCTTAACTGCAGTTGGAACTGTGATTAAGAGGTGGAACGATTTCAAATTTTTTCTTGAAAATCGTCGACATGTGTCGCTTTGCTTGCATCACTTACGACAAAACATTGATCAAATTGGGAACCCACGTGCGAGGGCTTCCGGTGGAGGAGTTTGAGGGATTTTTGATCAAGATGCAAACCTTGGGTGACACCCGTCACTGATTTCGAACCCCCAGTATCTGAAAAATACATGCACAAATACGACCAACGATTTCGCTGCAACCACATCGGTAAAAGCTGGAGCACGTGTGTGTGTAAGTGATAGTTTGTGATATGAAGAGCAAACGAACAGTTCATTGAAAGCCAAAGAGACTTAGGAAAACACAAAAAGGGGATTGTTAGGTTTACAGCTCTAATTATAGCTTTAGTAGCAGCAGGGAAGGTGGCGACACTAGGTGGAATCTCTTGTGCAGCGGTTACGGTGTAAAGAAAAACTGGAAGCTGCTGCGCCTAAACGCCGAGAATAAAAAATAAACCAAAGATCAAGAAAATAATTGATAATTGGAGTGGACCACTGGCTCGACGTGAACATTGATTCGTAAACAACATCGCCGAAAGGGCCAGCATGTTCTTATCAGGACCTTTATCTGCCTTTTCTACTTTGGCTTTGAAATTGGCGGGTCAGGCAGTAAAAGGATTCAAAGACAATGTGAATCACTATAACAAGACAGAACAATCAGGTGCACCGTTTAGTGTTTTCAAGAAGGCGGCCAAGATCAGGTACAGGCTCGGAAAGGACAGGAGGTATAAGAGAATGGGTGCAAAAGGTTCCACTGGCAGTTTCAACAGACTTCCTTCACCCTGAGAAGTATGATTCGACTATGCACACAACGCCCTTTCTTGAAGGCTATTCTCAAAGCGCCTAATCGGAACAGCAGGCAGGAGATTTCAATGTTAAGTATTAGACTCCTTGTTTTATTTTAAAGACAAATGGGACCGCAGGGAATATCGCGTAGCCAATATCCTCTTTCATATCATTGGTTCTTAGCCAGAAGCATTGTCACATAGATGATCTGCGGGGTGAGTTAACCAAGGCACTGCGATGCATCATCGAACGCCAGATAGCAGCTGACAGCACACCCACTTCACATTCTACAGTCCTTTTCTCCATGAGATCCCATGCTTTCGAAATCGATTTTCAACTTACGAATTTCAACGTGAGTGAGTTTGAAGAGGATTGTGAGCGTCTAAACAACTGCCTTATGGCGCAGTACTCTAACCAGCCATTTGCTTCTGACGATAACTTTACCAGGAATCTGACGTTTATCCACATCCTAGGTCCAGGGAGTGGCCATGGTAAGCGCGACAAACCCAGCTGTGCGGCAGTTCGAGGTATCGCCAAAACGCCGTTCATGACCATCATGAGCAAGGATAAATTGTGTTCTGCTTGGGCCATCAAGACTATGACACACCTGGCCGATGCTAACAGTAATGGCAGGGATGGTCATTACCATAATTTCAAACAAGGTCTTCCTGTCCAGCAACGGGAAGCAGAGGCACTCTATCGTCTTGCAGAGGTACCACTGACTCCGTTTGACATCCCTGAACTTGCACAATTCCAAACAGCTCACCCATGGACCATCCACACATGTTGATCCACGTGGGTCCCACTCTACCCGACAAGATCATTCGCTTCATCAAAGAAGAGAATCATAACGATAGTTGTAACTGTTTCTGGGGTTTCTTAAGCAAGAGTTACTTTTGTAATGAGTGCAATCGAGACTCATCTTTGTGGTGGCAAGTGGTGTCCACCTTGTCAACGAAAAGACTGCCGAGATTTCACAGAAGCTAACACCCTTTAGGTCCGGGCCAGCTCCCTTCACCATGTTCCTTTTGTCGTCTGTTTCACAGAACGTTTTTTGGCGAGGAATGTTCATCGCCGCAGCAAAAAGATCGAGTCTATCTCTAGCACTTACATAAAGTGCAGACTGCTGTAATGTCTACAAACTTTCTTCTCAACCACGACAGGGTGGTAATCGTCCTTAGCGTAAACACATCTGCGAACAGCAAGTTCACATTGCATCTCATAAATGTTGCATTCAACCCATACGCAAAGATAAGAACGACCCAAAATTAGAGAAAGTAGAGGCCAATGAAGTGCAAACCCGACCTTCCGTCACCGATGAAGATGGAGGTATTTGCGTCGAGCGAAAACCTCCTCTTCAAGCATATGAAGCCATCCTGTATGCGGAGGGAATCCAGACACTTATTTTTCCCTACTCAGATGGCGATGGGAATGACGAAACACATTCTTTCTATGGTCCTAACTACACCTTCGCAATGTTTTAACAAATCGAATCTTTAACAGAGCTTGCACATGGAGATGACCGAGATATCATTGTCATTTTTTTATTATTATTATCTCAAAGGATACAATGGTACGGTCATCTTGCGACACTGCTACCCGAATCATCGTGAAGTCAAGGACCATTGGAACTAAAGGTCTCTCCTTCAATTCAGATTGACTCATCTTTAAAGATTCACCCTGCTTCCTTCCATTTCCTCTCACAAACATTTCTTCTACCTTCTGCGTCCAGGAATTGGTAAAAGGGCACGACTACGAAGGATCCATGCCTCTGGCTGAGATGCATGATCCAGATGGTATATCTGCCAAAATGAAACAGAATTTTAAAGGTAGCATGCAGAGAAAAGTCAGAACCAATTACAATTTCAATCTCAAGACAGAAGTGAGGGCCTTTTGTGAGTCGAATGTCAAACTCCTCAAAGCTAGGTGTCGAAAGTTCCACGAAGAACTCAAACGACACGCCGAACTCGACCTCATCGAAGAGTGTATCAACATCGTTTCTGCTTGTAATCGGTTCTGGTGAAAAAAACGCCTGACTCCCAACACCATAGCCACTGAACCCATGTAGGGATAGAATGGGGCTTTGTACAACCAGTCTGCGAAAGCTCACAAGTGGTTGGCTTGGCGTGAACATCTCCTTAGTCGCGACACTCCCTCTTATTTGAACGGTGCGCCTTAGGCGGACCGCATTCGACATGCCGGAAATGGCGAGGAACAGAGAGTGCTCAATTTTCTAGTAGATGGGATCGGTGCCCAGGAATATTCCGTCTACGAATTTCATGGTTGTCTCTTGCCCGAATCTCCTGGCTGTCATCCCCATCACCTTGACCGTTACACCAAATTGCACACTGATGGTATTAGCCAAGAATTGTACAAAGCCACTCAAGTAAATCATCAACTCCTATGCCAGCACGAGTACCACTTGATAATCATGTGGGGCAGTGATTGAGATAGTAAAGTTAAGGTCAATGACGATCTCGAACGGTTAGTATCATCCTACGAGGAAATGGACCCGGTTAATCCTAGGATGCCTTCTTTTGGGGAGATACTAATGACCCGCTTTCACGATGAAGCTAATGAAACTGAGTGTGTAGAGATAAAATATGTTGAGGTGACCTCCTTTTACCCGTGGGTCAACGGACACAACAGCATCCCATAGGTCATCTTGTCATCATCGCTAACTCCGATGACCAAGACATCAATTCATACTTTGGAGAGGCTAGAACAGATGTCATCCTGCTCCATCATCTGTATTATCAAGGAAATGAATGAGCCTGTGATGGTGATTCAGACAGCACTTTTCACACGCAATTACAATTATCGAGTTGCTTAGGTATTAACAGCCTTTCTACAAAGTACCGTTTATATTTATTGAAACTGATCTCCATTTAAGGTCACTTTCTGATTGTAAACAACCGTCGCTAAGGTCGTTGCTACATTAAAAAATTATACCACTGTGTACTTTTCTTGAATTTTACACTCATCTAGAGGCAACCTCAGCAAATCGTTCAAGGGCTTTAAATATTATATTTTAACTTCGTATTTTAGATGAATGTCCTCATTTTTCAGCTTATCGAGCCACCTTAACGATTAAGGTGCCATGGAAATCCATCAGACCAATCCCTTGTCCTCTGTCGAGGCTGCTGGGCTGCTTTCCAACATAGTGTTACACTTCAGTTTTAATCAGTTTTCCAACAGTGTTGCGTTACTTTTCGTGTCAAGCGTAATGTCCGTCACGTCATTACTCCTGAATTATTAATTGGTCTCCTGATTAGTCAAAAATTAAAAGCGGCCATCTTGGTTTTGCAAATCGCAAATATTGTGATCTGTTTGGTCAAGAGCAACTTTTAATAGTATGCCCTGCTTTCAGGTTAGTTACTGCCCACATGAGCGTGTATTACTACTTAAAAAATGTATTAGACTACAATTAGCAAGACCCTAGAACAGACAATATATATGAAGAGCTTAAAGGATGTCATTCATTATCTTTATCGTTATCATGAGAAAATTATGAGGGCGTTAAGTCTTAGTTGATATTGTCGCTAACAAGCTCTAAACAATGAAAAAAATGAGTGGAAAGCGAGAACGAATCTGACAAAAATATTACATCGCTGTAAAGGTCACTTCATGTAAAAAGACGCGGGGTGACATTGTCTAGCACTGACCTGAAACCAGGCTAGCAGAAGTGGCCACGCCTTCTTCTTCAGGCATTTGCGCTGTTGGAAAGAGAACCAAAATTAGAAAAAATCTGACGACTGCTGCATAACTTTCACTTGTCAGTTGAAATACCTAAATGTACGCGACTTTCTACACAATGTTGTAAAGTTCTGCTGCAATGTATTGAGTTTCACCACCAGGCGATGGGTTAATCTTATAGTTCTTCTTATCCATGGACAAAGTTGGGTTTTCCGCAAAGTCTGACGTCTCGACAAAAAAAAAACTAGAAGAGCAAGACTCAATCAACAATCACCTGAGGCTTTTTTCGCTCACTGTTAATGTCTGCAGCCAAAGATCTTTTATTCGAATTCGTAGAAAAATTCGAATACTTTCAGACAGAATTGAAATATTTATTTCTCGAGCAGGTATTTTCCTCCTTTAGCAGGAAAATTCCCTGAAAAACAGCAGGGATTCTTTATCTTCAAGCACTAACTTTGAATTAAGAACAAATTACATGGTTGTTTGCCGGACGCCACATGATTTTAAAAATATAACTAGCTGAAAGTGCAACACTTCACAACTTTCCCCATAGATTTTGAAGGAAATGTCTTATCTATGCGATCTTAAAAGGAATCTGTTTTTTTGTGGCTCAAATGGTAAGTCGCAATGCTGTCAGCATTACGCGTGCGCGCTTTCATTTAATAGGCGAAGTAATGTTCACGTTTAAGTTTAGGGATTAGGGTTTGGATCAGGCATAGTTTTGATTCTGTTAAATCATTTTGTTTTTTTAACAATCTCTTACCCGTTGGCGATTGAGAAAACACTTTCAAGTTAACAGCAGCTACTCGGCTGTTGCAGTCCCAGTTGCAACTGTAATTTCCCTCGTCACCTTCCGTCACGTTAACAATCGAGAGGATGGATTGTAGTTTACATTTGCTGCGCATTTTCTTCTGTTCTATTTGATACTTTGTACCACTCTCCAAGGGCATAGTGTCATTGCGCCAAATCAATTGTGCTGGACAATTGCTCTTTACATCAGACAAGCATGTCAGATTCACAGTAGAAAAAGTCCTTGCAAGAACCTCCGGATCAGACACAATGGTTGGGCCTTTTGGCTTTGGGCCTGAGTAAAACAAAAAAGTTCCAGATTATCATTAAACCATTATTATGATCACGTTATAATTTACACTCTCAAACATGCACTCTCCTCTCTTTTACCCGGCTCTGTTTTGCTTCACTCAGTCCACTCCATTCAACTTCACTCGACCCTACTGCACTCGAACTCCACTCTACTTAACTATTGTCCTTTATACGCAGTCATCAGATTGCTTACTTCAGATACTCTTAAGTCGTTATGGGTTTCTGCTTACACACATATATATACTGGAAAGTTTCAGAGGCATGTAGACCAGACATCTTGTTTTTCGCACTGCACGTATACAATCCTTCCAGCTCTTCACGTCCGGGAGGAAGGCTAAGTGTGCTACGAAGAGTTTCCTCTCCATTTTTCTGTCTCCTATCCTCTGAATGATAAAGGCCTTCAGTTCCGTTTATAATTTTTTTGTCATCCTTGTACCAGTGGACTTCGAAAGCGAGAGGCCATCCCGAGAAAACGCATTGCAAATCGTCTGGCTTTTTGTCTTCTTCGATAAAATTTGGAGTATCCGAGAACCAAACAACTTTTGGTGCACCTAGAGAAGAGAGTATTTTAACAAGAGTCAGTGCATGCAGAAAAAATATTGTGTCTGAATATGAAAGGAGTCATTTTATATCAAGAGTCATGAATGCCATAAAGGCTAATTTCATATGATCGTTACCATGACTACGATTGCTAAGCTCCAAAAAAGGTTGAGCGATCCGTACGGCTACCGGTTCCTATAACTACCGCGATATCACTACAACGCAAACTGCTCTGGCGGACCTTAGACGGCAGAAAGGCGTACTGTACTCAGGTATACTTTTCTACGCAGTGATCGCTAAAATCTGAAGAGAGTGGTTTTCACATCATACGAGACGATTCCTATGATCGCTTAGATGAATGCTAATATCTCTGTTCACCATGGCTACGGTCGCCAAAGAGATCCATCGCAGCTACTGTAGCGATCAGATGAAAACTAGCCTTAATTGAGCTATGCCACAGTTTGCACATCTCGTAAAATATTATCCCGAATTCTTCAAGTTTGTCGTTTGTAATCGTGCAATCCTCTCCATCCTTAGCAACCCTTGTTACTTCATGGTTAATGATCATTTCTTTGGTATTTTTCTATGTTGACAAACTATAATTCGCAATATATCCTCCAATTTAAAGGCAATGCTGTACGTAGCCAAACTAACTCAAAATACCGCGCAACAATATGCCATTCCATGCCATTTCAATGATATTACCTGTCATGTCCATTTATTGGTTACGAACTAATAAAAGACCCCGCAATTATTTCCTCCCTTCATCTCGCTCATGCAACTCTAAAAAATAAAGACTTTTGCATAATTATTTCACATATTCAACTGCTAACCTATTGAGACAATCAAACCGGAAGTTGCGGTATGACAGGAAGCTGGCCTGCTCATTCCTCACTCAAAGTTTCCAATAGGCTGAGAAACCATAATAAGCTGATAAATGTATGGCACTGTTGCCAAGAGTGGTGTGTTGTGTAAAACATTTCTATTTGGATCTTCATTTTTCAAAGGCAGCAGACAACATGGGCTGCCTACATAAGCCGTAATTTACACCTTGGGTCAGGCGAGAACGTAATGAGTGCAATTCTTTTTACTGCAGAACTTCGTGCTTAATGAAAGCTAAGATAAAAACAACCCAAGAAACACCTACGTTTGAAGTGTATTTTGGTACAGTCACATGTCATATTGTCGCTGTACTCTGTTGAATTTAACTGCAGCAATACCAAGTCTGGCGAACCAGCATTGTTGGGTATTTTTTTCTTCGCTTGTCTCCAGGTCATGCCTAGTTCCAGTCCTGCTGTGATGATGGAGCAGTTGAGAGTAATGTTTGAGTCTGGATCTACTCCCATAGGATCTGTGCGCCGACAACTTGACGGGAAACAGGAAGACTGTATTCGACACTTCGCGTCAGTGGCAGATGAAGCATCTGTCAATAAAATAACAACCCAACAATATTAAATGAGCTAATCAATATGTCACTAATACTTTAAAACAAAGTGTCGGTGGTGGCGAACCGTTGCCTGTAAGCGAGGGTAACAATTACTATCACTTAACCCTATAATTATTCACCAGAGATAAGCTCCTCGATCTAGCTACTAGACGCTGCAGTATACTAAGAACTAGCGCCAACAGTAGGCACCTTGCATTAGGAATAATTTCTTTATTATCTTATCTCGGGAGGAGCGACAGATTTTCCACTTTTCCAACCAATTATTTCCCAAAATAGATAAAATTATTTTCCTCGCTGATACCTCATTTTTGAGGTATCAGTATACCCCAAATGACAATCATTCGTTGGCGCCACTTTAACGTCAGATGTTTCAGGTAAAGCCCCACAAAAAGTATACATTTTCCGAGAGCTTAAGAAATGTAGATTGCGAAGGTATTTACTACATCGAAAAACTTGATTCGAAAAACTTGAATTTTCGGAATATAGCACCCTATTTCATAAAGTACAGAGGCTCACTAATCAAGTCATAACCGGCTGGATTTGAGCGGGAGGACGTGATCAACATCGCGCTATGTCTTCTCGACACCTTTCTCTAAAACCCTTGTAGGGAAATTACTTGTCTGGTTTGTTTTTGACACGTAGTCAGCGCTTGTTTTTGATACGCACTTATTCTCTTCACTAAGATAGTCATAACTTTTAAAGGAAGCAAAAAATAAAAATTCCCCGTCAAAGTTCTTGTGCCTGAGTACCGAGCATCATTTAACAATTATTAGACGAAGTTGAGCAAAATATCGTGATTTGTCTGCGAGACACTGACAAATCACGATATTTTGCGATAGCCGAGTTCAATAATTGTTTCATCATGCGATCACCAAGTTTGTTTTCATATATTAATCACTTCCTGGCAGCTCAGGGAAGCGATCTGCTATTTTTCTCTCGAGAGCGTGGTTCCAATTACGCATGAGGAGAATATTATTTGCAGCAAAACACGTTTCAGAGCGTTTAAACGGTACTACGCATGAGCAGACCATTATTTGTAGGCACTTATTTGCAGGTCACGTGGTGGGCTCTCGGCCAGTGGAAAGGAAGAAAACAATGTGTCGAATGATAACTTCCATTATTTGTTTATCACAACTGAAACTGCTCCATTTCGTGCTTGATGCTTCGTATTAAGATCACACATCAATGCGAACCTTCAATTGCTTCCCTTGGCTTTCGTTGTAAAATCATCCACCATTTTCTTCTTTGGCCATTTCGCAGGCTCAGAGCAAGGGCTTTTCCGGCTCCACCCTGGGACCAAAGATAGCTGAGAAAAATGAACGATCCTTTACTTGCTTATTTAGCCGTTACGTACTCGAGATACTTTATATATTAAAACAGTAAACTTTAAAATTCTCCTCGATTGCTTTTTGATTCCCTTAACCAGAAGAACCGTTTGAGTTTTCAGCCGTAATAAATAACCAGCAAACCTTTTTTTTTCGCTTGAGCACGTTAGTTTTTCTTAACAAACTCCGACAGGTGCCCTTCAACACCAGCAGAAAGCTCTCCATCAAGATCTTCTTAGTGTTTCTTTTGTAAATACTGGCCACTTACTGCACTTCTAGTGTCGAAGAAATCCGGTTTGGGAAATTTGTTGGGCAACCCCAACAGTCTTCAGTTTTGGCTACTTATCCTTTTTGTTCTTCGGTTTTTCCGGCCCACAACAATTTAACAACTTGATAAAGAAATCCTGAACCGATAACAGCAAAGGCAAAGAAATGATTACATTCTTAAGTTCCCCCTTTAAAGGGACAATCACAAGAACTATTTCGATTGCGAGTGAGACTATTTAGCATATATTTATTCGAGGCTATACCCAATGACTAAAATGGCTTCCACGTGTGGACATGTTTCTACTTTTTTCACCTCTGTACAGAGTGTGAACGAGATATACATTATAATTAAACGATTGTCCAAAAGTTCAACAAAATTAACAAATTGAAACAGAGAATGGAACGACGAGCACCAAATGAGCTCACTGACGGCAAACCCGTTAGAGAAGACTGCAATCTAGTGATCCAGAATATGACTCAGAAGACGAAGCACAAAAAGTGTTAGGATATGGACGCCTTTGTCGAACACCGTTATGAGGTACTCTGGTAAGACTAGAAACAGTTCGCGTCAATTCTGTAAAATATTTGGTGTTGTTACGATCTCATTCCATCCTAAAAGTAGCACTACGGTTTACCTAAATAGCACCACTTTCAGGTTAGCCTTAGAACTACACTGTCCAGATTTTCATGCATATGAATATTACAATTGCACATAAACACTTTCAAGTCAGAACTATTCTGGTTAAGCTTGACCTTCCGTCGCCATGTATTTACAACTTTACACTGTTCACCTTTGGAAGACAGCTGGCAAGAGCTGAGCCGTTAGATTCTTCTGACTCTTTTTTGGCAGGTACAAACCGACTGTCTCAGTTTTCCTTGAGGTGCTGGTGTTGATACTCCTTACGAATCTGAATTAAGGCTGAAAAAAGGATTCGGTTAGCTGAGGAACAGAAATGATTATTTATATTTCCATTATGAAGTAAGCTGGATTGCGAGTGAACAGAGTTAGAGGGTGATGCATTTTAGAGATTAATGAATACAATCAGGAGTATACCCAGAGTGCAGAAGGCACAATATCGGATATGTGCTGTTTCATCCAATGACCATGAGGTGTCTGAATGGAGAAGCTGTATTTAATTAAAAAAAAAAGAAAAGAAGTATACGGGAAAACTGCGTGTTGCATAGCTCTAATATTCCATATTGTTTTTTAGTGTTATTTATATTCTATGCCTGAGAGGCTATTCCTATGTGCCCGGGGAAACTTGCTGGGTAGTCCGGAGCAAATCATATCATCCCGGTCGACCAGGGTTAAAATCAAGCAACAAATTTGAAGTGGCGTAACATTAAGTTGACTTTTCCTATACACTGCTATCACGAGCAATTTTTTTTTCTAGGAAATAGAATTAGAAATGTCCAGTACATCTCATCTCACTAGCTTATTTGACATGGAAAGTTTGTCTCGGCCCGTTTTTCTAAGGCCCGGTTCAAACGTTGCATTTCTGCCGTGTCGAATGCAATAGCCCTTTTTCTCGGTTAATCCTACACATTTGCATTACAATGTTCTCCAACCTAAAAGTATTTGTTTGTTAACAGGCGTGGTAAAAATATGTTTTTACTGGCTTGAAATTATTTTCTTTGGACGTTTTAGTTGCTGCTGTAACCTTCCTGAGATAAAAAAGGTAAATAATCAACGGGATCTCGGATGTTATGTGAACGAAAAGAAAGTAAATAATGTACAATAATAGGAAATAATCGGAAAGGGGTTATGTATGAGAGGAAATGTTCGATGGGGGAAAGTCTGCCAATATTGTTGCAATGGTCGTAAAGAAGTGATTGGAAACAACGACTTCGTCATCGTGTGCTTCAATTGAATTCGATAAGGACGTAAAACTATCGGCGAACTCCTGAAGAAGATCGTAGGGAAAAATACTGCAACGGTAAATTTTTATGTTACCGGTGTTGCACGAAGATGATATCCAGGCAGAAACGCAGATTCAGCTGATTAATGGGCCACATAAATCAGTTCGAGAAAGCTCTTGAGTCCGCTAACAAGGCGTTTTGCTGTTACTTTGTGGAAAGACAAAAAATGTTGAAAAGAATATGATAAAGAAAAGAAATCGGGGTAGTGAAGAATTACACAAACGGACGAGGAGACAAACAGGATCATGGTTTATTAATGAAGCAACTGAAGATAACCTTTTGTGTGG